>CZCB01004019.1_pt1 | contig 14006 bp, 16 predicted proteins | sample 591991 | NCBI WGS metagenome assembly CZCB01 (sample SAMEA3556809, study PRJEB10932) | anaerobic digester metagenome | reverse complement strand
ATACGAGATTCGCCTTAGTCTCGTGGGCTCGGAGATGTGTATAAGAGACAGGGGCTACTCCTTAACCCGCAGGTCGTAGATGCCGTCCACCACCGGGTAGCGCACGCCGCAGCCGCCGCAGACCAGCTCGGGCGGGGTGTCGGGCAGGGGAGCGCCGCAGGCCGGGCAGCGGAAGAACTCGCCTTCGGCCGCCGGCTGGCCGGCCCCGGAAGCGCGGGCACGCACGAACACGCTCGGGCTGAGCTGCCACAGGTCGCCCGTCAGCTGAGCCAGGCTGTCCGCCCAGACCAGCAGGCGCAGCGGCACGATCCGCTTGAGCAGGCCCATGCGGAAGTGCGACACGGTCAGCTGGCGCTCGATCGAGAACCCGACCTGCTGCAGCCAGGCGCGCACCGTATTGGGGTGAAAGTCAAAATTGAGCGCCACGAACTCCACCGGCTCCGGTGAGAAGGGGCTCCAGTCCTGCCGGCGCAGCGCATAGCGCAGGATCGCCTTGAGATTGTGCTTGTTGGCAAACTCAAGGATGAAGATGCCCTGCGGCTGCATCACCCGCCGCACCTGATCCAGCGCCCGGCGGGCGTCGGCCATGTGGTGCAGGGTGCGGATCATGGTGGCCCCGTCGAACAGGCCGGGGGCGAAGGGCAGGCGGTAGACGTCGGCGGCGACGTAGCGGAAGCGGGGGTTGTCGCCCAACCGCTGACGGGCCTGCTGCAGCTGGGTCAGCGAATAATCCAGCAGCGTGATCTGCTCGTAGCCCTGATAGCGCGGGGTGTTGCGCCCGGCCCCGGCGCCCAGCTCGAGCATGTGCTTCCCGCCGGGGGGCAATAGACGGCGCAGCGCCACGCCCTCCACCGCGTCTTCGTATTCACGGCCGCCTTGATCCCAGAATGTGGTCTGGTAGTCGGAACCCTCGTAGCTGCAAATGGGCGGTTTTTCCATGTCGGAGTATGGGAATCCTCGCTTAAAAGATACGCCGGGCAGGATGTCCGGCGGCGCCCAGAATGACCTCCTTACTGCTGCTTCCTCTCGGACCTGACAGGGTTCGCAGGGTTCTGCCGCGCCGGTCCCGCCCGGGCGCATCTGGGAATATACCAGACTATGGGGTGGATGTCAATCTACCCTCCCGTCCGGGGAGGTTTTTCCCGCCGGTGGCATGCGCCGGGGATATAATCAACCTGTCAACAAGATTTTTAAGGAGTATTGTATGGGGAAGAAGCTGCCAGAGGGCATGACCACGCTGGTCACCCACTATGCCGAAGGGCATAACGACCTGCACGCTCATGTCACCCCGATTTACCAGACCTCCACGTTCCGCTTTCCGGACGTGTCCACCGGCGCGGGCATCTTTAAAGGCGAGCAGCCCGGCTACATCTACACCCGGTTGAACAACCCCAACCACGACCAGCTGGCCGCCAAGTACGCCGCACTGGAAGGGCTGGACCTGATCCGCCGGCAGCCCGACCGCGACCCCGCCGAGGCGACCGCCGCGCTGATCTTCTCCTCGGGCATGGCGGCCATTTCCTCCGCCATCCTGGCAAGGGTGAAGGCCGGGGACACCATCATCGCCCAGGAGTCGCTCTACGGGGCCACCTTTAACGTCCTCAAGGAAATCGCCCCGCGCTACGGCATCCAGGTGGCGCTGATCCACGACCCGCGGCCCGAAGAATGGGAGCGGGCCTTCGCCGAGCATCCGGGGGCCACCCTGGCCTACGCAGAAACCCCGGCCAACCCCACCATGGCGGTGGTGGACCTGGCCGCCGCGGCCGAGATCGCCCACCGGTACGGCGCCTGGCTGCTGGTGGACAACACCTTCGCCACCCCCTACTGCCAGCGCCCGCTGACCCTGGGGGCGGACGCGGTGGTGCACTCGACCACCAAATACCTCTCCGGCCACGGCGTGATCATCGGCGGTACGGTGGTGAGCCGTCACGTCGACTGGGTGCAGGGCGAGCTGTGCAGCATGCTCGAGCTGCTGGGCGGCACACCCTCCCCCTTCGACGCCTGGCTGGCCAACCTGGGGCTGAAAACGTTTGAACTGCGCATGCGCGCCCACTGCGAGAACGCCCTGCAGGTGGCCCGCTTCCTGGAAGGGCACCCCAAAGTGGCCCGGGTGTGGTATCCCGGGCTGGAGAGCCACCCGGGGCACACCGTGGCTAAGCGGCAGATGTCCTGCTTCGGGGGCATGCTCTCCTTCGAGCTGAAGGGCGGGCTGGAGGCCGGCGCCTGCATGATGAACAGCGTGAAGGTGGCCACCCTGGCCGTCAGTCTGGGCAATGTGGACACTTTGATCCAGCACCCGGCCAGCATGACTCACTCGAACGTGCCGAAAGAGGCCCGCCTGGCCGCCGGCATCACCGACGGGCTGGTGCGCCTCTCGGTCGGCATCGAAAACGTCGGGGACATCATCGCCGATCTGGACCAGGCCCTGGCCTGCGCCTGATCTATCCAGCAGCCACAAATAGGGCGGCCTGAGGGGCCGCCCTTTTTTCATCTATTGTCTGGCAGGATCAGTCACCCAGTGCGGTGAGCAGCGCGCTGACCAGCAGCAGCCCGAAGAGGATCACCTGCACGGCGATCAGCCCCAGGGCGATGTAGCCCAGCACTATCAGCGGCGTGCGGGGCGGCGCAGGCTCCACGGGCTCGCCTTCCGCCAGCCGGACCACCGCGCGGGCGGCTTCCTGCGCCTGCTCCGCGCCGGAGCGCCTTGGCAGGCCCACCCATACCGGCTCGTCCTCCTCCGGATCGGGCACGATGACCTGCCGGCCTTCCGGATCGGGCACGATGACCTGCCGGCCGCTAAAATCCGACAGCCACAGCCGCCAGGCAGGGGGCAGGTCCAGCGCCAGGCCCGCCGGCAGCAGCAGGGCGCGGGCTTCGCGCAGCTCGTCACCGGCTGTTCCCTGCTCCACGCTGCGCACCATCACCGGCATGCGCGGTGACAGGCGCTGGATGGCGGCGGCCACATCCCCGGCCCAGACCCCGTCACCCGCGTGCAGCACCAGCACCGGGAAGAGCGCGTGGCGCGCCTGCTGCGCCCGGCCCGCCAGCACGCCGTCACGGCGCAGGATGGACCAGTGATACACCAGCCAGACGGTCAGCGAAACCAGCCAGGGCACCATCTGCCACAGCTGCAGGCGCAGCCCGACAGCGGGGTTGCCCAGCAGCGCGTTGATCCCCAGAAACAGCACCCGTCCGATGGCGGCCATCCAGCCGGTCAGCGAGAGGAAGATCAGCAGGTATAGGTAAATCTTGCGCTGGATGTCCTGCACGGCCTCGCCGCCGGTCGGGGCGCGGGCCTCGCGCTGCAGCGCCGACCAGTTGCGCGCCCACAGCGGCGCAAAGACGACCAGCACCCCCAGGGCATTCCCCAGATCACCTCGCAGCGGGGCGGCCAGGCCCCGTTCGGTCAGCATCAGGCTGACGATCACATCCAGCAGTCGGACCAGGCCGAAGAACGTCGCCGCCGTCCCGGCCAGCGAGAGCAGGTGACGGTAAAGCCGCACCACCCTGACCTGCACAGGCCCGGCGAGCAGGTCCATCCAGCGCCGCAGGTGGCCGCTGAAATAGCCCCACACCACCGCCGCCGGGATCAGCACCGAGAGGTACGACCCGGACTGGGTCAGCAGCGGCCCGCGGTCACCCAGCAGCGCCTGAACCACCGTCCCCAGCAGCACGGCGGCGAACAGCAGCGCCGCCAGCAGCCCGCCCAGGCTGAGCAGGAAAACCACCCCTACCGGGACCGGTGAGGCGGTGTCCCGATCGGTCTGGCGGGCGCCGCGCCAGGCGAACGTCCACACCGGGGCGCCGACCAGCAGCAGCGCCAGCCCGGCCGCCAGCCGGTAGCGCGTGGCCAGCGCCGCCCCCAGCAGCACGTCGAAAATGAAGCGCAGGGTCTGCACCGCGCCGATCAGCACCAGCGCCAGCGTGTAGAGCATCCAGGCATAGCGGTACAGCACGCGGACCTCCGCCAGCGCGTTCCGGTCGCCGGCCGCCTGCCAGCTGGCGCGCAGCACGCGGTCAAAGTAAGCCCAGAAAACCGCCAGCACCGCCAGGGCGATCAGGTTGTCCGCCCAGGTCTGGTTCCCGCCGATGTACACCGCTCCGGCCGGAGCGGAGCAGGACCGCTCAGGCCCATGACCACCTGGACGAAGAAGCGGTTGACCAGCCCCAGCAGGCTCTGCACCATCGGGATCAGCAGCGCCAGGCGCACGCCGTACAGAAATACGGCCCGGATCCAGCTGGCGCGCTCCTCTTCCTCCCGGGCAGCGTCGCGCTGCACCACCCACCAGTGCAGCAGAAAAACCGGCACGCCCACCAGCACGGCCGCCAGCCCGCCGGAAAGCGCGGTCGCCGCTCCGGCCGGGCGCGAGGCCAGCAGCCGCAGCAGCACGATGACGCCCCACAGCACCACTTCGAAGCTGATGAAGGCCATCAGATAGAAATATATCCGCCGGACAGTGCGCATCGGATCTCCTTAATCGCCCTGCGGCAGGAACTTCGGCTCGGGTCGGATGTCCGGCTGGAACCAGTCCCACATCCAGAAGGGATAGGGCATGTAGGTCAGCTTCCACTCCCCGTCCTGGCGGGTCAGCAGGGCCGTTTCGGTCAGGCTGTAGCCGTCCAGCAGGCCGCCGCTGCGCACCTGCACGCTCACCCGGGCCTCGTCACCGTCAATGGAAGCATCCAGCGTCTGGGCGGTGAAGTTGGAGTAGTCCAGCTGGCGCGAGAGGAAAGCCTGCCGGAAGGTCTCCGGGGTGGGCTTGTTCTCGTCTTCGGCCAGGTAGCGGTAGGCCCGGTCGAAATCCTCGTTGTACAGCGCGACCAGGTAGTTGCGGGTCACGCCTTCGGGGGTGTCCTCGGGGCCGTACTCAGACTGGCCGTCCCGGAGGAAAAACAGCCCCAGCGCCGCGGCGGCGATCAGGGCGATGCCGATGAGAATACCGGTCAGAAATCGATCTTCGCGCATGGGAGGCTCCTTTACTGGCCTCATTGTATCGGGTGGGGATCGTGAAAGCAAGCACGACCCTCTTGATAAGGATAACCCCGCCGGCTGACCGGGGTTCCGGTTCATCCCAGGGCCCGCCCCATTAGGGGTGGTTTACATATTCCTTACCATTTCTCGCGCTCTCTTGACGATTCCAGTCCCGGTCCCATATACTGGAGGGGAGTATTATCACTGCAGAGGAGGCAGCATGCCCATCTACGAGTACGAATGCAGGGAATGCGGATACATCTTCGAGAAAATGGTGCCCCTCAGCGACCTGCACCAGACTCCGGCCTGCCCGGACTGCGCCAGCCGGAACACGCGCAAGAAGCTCTCCACCTTCGCCACCCGCACGGACCGCCCCGCCGCCGGGTCTTCGTGCAGTACAGGCAGCACCGGCAGCCGCGGCCGCTTCGCCTAAAACGGCTGAGCGATGGCCCCGCGTGCCGGGGTTTTAGAAGGAGTTCAAATGCAGCTTCGTGATGCGGAATCCAAAGCCAGCCTGGTCAACCGCCTGCGGCGGATCGAGGGCCAGGTGCGCGGCGTGGAAAATATGATCAACTCCGAGCGCGAGTGCCGCGAGGTGCTCCAGCAGCTGCTGGCGGTGCGCTCGGCTGTGCAGGGTGCCACGCAGGCGTTCGCCGAAGCCTACCTGCGCGACTGCCTGGTCCGCGCCTGCAGCCCGGATAACCCTGACTACGACGAACTGGTGGACGATCTTCTGCTGCTGCTGGGCAAGTCCACCCCCCATTAGGAGAACACCATGGCAACCGTCAACGTTCAATGGATCGGCGGCAAGCGCTTCGTCGGCATCGATTCAACAAACCACTCGGTGGTGCTCTCCACCGCCGCCGAGGGCGTCGGCATGCGGCCCACCGAACTGCTGCTGATCGCGCTGGCCTCCTGCACCGCGGTCGACGTGGTCGAGATCCTGCGCAAGAAGCGGCTGCATCTGGAAGCGCTGGACATCAGCGCCACCGGCGAGCAGGACAAAGACCCACCCTGGACCTACCGGAAGATCCACCTGCACTTCGACCTGCGCGGCCCGGACCTGAACCCGCAGGCGGTCGAACAGGCCATCCACCTGGCGGAGGAAAAGTACTGCTCGGTGGCCTCCACCCTTCGGGGCGTGGCGCAGATCACCACCGGGTACACTATCCACCCTGCCCCGGTGATGGCCGCCGACTGACCCTCCGGCGCTTACTCGAAGGCCGCACCCCGCCGATCGCCCGCCGGCCGGTACAGGTTCACCAGCTCGTGGTACAGCTGGCCGATGCGCGCGCCATCCCCGGCCTGAATGGCCAGTGACAGGCTGGTCTGCACCGCCCGGATGCGCTCGTCCTGGTAGTAGTCGGCTTCTTCCAGCAGGTGGTTGAGCGCCAGCATCCCGGTCAGCAGGGGATGGTTGTTGGTCAGGTTGAATGCGCCTTTACGGCCGTGCAGCAGCTCCTTGACCAGCCCGCAGCGGAAGTCCTCCGGGTCCACCCGCCGGGCAATTGGCCCCAGCGCCTGCCGTATGATCTCCGCTTCATCCAGGGGGATGTCGTCCACCTCCAGGCGGGTCCAGTCGCTCAGCCCCATCAGCTGGCATAATCGCCGGACTTCTTCCGTGGAAACCAGGGCCGGCATGAGCATGTTCTTTTATCCCCTTTCCCCCCAATCGCGCGGCGTCGATCCAGTGGAATCTCTAGATGTTCCGCCAGGCAAGTCCTGCTCCCAATCAACCTATTCACCGGAGAAAAAAGCAAAAAAGGCCGCGCTGCCAGTAGGTGTCAGCGGCAGCACAACCCGGTTCGTCAACTTGGCGCAGCAGATCACCGGTTCGTTTCCCTCTGTTTCCATTATAGAAAAACGGGGGACGGGAAAAAGCGGGGAATATCCCTAGGTGTGAAAACCCAGTCTCGGGACCTTCGGGCTTGCTGTCAGTCTTAATCCGCAGGCTGCAGTCCCAGGTCCGCCGCCGAGACGGAGACTCCCTTCAGCTCGGCGAAGGTCAGGTTGCGGGCATCCAGCAATCGCCGGTTGACCAGATGATTAAACAGCGCCAGGTAGCTCTTCACGCAGCGCACTTCCCAGTCCAGCCCCAGCTGTTCCGCCCCGGCCTGAATGGCATCCGCATCCGGCCCTTCGATCTCCACAAAGTGCCCGTAAGGCAGCTCATCCAGCACCACCTCCAGCTCTCCCAGCCGGTAGGTGGTGCGGTACTTTTCATACATCACCCCCACTCGGTAGCCCAGCGCCTCCAGCAGGCGGCGGGCGGCGTCGAAATCGCCCACCTCGACTTCAATTTCAGTGCGCTCAGCAACGCTGGCATCGGGCCGGGAGGGACCTTTGAAAGTCAGCACCGCACGCCGGTCGCGCCTCAGCCGCAGCACCAGGCCCTTCTGAGTTAGCCGGCCGTCCGGGGTGTCAAAGCGCAGGTTGTGCTCCAGCACCCGCTCCGCGGCGAGCACAGCGCCCAGCGCCTCCAGGCGCACGCGCACTGCCGCCAGGTCGCGAACGTAGAATTTGACCTCAATTTCCTGATCGTTCGAGTTCATGCGCCACCTTACGCGCCGGTATGCGCTGCCACCAGGCCAGGATCCCGAACACCAGGGCCAGCCCGGCAGCGGTCAGCACTGCGGCGAAAAGGGTTCCGCGGTCACCGCCCGGCAGTCGGGTGAACAGGACCCGGTCCAGCCAGTAAGCGGCTGCAGCCAGCAGCGCCGCGCCGCGGGCGGCCGCCGGGCTCCAGCGCAGGCGCAGCAGCAGCGCCAGCCCGGTTCCCAGCCCCAGCATCCCGGCCAGCGCACCGGTCAATGCCACATACAGCGGCCCGGGAGCAGGCGCCAGCGCCTCCAGCCAGCGCCAGCCGGAGAGCGCCTCACCCACCCGCAGCCAGCCAATCAGGCTGTAAGCCCAGAAGAGGGCGATCAGCAGCCGGACCGGCCACGGCACCTTTTTTGCAACCCTTTGTTCGTTGGATGTCAGGGACATAACAACCGTGCGGGAATTATAGCACGCCCGCCCGGCCGGCCGTTTCTTGACAGCCCGGTAAAGTTGATTATACTGACAGGAGATTACGCGGCGCATCCTCCCACGGAAAGGATTCAAACGTGAAAGACCCGGTCTGGAACATCCTCTCGATCGTCCTGCTGGTTGCCATGCTGGCAGTGATCGTGATCACTGTTCAGATTTACCTGAACCCCTACTCCAGTCTGAACCCGTTCCCGCCTCCGCCGGTGCCCACGGTGCTGGTCGTGCCCACTGCGACACCGACCCTGCGCTCCCTGCCGCCCACCTGGACGCCGACCCCCACGCTGGAGGCCACTCCCGCGCCGCCCAACGTTGTACCCACCCTCTCGGCGCCGTAGATGAGCGCCATCCCCAACAGGTAAGCTGATGACCCGACAATTTATTGACCGCGAAACCTTCGACCATCTGGTGCAGCTGGCCGCCCTGGAGCTGGATGAAACGCAGGCGGAATACCTGATGCGCGAGCTGAACAACCAGCTGAGCGCCATTCAAGAGCTGGCCGCCATCCCGGTCGACCCCGATCTGCCGGCCAGCCTGCACGGCATTCCCTACAGCGCGGAAACCAGCCCCGGACTGCGCCCGGATGAATGGCATCCCTTCCCCAACCCGGACGAGATTCTGGCCCAGGCCCCGGAAACGGACGACCGCTACATTGTCGTGCCAGATATCCCGCACACCACCCTGGAATAATCATGGAACTCTGCGACTACCCTGCCTATGAACTGGCCCTGCTGCTGCGCCAGCGCAGCGTCTCGGCCGTGGATATTGTTGAATCCTGCCTGCGCCGAATAGAGATGGTCGACGGGCGCCCGGGGACGCTGGATGCCGAGCCGCGCGAGGACGACGCCAGTGCGGTGCATGCCTTCATCACCCTGACCGCTGAGCGCGCCCTGGCCCAGGCCCGTGATATCGACCGCCGGCTGGCGGCCGGCGAAGAGGTCGGCCCGCTGGCAGGCATTCCCTTTACCGTCAAAGACATCTTCGCCGTGCGCGGCACGCTCACCACGGCCGCCTCGCGCATCCTGAGCAATTTCGTTGCCCCGTACACCGCCACCGCGGTTTCCCGCCTGGAGGAAGCCGGCGCCATCATGCTGGGCAAAGTCAACCTGGACGAGTTCACCTACGGCTCCTCCAACGAATCGACGGCCTTCAAGCCCGCCCCGCGCAACCCCTGGAACTTGAGCCGGGTGCCGGGCGGGTCCTCGGGCGGCTCGGTGGCCTCGGTGGCCGCCGGCGAAGCCCCGCTCTCGCTGGGCACCGACACCTCCGGCTCCATCCGCCTGCCGGCGGCCTACTGCGGCGTGGTCGGTCTCAAGCCCACCTACGGGCGCGTTTCGCGCTTCGGGCTGATCGCTTTCGGCTCCTCGCTGGACTGCGTCGGCCCCATCGCCCGCAGCGTGACCGACGCGGCGCTGATGCTGCAGGCCATGGCCGGCCCGGACCCGTATGACAGCACCGCCGCCCGCGTCCCGGTGCCCGATTACATCGCCAAACTGGAAGACGGCGTGCGCGGCATGCGCATCGGCCTCTCGCCCGATTACCTGCGCATCACCTACCCCAACCTGGAGACCGGCGAGTACGGCGAGCAGCCGCTGCCAGAAGAAATTTCCGCCGCTGTCTACCGCGCGGCCGAAATCCTGTCCGGGCTGGGCGCGGAGATCGTTGAAGACGTGCCCATGCCCAACACGCGCTACGGCATCCCGGCCTACTTTGTCATCAGCCGGGTGGAGGCCGCCTCCAACCTGCACCGCTACGACGGCGTGAAATACGGCTACCGCACCGCCCGCCCGGACGATGACCTCAACCTGCTCTACCGCCGCACCCGCAACGAAGGGTTCGGCCAGCAGCCCAAGCTGCGCATCCTGATGGGCATGTACGTCTCGGCTGCCCAGTACAGCCAGCAGTATTACCGCAAAGCCCTGCAGGTGCGCACGCTCATCCGCCAGGACTTCGAGCGCATTTTCGACCCGTCCGGTCCCTACCGCCTGGACGCGCTGCTGACCCCCACCACGCCGGCCCCCGCCTTCCCCATGGGCGCGGTTTACGGCGATTCGGTCATGATGCAGTACGCCGACCAGCTGAACGTGGCCGCCAACCACGCCGGCATCCCAGGCCTGACCCTGCCCGCCGGCCTGGACGCCGAAGGCCTGCCCATCGGCATCCAGCTGCTCGGCCCGGACTTTTCGGAAGACCGGCTGTTCACCATCGGCCGCAGCTATGAAATGGCCACCGAGTCCGACCCCTGGCGCAAAGCCCGGCCGGCCGTGCTGGCCATGGGGGCCTGAGGCATGACGGACGTCGAGCCCATCCTGGCCGAACTGAGATCGATGGCCAACCCCGAAAATGTGGCCGGGATGGCTCGCTACGGCATCAACCCCGAGAACACGCTGGGCATTTCTGTCTACGATCTGCGCCGCATGGCCCGCCGCTGGCAGGGCGACCATGACCTGGCCCTGGCGCTGTGGGAGACCGGCGTTCACGAAGCCCGCCTGCTGGCCTGCTTCATCGACGACCCGGCGAAAGTGACGCCGGAGCAGATGGACCGCTGGGCGGCGGACTTCAATTCCTGGGATATCTGCGACCAGGCCTGCACCAGCCTGTTCGACCGCACCCCGTACGCCTGGGACAAGGCCCTGGAATGGAGCAAACGCCCGGAGGAGTTTGTCCGCCGGGGCGGCTTCGCGCTGATGGCCGCCCTGGCCTGGCATGACAAAACCGCCCCCGACGAGCGCTTTGAACCCTTCCTGGCCGCCGTCTCCGCAGCCAGCACGGACGGGCGCAACTTCGTCAAAAAGGCCGTCAACTGGGCCTTGCGTAACATGGGCAAGCGCAGCCTCGGGCTGCATGCCCGCGCCGTGCAGCTGGCCGCGGAGCTGAAAGCCAGCCCGGACCGCACCGCCCGCTGGATCGGCTCGGACGCCTACCGCGAGCTAACCGGCGAGAAGGTGCTGCAGCGGCTCAACCAGAACATTACCGTACCGCGAGCGAACCTATGAGCGAATCTGTTGAGTATGAAGCCATTATCGGGCTGGAGACTCACATCCAGCTGAACACAACCACCAAGATCTTCTGCGCCTGCAAGGCCGACTCCTGGAACGATCCCCCGAACACCAACATCTGCCCGATCTGCTCGGGCCTGCCGGGGGTGCTGCCGGTGCTGAACGAAGCATCCGTGGAAAAGGCCGTGCTGCTGGCCGCCGCCATGGGCGCCGAGGTGCGGGAACTGTCTTTCTTCGACCGCAAAAATTACTTCTACCCCGACCTGCCCAAGGGCTACCAGATTTCGCAGTTCGACCAGTCCCTGGCCCACGGCGGCTATCTGGACCTGCCCATGCCCGCCGCCAGCGGCCGCGAGCCTTACATCCGCCGTGTCACCATCCACAAGCTGCATCTGGAAGAGGACGCCGGCAAGACCAAGAACGCCAACGGACGCCGCTACATCGACTTCAACCGCTGCGGCGTACCTCTGGTGGAAATGGTCACCGGACCGGACCTGCGTAGCGCCGATGAGGCCGCCCAGTACCTGATTCGCCTGCGCCAGCTGCTGCGCTGGCTGGGCATCTCCGAGGCCGACATGGAGAAGGGCCACCTGCGCTGTGACGCCAACGTCTCCATCCGCCCGGTTGGCGCGACCTACCTCAACCCCAAGACCGAGATCAAGAACGTCAACTCGATCGAAAACGTGCGCGACGCCATCGCTCACGAGATCGAACGCCAGATCCGCGAGGTCAAAGCCGGGCACCGCATCGAGGCCTGGACGCTGGAATGGGACGAGACCACCGCCGAGCTGCGCAAGATGCGCTCCAAGGAAACCGAGGCCGACTACCGCTACTTCCGCGAGCCGGACCTGCTGCCCATCCGCCTGACCCCGGAGCGCCGCCAGGAACTGCTCTCCCGCCTGCCGGAGCTGCCGCTGCAGCGCCGCCAGCGATTTATGGAGCAGTACGGGCTGCCCGAGTACGACGCCGAGATCCTGACCGGCGACCGCCACCTCTCGGAGTACTTCGAACAGGCCGTGCAGGCCTACGGCGGCGACCCCAAGAAGGTCTCCAACTACCTGATGAACGACGTGCTGCGCCTTATGGGCGAAAGCAGCCTGAGCGCCGACAAACTGCGCCTGACCCCGGCCTACCTGGCCAGCATCCTCAAGCTGGTGGACTCCGGCACCATCAACACCTCGACCGGCAAGAGCCTGCTGTGGAAGGTGCAGGAAAGCGGCCGCGCCCCGCAGGTGATCGTCGAGCAGGAAGGCCTGGCCAAGGTCAGCGACGATGCCGCCATCCGCGAGGTGGCTCAAAAAGTGGTGCAGAACAATCCCAAAGAAGTCGAGACCTACCGCGCCGGCAAGGAGACGCTGATCGGCTGGTTTGTCGGCCAGGTGATGCGCGAGATGCGCGGCAAGGCCGATCCCACCCTGGCGCGCAAGATCCTGGAAGAAGAACTAAAAAAGTAACCGCCTGCTGATATCAGGGGCGGTCTCCCGGCCGCCCCTTTTTTTCTATCCCCTTCTCACTTCCTAATTTATCCTATTACTGGTAACGCGGCTCCCGCCGGCGGTAAATTTACTGCACATCCAGACTTGACATTCCCCGAGAATGTCCCATAATAAGGACCAAGGGGATACCCTGGTTCCCTGGAGTTCCACTTATTCCATCAAATACACAATCTACCTTCACCGAAGGAGGTGCCGCGACCCTCATACTGCCACTGGTTTTCGCAGTCGATTCCATCGTACCTGACACTGCCTGAGGAGATTTCCATGGTTGTCTCAAACCGCACCTTTCGTGTATTTTCAGCCTTGATGGCCGCTCTGCTGGTGCTCAGCATGACCCTGAGCGCCGGCGTTCAGGCCCAGGAAGGCACTGGATCAGGCCGGCTGACCCCTCAGGGGTTCACTCCCAAGGAACTGGACGGCCAGATCGCGCTGGACAAAATTTCCAAAGACCTGGTGAACCAGTCCGGACCGGTGAAAGTGGTGGTCGAACTGGTTGACCAGCCGGCCGTCAGAGTCTACAGCCGGGTGGAAAAGACCCAGGGTCTGGATGCCGCCATCGACGCCGGCAAAGCCCAGCTGGATCGCATCCTCAAAGCCCAGGAGAATTTCATGGCCCAGGTGCGCTCGCGCAAGCTGGATGTCCAGGAAATCTACCGGGTGCAGCGCGCCTACAACGGCATCGCCCTGCTCCTTGAGGACACCAGCGACCTGGTCACCCTGGCCAAACTGCCCGGAGTCAAGGCCATCCACCCGCTGATCTCCAAGACCATTGACAATGCCTCCTCCGTGCCCTCCATCGGCGCGCCCGAGGTCTGGCAGATGCTGGATGGCTACACCGGTGAAGGCATCACCGTGGCCGTGATCGACACCGGCATCGATTACCTGCACGCCAACTTCGGCGGCCCGGGCGATATGAATGCTTACTGGGAGAACGACCCGACTTCCTTTGAGGAAGAAGGCGACTTCCCCACCGTGAAGGTGATCGGAGGCTGGGACTTCGCCGGCGACTTCTATGACGCTGCCGGCCGGGTCGCCCCGCCGATCCCCGTCCCGGACCCTGACCCGCTGGACTGCAACGGGCACGGCTCGCATGTAGCCGGCACCATCGGCGGTTACGGTGTGACCAAAGACGGCCTGACCTACGAAGGTCCCTACGAACCCGGCCTCGACCTGAATGAGTTCACCATTGGTCCGGGCGTGGCCCCTTCGGTTTCGCTATACGCGCTGAAGGTCTTCGGCTGCTCAGGCTCGACCGACCTGACCGACCTGGCCATTGAATGGGCCATGGACCCGAACGACGACGGTGACTTCAGCGACCATGTGGACGTGATCAACATGTCGCTCGGCTCGCCCTACGGCTCGGTTGAGGACAGCTCGGCTGTGGCGGCGAACAATGCCGTGGAAGCCGGCGTGATCGTGGTCACCTCCGCGGGCAATGAAGGTGATTCCTTCTTCGTCACCGGCTCGCCGGGCGTGGCCACCGGCGCCATCAGCACCGCCCCCTCTCTCGAC
>CZCB01004643.1_pt1 | contig 14013 bp, 13 predicted proteins | sample 591991 | NCBI WGS metagenome assembly CZCB01 (sample SAMEA3556809, study PRJEB10932) | anaerobic digester metagenome | reverse complement strand
TTATTTGTATATTCCGTGACTAAGAATAGGACTGTGAGCACAGCGACTGCTGTTATTGGGGGAGTTGTAATAGCTATTGTTTATTTTATAGATAAATCTGTGTATGATACATTTATAATGGACTTTTTCGGATGGTTTTCTCTATTAAAGAGATATGAAGGTTTTTCCATGGGAGTGCTCAGTATAAGTCCAATAGTTTATTATATTACCTTTTCATTTGCATTTTTATTCCTCACAGTGAGAGGAATAGATAAGAGAAGATGGATCTAAGGGGGATGGATGTGAAAAAGTTTGAACAGTTGTTTAATGATAAAAAAGTCAAATATGGTGGTTATTCATCAATTATGATAGCGGTGGTAATTGCCATATTGATAGTAATAAATCTTGTAGTTGATCAGATCCCTCTCAAGTGGGATCTTACTGCAAATCAGATGTATTCATTATCTGATCAAACCTATAAGATATTGGATAATCTAGATCAAGAAGTGAATATAATAGCATTATATGAGGCAGGGAAGGGAAATGCTATTATAGATGAAATATTAGATAGATATACTTCGTATTCAGATAAAGTAAAAATAGAATATGTAGATCCTGTGAAGAATCCAGGATTTGTCAAAAAGTTTGATGAAGATGGACAAGGTATTAGTCAAGGTAGTTTAATTGTGACAAGTGGAGATAAGGTAAAAGTAATAAGTAGCTATGATCTCTATAACTATAGCTATCAAGACTATACACCTCAGATTGAATCTTTAGCAGTTGAACAGAGGGTTACAGGAGGAATAATGTATGTAACATCTGATGAAAATCCTAAGATATACGTTTTACAAGGCCATGGTGAGCTAGGGATACCTTATGATGTACAAAAACAGCTAGATACTGAAAACTATGAGGTGGAGGATTTAAATCTTGTAACGGCGGATGCTGTACCTGAAGATGCCGACATATTATTCATATCCTCTCCTAAACGAGATTTGACAGAAGAAGAGGAGGAGAAAATAAGAGATTATTTGGAGAATTCAGGTAAAGCAGTATTCCTTATGGATATTTTAGATACTGAAGTACCAAATTTTGAATCTATATTGAAGAGCTATGGAGTTGGACTACAAAAAGGATTGATAATAGAGCAGGATAAGAATCACTATGTAAGCAATCCACTATACTTGGTTCCTAATTTGGAGAGTCATGATATAGTGACTCCTATAAAGTCAACTGATATGTATACACTGATGCCTGCGGCTCAACCAGTAGAGGAATTAGATGTCAAACGTCGTTCTCTTGAGATAGAGCCTCTACTTACGACATCAGAGGAAGCTTGGCTCAAGACAGATTTTGACGATCAGAGTCTAGAGAAAGGAGCAGAGGATATATCTGGTGCTTTCAATATAGCAGTAGCTATCACAGATAAACCTGATGACTATGAGGCAGAGCCTACTCAATTAGTAGTTATAGGTAATTCAAGTTTTATAAATGGCCAATTTGCTACGCAAATACCTGGGAATATGAATTTTCTATTAAATAGCTTTAACTGGCTACGGGGTGAGGAGGAGAGTATCTCCATAAGACCTAAGAGTTTAACTCTTCAACGTCTCAATATGACCAGTCAGCAAATTCTTATATTGTCTATTATAGTGGTGATAGTTATTCCTGCCATAGTGTTTATAATGGGCATTGTTGTATGGTCGAGGAGGAGACATCTATGAAGAAGTCTAAGAATATCATTATTTTGGTTGTGGTTTTAGGTCTGTTGATAGGAGCATATTATTTAATAGGCAATAAACCACAGGATGAAGAGGATGACTTTTCTGATACGGCAATAGAATTATCTAAATTTGATAAAGAAAAATTGACCAAGATGACATTAAAGACATCTGAGGGAACGCTTACCCTTACTAAAGAAGGGGAAGAATGGAAAGTTGACTATCCATATGATATTGTTCTTGATGAGTCAGCTATTGATGATTTGGCATATAGTTTTGCCAGTTTATATGCAGAAGAGATAGTGGAGGAGGCACCAGAAGATCTTAGTGAATATGGACTTGACAAGCCGCAGGCTATAGCAGAGTGTGAATTGGAAGATGGAGAAAAGAGGACGTTCTATCTTGGGGATAAAACGCCTGTAGGAAATACCTATTATCTTATGGTAGAAGGCGATCCAAAAGTATATACTGTTTGGACTAATCATGGGGAACATTTTACCTATTCATTATCTGATATAAGGGAAAAGAAATTACCTGAGATAGATATGGCGGATCTCAAATATCTAAAAATAGATAAGAAAGATGGACGTCCTATTGAAATAAAGGTAAATGACGATCAAAGTGAAGAGGAAGCTAGTTTTGGGCTTGGAATTTGGAAGATGACCAGTCCTTACAATCAGCCCATGGGTGTAGATGGGAATAGTATCTCGAGTTTTTTAGAAGCGATTTCCACTCTATCTATAAAAGATTTTATAGATGACGCGCCGGCAGATTTGGGCACATATGGCTTAAAAGAACCAAAAGGCGAGGTTATAATAAAAGATAGCGAGAATAAACTTCATATCTATATAGGAGAAGAGTACGATGATGAGACAGTATATTTTAAGACAGATGATGGAGATTCTGTATATACTATAGAAAAGAGCAAATTAGAGTTCATGGATATAAAGCCCTTTGAATTGGTAGAAAAATTTGCATATATAGTGAATATAGATGATGTGGATAAGATAGTCGTAGAAGGCGGCGGTAAATCTCATACTTTAACCCTTACTCGGACTATACAGGAAGCAGAAGGAGAAGATGAAGATGAAGAGGATGAGGTCATAACAACCTATAAAGTAGATGGCAAGGAAGTGGAAGAAGATTCTTTTAAAAAATACTATCAAAGCCTAATAGGTCTTATAGTAGATGCAGAAAACAATGAAGAACCCAATGCCGATCCAGAGGTAAAGACCACCTTCTTTTTAAACAAGGGCAAAGAGAGGGAAGTCCATGTCGATTATGTACCATATGACAAAGATTTTTATCTAGTTGTAAGGAATGGCAAAGCTGAATTTTTAATATCACAAAAACAAGTCAAGAATATGTTAAACGATTTGGAGCTCTTAATAGAAGGCAAACTTGAAAAGTAATTTAACATGTGATCTTAATATATTCCCCTTGAGGTAGACAGACTAAAATAAAATCTGATACCTAGAGGGGTCTTTTTATTTAATGATTGCCTTTGACATATCTTTTGGTATAATTAGAACATACTTAAAATAGAAGGGGATTAATATGCAGATATCAGTTTTAGGTTGTGGTAGATGGGGAAGTTTTTTAGCGTGGTATTGCAACAATGTAGGACATGACGTGCTTTTGTGGGGCAGGCAGGGTTCTAAATCCCTCGAAAAATTAAAACTACAAAGAGGCAATGAATATCTTATTCTTCCAGATGAAATAGAATTATCAGATTCTTTGAGTCAGGCAGTAGGGTATGGAGATATAATAATAATTTCTATAAGTGCCCAAGGTTTGCGTTCGCTGGCAAAACAACTAAAGGCCTATGATCTATCAGATAAGGTAATAATACTCTGCATGAAGGGGTTAGAGGCAGGAAGTGGTAAGCGACTTACCGAGGTGTTTAAAGAAGAGGTGAATTATGATATAAATCCTGCAATATGGGTAGGCCCAGGACATGTACAGGATTTTGTAAAGGGAAAGCCCAATTGTATGGTGATAGATTGTGAAGATATAGATACGACTAAATGGATAGTAAAAAATTTGAATAGTCGTCTTATACGGTTTTATTATGGCTGTGATTTGATAGGTAATGAGATCGGTGCCGCCTCCAAAAATGTAATGGGAATTGCAGCTGGCATGTTAGACGGTGTAGGACTTACTAGTTTAAAAGGTGCACTTATGGCACGGGGGACAAGGGAGATATCTCGGCTCATAGTGGCTGCTGGTGGAGATGAGATAACAGCATATGGACTTTGCCACTTGGGAGATTATGAAGCTACCCTTTTTTCTAGTCATAGTCACAATAGAAGATTTGGCGAAGCATGGGTAAAGGGTGAACCTTTTGCTAAGCTTGCAGAGGGAGTAGATACCACATCTGCTCTTATGATACTTTCAGAGAAATATGATGTAGATCTTCCCATATGTAGGGGAGTACATTCTATAATATTTGAGCATCAAGATCCCGAAAAAGTATTGGAAAATATGTTTTTGCGATCTATAAAGTTTGAATTCTTCTGATAATATGTTGTATAATTATACAGTAAAAGATACATATGAGGTGGGTAAAATTGAAATTTGATCATGAGATAGTAGGAAAGATAGGTTCTATGGCTCTCATCAGGAGAGATGAACATGATATTGATTATAATGTATTTAGCAGACTAGGGATGGATCTTTCTCCTGATTTTATATGGGTCAGCTCCGGCGCTGTGGAAATTGGTCGTTTAGACTATATGAAGAGGAACAATGGAAAACAACTTGAAGGAATAGATGATTTTATAAAGTCCGATTATGCAGCACAAGGGCAGCACATACTTATGGAGAACTATAGACGTTTTATAAAGCCCCAGTATTCGGTGAGACAAATATTAGTGGAACACCAACATTTTAACAATCCAGAAAAACGAGAATTTATAAGGCAGCTCCTATTGCGTTCGGTTAAGCAAAATGCAATATCTATAGTTAATTATAATGATTCTGTGAGCAGTGAAGAGATACGTAAAATGGAGCTATATGGTTTAAAGCAAAATAATACCGATGTAGTAGAATGTATAGATAATGATGAAACTGCTGCCCAGATAGCAGTACTAGTTCGGGCTCGTCTTTTAATATTACTTACTTCTGCTCCAGGATTATTGAAAGATCCAAATGATCCTTCTACATTAATAGAGACTGTGGAGGGTAAGGATGTATATGAACTTGTAGAAAAAATAGGTGAACTTGAAAAATATTGTAATGGCAGTAGTAGAAAGGGCTCTCAGGGTATGAAGGCAAAGCTTAAATTTTTAGAAGAGCCAATAAAATATGGTACCACAGTTATAATAGGTCATTCTAAATACAGGCTTAAGGATCTTATAGAGGGAAATGTAGAGCGTACTATATTTAGAGTGAGATAGGGAAATTTAAAAAGGCAGGAACTTAAGACCTGCCTTTTTGCGTATTATTCTTCTTCAATACCGTTATGTTCATTAAAAAATTGTTCTAGAGCATCTACTATTTCATCGAGCTTATCATCATCTATGGGTAAGAAAACTTCTCCTTCTTCGTCTGATGAAACTTGCATTATATAGATATCCCTTTCATCTTCATTACATTCAGGACATTCATCGTTGCATTCATAATCGGCTTCCATCAACATGGCGAATTCTTCACCATCATATTCAAAAAGATCTATGATCTCCATAGGGTATTCAGAACCATCTTCATCGGTAAATAATACAATATTTTTTTCATTATCCATGGCATTTACCGCCTTTCTTTATATAATTAGCTATATTGTACATTATATTTGAACAAGCTACAACCTTTTATTGATAAAAAAAGAAAAATTTTATTGTTTGTTTAGAACCAATAACACAATATCTATATAGTTTATTATACCACTATATAAATATGATATTCTTAAAGTTATAAAATGGAAAATTCTATTGCCCTTTAGGATTTTGATTGTTATAATATAGAGAGATGTCGTATAATGAGGTGATAATATCAGTCACATGAGGATAAAAAAATGTATTTTGATGTTTTTAGTCGTATCCATTACTCTAATAGGTTGTACTCAAATTGGTATGAAGGAGTATACAAAGAATATATTTGCTTTAGATACCTATATAACATTGACGGCTTATGGTAGAAGAAATACCCCAAAAATATTGGAGAAAGCTGCACAAAGGATAGAAGAAATAGAGAATAGAATGAGTACAGAGATAGATACTAGTGATGTAGCCCTTATAAATAAAAATGCAGGTATATCTCCAGTGGAGATCCATGATGATACTTTTTATGTAATTGAAAGAGCTCTTTGGTATTGTAATATGTCAGATGGGGCTTTTGATATAACTATATACCCAATAGTTAAACTCTGGGATATTAATGGCGATAATCCTAGAGTACCTGAAAAAGAAGAAATACAGGAAGTTTTGGCGTTGGTAGATTATACTAAGGTTATCTTGGATAGGGAAAAAAAGACGGTGTTCTTAAGTGCACCTAATATGGGTATAGACTTAGGTGCCATAGCAAAAGGTTATGCAGCAGATGAAGTTGTGCGGATATTAGAAGAAGGTGGTATAGAGCATGGAATCTTAAATCTAGGAGGAAATATATCTGTAATAGGGAATAAACCAGATGGAACCTTGTGGAATATAGGGATACGCGATCCAAGGGAAGAGGAGACGGGGTCACAATATTTGGCTATTGCTAAGATATCTGATTGTTCAATAGTAAGTTCTGGAGATTATGAGAGATATATTAAGGACATATATGAGAAGACAGGTATTCGATATCATCATATATTTGATCCTAAGACAGGGTATCCTGCGGATTCAGGATTAATAGGGACATCGGTCATATCGAAAAGATCAATAGATGCTGATGCTCTGTCGACTTGCCTATTTGTAATGGGGCAGGAGAGGGGTTTAGATTTTCTCAAAAATGTAGAGGGAAGTAGTGGGATTTGTATAGATAGTGCTAAAAAAATATACATATCATCTGGTATGGATGATGTTTTAGAGATTACAAGTGAGGAGTATAGATTAGAAAAGTGAAAAACCTAAAGATAGGTGATATATTCATATATATATTGTTGGTGGTATTTGCGGCCATAGGCTTTATAGGCATGAAATCTATGGTCGGTGTGGAGGGAAAGTCAAGGGTTGTGTTAGTACTCTTAGATGGACAAGAGGTAGAGGAAATACGTATTAGTCCAGATATGGAAAAGAAAGAGATTCGTATAGATACTGGAAATGGGACGTATAATATAGTTAGTATAGATGGGGATGGAGTACGAGTGGTTGAAGCTAGTTGTTCAGATAAATTATGTATAAAACAGGGAAATATAGATAGTCCTGGTCAATCTATTGTTTGTCTACCTAATAAACTGGTTATAAAAATAATAGGAGATAATAATTCTCCTATAGACGATATAACCTATTGAGGGAGCGATTTAAGTATGAATACAAGAGATATGGTTATTTTGTCCCTCATAACTGCACAGGCCATTGTACTCCACTATATTGAAGGTTTTATACCAGTACTTGCTCCGGGTGCAAAGCTAGGATTGGCAAATATAATGACAATTGTTACATTGTATATATTTGGGGCGCGGTATGCTCTTGTGGTATCGGTAATTAGAATATTATTAGGCTCCCTCTTAAGTGGAAATCCAATGGGAATATTGTTTAGTATGGTAGGAGGTATATTGAGTTGGCTGATTATGGCTATACTTAAGGGGTATCCTGAATATTTTACTTTAGTGGGCGTTAGTACCGCCGGCGCAGCATTTCATAATTTAGGGCAGTTAGCTACGGCATCAATTTTATACAATACAATTGGCATATTTTTTACCTACCTTCCTATGCTAATGCTCACATCAGCTATAACTGGATATTTTATAGGATTTGCATCACGTCATATAATAGATTATTTAGAAAAACATGTATGAAAAATCCTGTTAAGCTATATCTATAATTTTCTAGTACTAAATATAAACTTTTATTATAAAAAATGTTAAAAAAGCATATGAAAAATGAGAAGTATGTAGTATAATATGTTAGTGTGTTTAAGAGAAAGACAAGTATCATGTACAGGGTGGTTGAGAATGTATGATTTGACAAACATAAAACGGGAAATAGAGTGTGTGAGAAACCATTTGAATACGGCAATCAAGTATAAAGCAGATAAAGAGTATATCTTAATTGTAAGTAGGATGTTGGATAATCTGATATATGAATATTATATTATACAGGATAAGAAGAAAAAAGATGGGCTATTGAAAAAAGTAGATATTGATGGTAAAATGAAAAAAAGCTGTGATGAGGAATAGTATGGTGTATATTTGAAAGAGAGGAAGTCCTAGGCTGAAAGATTTCCATGCATACCAGAACCCGCCTCTGAGCTGCAGGCTAGAATGGAGTATAGACTGTCGGGTGATGCCGTTATACAATATAAGGGTTCACATTATGTCTTTTAATGTGCTTATAAAGGTGGTACCGCGGAGCTTCCGTCCTTTAATGGGATTGGGAGCTTTCTATTTTCATGGATACTTATAGAATATAAATACAATATGGAAAGGAGTAGAATCATATGTCTAAGAAGGAGCAAAAGTTTGTAACTCATATAACATCACAAGAAGAGGATTTTTCTCAATGGTATACGGATGTCATAATAAAGGCTGATTTGGTAGATTATTCTCCTGTCAAAGGTTTTATGGTAATAAAGCCTTATGGCTATGCTATTTGGGAGAATATACAAAGGGAGCTAGATGATAGATTTAAAGCTACGGGGCATAAAAATGCATATTTCCCTCTTCTCATACCAGAGAGTCTTTTAAGGAAAGAAGAGGAACATGTTGAAGGTTTTGCGCCGGAAGTGGCATGGGTTACCCATGGAGGTAATGAAAAGCTTGCCGAGCCGTTGGTGATTCGCCCTACATCAGAGACTATAATATGTTCTATGTATGCAAAATGGATACAGTCATACAGGGATCTTCCCCTATTATATAATCAATGGTGTAACGTGGTAAGATGGGAGAAATCTACTCGTCCTTTTTTACGAACATCTGAATTTTTATGGCAGGAAGGACATACTGCACATGCAACTAAGGAGGAGGCCCAGGAAGAGACACTAAAAATGCTTGAAGTCTATAGAGAATTTGCTTATAATGTGCTTGCTATTCCAGTTATAACTGGACAGAAGACGGAAAAAGAGAAATTCGCCGGCGCACTGTACACATATACGATAGAGGCTCTTATGCAGGATGGTAAAGCACTACAGGCTGGCACCTCTCACAATCTAGCACAACATTTTGCTAAGGTGTTTGATATACAGTATTTAGACAGAGATGGGCAACTTAAATATGTATGGCAGACATCTTGGGGCGTATCTACACGTCTCATTGGTGGCATAATAATGGTACATGGTGATGAGAGGGGATTAGTGCTTCCACCTAAAGTTGCACCGATTCAGGTAGTAATTGTGCCAGTTGCGATGCATAAGCAAGGAGTTTTAGATAAGGCGTACGAGATATATGATAGACTTAAAAAAGTAGGTATTAGGGTAGAATTAGATGACAGGGATACCCAAAGTCCTGGATGGAAGTTTAACGAATGGGAACTCAAGGGTGTACCCATAAGGCTAGAAATAGGACCGAGGGATATTGAAAATAATCAGGTGGTATTGGTGAGAAGAGACAACCTAGACAAGGTATTTGTTTCCATGAATGAATTAGAAGAAAAGACATTAGATATAATCAATGAAGTGCAACGTGGTCTTCTAGATAAAGCTCTTAAAATGCGTGAAGATAGGACCACCTTTGCTAGGGACATAGAGGCATTCAAAAAAGGTATAGATAAGGGTTTTGTGAAAGCCATGTGGTGTGGTTCTAGAGAATGTGAAGATAAGATAAAGGACATGACAGGTGCAACAACTAGATGTATACCTTTTAAAGAGGAACAGATAGACGATAAGTGTATATGTTGTGGTGGAAATGCAAAACATATGGTATATTTTGCAAAGGCATATTGATTGGGGCTACAAGGGATATTTGAAAAAATATCCCTTTACAATCATATGTATATTATGTATAATATACTGTGTTGTTGCGGGGCTATAGCTCAGTTGGGAGAGCGCCACACTGGCAGTGTGGAGGTCAGGGGTTCAAGTCCCCTTAGCTCCACCAAAAAAACTACCTACAAATGTAGGTAGTTTTTTTATAAATAAATATTACAATAACCTATATTAATTATTTATTTAATTTTATCTTTCTTCTGATACAATAGTTTCAAATAGTTCTTCAAAATTGCTATCATCAACTAAGGTCTTATCATATTCCTTGTCTTTGTATATAAAGTCTTGTAAAATTTGTATATTTTGTTCTTGATCCATTATGAGGACCCAGCCCTTTTTTTTATTTAATATTATACCTCTACTCAGTTCATTTACTGGTATCTGCATCTGTACAGGTGTAAAACTATCCATATTATATATTGTGTAGGCATAACTTAAAATATCTGTAACACCCATATCCGTTTCTATATAGGGTAAAAACTTTGTAATTATTTTAGGATATTGTGTTATGGGTGTAGATTTAAATTTATCTATGGTTAGGTCTATAATATGTCTTTGCCTACTCATTCTATCGAAATCTCCATTTCCTACATGGCGTACCCTGGCATAAGCTAAAGTTTGTAGTCCGTTTAAGGTCTGTTTTCCTGCTCTATCTATAGGTGTAGCCTCTTTTTCTATTCCTTCAATATCATTAAGCTCTTTTTTTGTACCTTTTATTACATCATTTAATGGCGATATTTCTTCTTCTTTTATGTCTATTTCCAACCCTCCAATGGCATCTATTAAGTCTTTAAATCCATAGAAATTAATTATGGCATAATGGTCAATATTAATCTTAAAATTATTTTCAATTGTTTCTATGAGAAGTTCAGGTCCACCAAAGAAAAATGCGTGATTTAGCTTTTGATTATCATGTTCTGGTATATTGACATAAGTATCTCGCATTATAGATGTAAGTTTTAGTTTTCCGTGTATTTTATCTATAGTGAGAATCATCATACTATCTGAGCGTGATGTTTCTTTTATATCTCGTGCATCACATCCGATTAAAAGTATATTGCTTATGTCCTTTACATCTTTTATTTCGATGCCGTCTAATTCATTGTTATTTATCTTTTCTTTTGTAATATTTTTAGCCTTTTCTTGTTCTTTATTAGATATTTTATTTGAAGTCTGCATGTGTTCTGTACATGCAAGCACTCCTATACACAGACATATCACCATGATGGCTATAAAAATCTTCTTTTTTACCGTTTTCAATTTCTCCACCTTCTTAAATAAAATCAAATCACATATATATTAATAGTATATATAGGGTTACATATAGATTTATAGATATTTTATATATCTGACTATAAGATACTATCTATATTATATTACAAAATTCGCTATCATTGGGTTAGAAAGTGTTTACATAATTCTTACATAATTCTTACATGATTGCAACTAGAAATGGTGTAAGAACTTAGAGTGAACTCTATTACATTGTATAAGAGGTATTTCGTGAAATAGACGCTTATATATAGATATGATTTTTGGTTGTAGGTATTTCCTTGAATCATCATTTGTTATGTAACTATAATGTAAATTTTGTTTAATATTTTGTCATCCATTATCTACAGGTCTTTTGTATAATTATATATAAGGGGGTCGTACATTATGAAAATATTTAAGAAATTTTCGTCAAAAAATAAGCAGTATATGACAAAGCAAAATATGAAGAAAAAGAGCATATCAGTATTATGCGTGTTTTTGACAATATTCGCAGTAGCTATTGTATTTAAATGGCATGATATGCATGTGGCCGTACTTAGCAAACCAATACAATTAGATGTAGATAAAGGAAGTAATCTAGAAGAAAGCAACGATTTAAAAGATAAAAATATGAGGAAGGATAAAACTGTCGTGGAGAAGAGTCATATAAAGGATGAGAATGTGGAACCATCTAAAAAGAACAATTCCCAAGCTCCTCACAAGAAGAATGATGAAATAAAAAAATCTGACACATCAAGGACTGATGTGCAAGAAAAACAAAAAGGGGCATCTAATACAATAAAGGCGGAACAAAAAAAAGAATCTAACGATAGCGCTGAAAATATGGACAAAGTACAAACCACACAGGCTGCATCTCAGGCAGTTCAGAATATATATAATTCTGTGGTACCACCTTATATTATGCCATCTTCTGAGGAATTAGGTAATAAAAAGATTGTATATCTTACATTTGATGATGGTCCATCAGAGAACGTGACCCCTCAAGTGCTAGATATCTTGGAGGAAGAAGGAGTTAAGGCCACATTTTTTGTGATAGGAAGTTTAGCAGAAAAGCATGAAGAACTTATAAAGAGGGAGGCAAGTGAAGGACATATAATTGCCAATCATAGTTATTCCCACGATTATAAAACTTTGTATTCCAATGTAGATAATTTTATGGCGGAAATAGAAAAGACCGATAATATATTGAAGGATATAATTGGTGATAGTTATAGAGCTAAATATATGAGGATGCCAGGTGGTGGCTTTGGAGAGAAATATGAACCTTTCAAATCTGTTCTCTTAAAAAAGGGTTATAATTATATAACATGGAATGTGGTGACAAATGATGCAGTGGAGAAAAAACCTACTCCTGAAAAGTTGTTTGCTAACTTTAAAGAAACATTAAATGGGAATAGATTTTCAGTAGTACTTATGCACGATGGCTCCGGGCAGAAAGCAACCCCTCAATCTCTACGTATGATAATAAAATATTTAAAACACGAGGGCTATGAATTTAGAGTTTTTGACAAATAATATGTTATAATATCTGTGGAGTGATGATATATGGCAGAGAAGATACTTATAGTGGAAGATGAAAGTTCTATAAGGGGATTTATTAGAATAAATCTTGAGAGAAATGGATATATAGTGTTTGAAGCTGAAACGGGAGAGAGTGGTATAGAACTAGTACGAGAGCAACACCTTGATATTGTAATATTGGATATAATGCTTCCAGGTATAGACGGATTTGAAGTTTGTCGAACATTGAGGGAAGAATTCCCCCTCATTGGTATAATAATGCTTACAGCTCGTGATTTAGATATGGATAGAATAATGGGATTGGAATTTGGCGCCGACGATTATATAGTCAAACCCTTTAACCCCATGGAGTTAGTGCTTCGTGTAGAGGCGTTGATTCGCAGAATGGGGAATGCTCTCGATACGGATGAAGAACATCAAATTTTAAAGAGTGGCCCTTTCGTATTAGATAATTATTCTCAGAAGTTTTTCAAAGGAGCGAGAGAGATAGATGTAACACCAAAGGAATACAATATAATTAAATTATTTATGGAAAACCCCTATAGGGCTTTTAGTCGAGATGAGATATTGGATCAGGTATGGGGCTATGATTATATAGGTGATACTAAGATAATTGATGTAAATATCCGAAGGCTCCGAAGGAAGATAGAGGATTGTCCATCAGAACCAAAATTTATTGAAACTGTATGGGGCATTGGATATAGATGGAAGGGGCCTAAGGATTGAAAAAAAGTCAAAAGAGTATTAAGATAAGACTTATATACAGTTTTGTATGCATAATTCTTATAAGTGTGACAATTCTTGAATCTATTTTGCTGTTCCTAGTACGCCGATATTATTATAATAACTTAGAGGAAATAATGACAAATCATATAAAAATGTTGGCAGACTTTTATGTCCGTTATTTTTCCAATTCTTCACTAGAAGATAATATAATAGATAATATAGACGTATTTTGGAAACAGACCACTGCACAGACGCAGATAATAGATTCTTCTGGAGAACTCATAATGGACTCAATAGGCTATATGCCAGAAGATAACTATGTGCTTACCGGTGATGTAATTAAGGCATTATCTGGAGAGAAAGGTCGGTGGATAGGAGATGTTCCGTATGATGCGGTACGGGTGATGGCTGTATCATATCCTCTTATAGTCAATGATGAGGTGGTAGGTGTAATTCGATTTATATCTTCCCTTAGAGAGGTAAATAAAGAGATAAAGGATATATATAAGATTTTTTTATCCATAGGTGCTGTAGTTGTAGTAATTGCAGTAATAGTAAGTATATTTATAGCCAATAGTATTGTAGTTCCCCTTAAGGATGTAACCCATGTTGCAGGTGAGATGGCAAGGGGAGATTTTGAGATAAGGAGCAAAAAATATTATGACGATGAAGTAGGTAAATTATCTGATACATTAAATTATATGGCGGAAGAAATAGTAAAAAAGGA
>CZCB01013410.1_pt1 | contig 14038 bp, 18 predicted proteins | sample 591991 | NCBI WGS metagenome assembly CZCB01 (sample SAMEA3556809, study PRJEB10932) | anaerobic digester metagenome | reverse complement strand
GTCGATGACCGGCTTGGCGCACAGCCCGGGGACGGAGGTCGAGCCGACGTGCTCCACCCGCAGCGCCGTCTCGCCCAGCGCGTCACGCACCTGCTGTGCCCGCCGCTCGAACTGCCCGGGCCAGCGAGGGTCGTAGTCAACCAGCGTCACCGGCGCGTTGTGTGCCTTCCGTTCGCCCAGGGTCACTTTCTGTAAATACTCGTCACCGGTGTATTGGGGGCTGAAGTTTTGTTCTGAGGTCATTCTTGCAGGCCTGCCTTTTCCGCCTGTGCCAGACCGGGATCGATCCCCAGATCATACGCCAGGTGCTGGATGAAATCCCGGACCAGCTTCTGCTTGCATTCCCACAGCTCCCGCGCCCTGGGCGTCACCATCGGGTTCCGGGTGGTGATCTCATTCGAGTACTCGAGAATGTGCCGGTAGGTTTTCTCAAAGGACTGCTCGGCCTCGCCGCCCTCCATCATGCAGTCCCAGACGATGGACAGCGCTCCGGTTTCGTCCAGCCAGTCGGCCTCCATCAGGAGGATCAGCTCCAGCGGCGTCTCAATGGCGGAAAGCAGCTGCTTTCTGGAATGGTTTTCCACCAGCAACACGACCTTTCTGACAAACTCGTCGGGATAGCCGTTCTCACGCAGGTAGGCTTCGCAGATTCGCGCGCTGTCGACGGCGTGCTGGCGGCGGTCTTCGGTAACCGCATGCCCGACATCGTGGAAGATCGCCGCAGCGATCAGGGCCGCGCGGTCCACCGCGGGCAGGCCTTCGGCCAGGCGCTCGGCCCACATGCGCACCCGGCGGATATGCTCGGACCGCCGGCGGAACGGTACCGTCCGGGTGGTGGTCATCTCCCCGCCGTGTTCCTGCAGATAACTCCGGACATACTGAAACATGCGCTGGAACTGCGCTTCATCCATCCTCAACTCAATACCATCCATTTAAACACCTGTGTTTCTTGATAATGCGTGTGTCCGCCTTCACCCGGCGAAATCCAGCTGCGCATCCTCGGGCGGCGCTTGCTCGGCGACGATGTCCCACATCACCCCGAAGCGATCCGTCAGCGCGGCATGGAAGGCGCTGTAAAACGTCACCACCGGCGGCAGCGTGATCTCCGCGCCCTCTTTCAGCCGGTCGAACAGGGTCTGGGCTTTGTCCCTCGTGGGCACGGTCGCGGTCAGCCTGACTTTGCGGCCCGGCGGCACCTCACCGACCTCATCGGCAAACCAGAAGTTGGTTCCCAGGATCGACATCTCGGCATGCAGCACCCATCCGGGCAGGTCAGCCGGAGGCGCCGCTGCGCCCTCCGGGACATAATCGCTGTAAGGCATGACCATCGCGGGCTGGCAGTCGAACACCTGCTGGTAAAACGCCAGCGCTTCGCTGCAGTTGCCTTCAAAGAGCAGATACGGTGTGATCATTCCTGTTCTCCTGTAACCTGATCAGGGTATTTTGCTGCTGCAAGGATAATGCCTTCCCGGCGATGGCGGTGCTCACCCGGCCCCGCCTGCTGCGAAGGGGACCGGCCGGTCAATCCGGACTCCCCTCCGGTCGTTATGCCTCTTTGCTCAATTCTCGCCAGTGTGCTTTGAAATAGGGAAGCTTCTCGATCGCCTGTTGGATGAAGCCCTCGATCTCCGCTTCGTCGATGCTGTCCAGGCTGCTGAATTCGAGCTTTCGGAGATACCTGCTGGTCCCGGCCACCAGCCGGTTCTGCTCGTCACACAGCAGCCTGCCGAAATGGAAGGTGAGCGCCACCCGCCCCTTCAGCGCCTGAACGGAGCAGATCCAGTGATGGTAGTCGCTGTGCAGGCCAAAAGACGGATGGCCCCACTTGATCGCTGCCGTCATGCCGGGGTGGCTGTTCAGGATGGTCTCGACCAGCCGGACAGCGATACCCCGGAGGTTCTCCGGCTGCCGCTCCAGATAGGACGCAATCTCTTCGCTGATCTTCACATTCATCTCCAGATGCCCCCTTTTCAACGCCGGAAACCTCGCACGACTGCCGTGTCCTCACGTATTATAGCGTCTCAACGGGCACCGCGGCCGCTGACGACCGGAGCCTGGCCGGCAGAACTCGTTCCCCCGGGTGGAATCGGAAAAACTGGTGAAGAAAAGTCGAGCAGCCCGCGGGGGGCTCTGGTAAGATGGGTTCATCGATGCGAGGAAAACCATGTTACGCGAACTGAACCAGGTCATTGACTACATCGAAGCGCACCTGACGGAAGACCTCTCTCTGGAGCAGGTCGCCGCGTACGCCGGGGTGTCCGACTATCACTTCCGGATGGTGTTCTACTACCTCTCCGGGCTGACGCTGAGTGAGTACATCAAGAACCGGCGGCTGTCCGAAGCCAGCCAGGACCTGCTGCAGGGAGCGAAGGTGACCGAGGTGGCGTTCAAGTACGGGTACACATCCGTAGACGGCTTCACCCGCGCCTTCAAGAAATGGAGCGGCTTTCTGCCCTCGGAAGCACAGAAACTGGGCGTGAGCAAGACCTTTCCCAGGCTCACGTTTGTGATTACCGTAAAAGGAGGAACAACCATGGAATTTAAAATTGTGGAAAAACCGGCCTTCAACCTGGTCGGAGTCAGCCGGCGGGTGCCCATGCAGTTCGAAGGCATCAACCAGGAAATTGTCAAACTGGCCGAAAGCATCACCGACGAACAGCGCAAGCTGATGCGCTCGCTGCAGAACATCGAGCCGTATGAAATCGTCAACGCCTCCTACGATGCTGATGCCAAATTCATGAAAGAAGAGGGTTACCTGACCCACCTGATCGGAGCCCTGACAACGGAAGACAACGTCAGCGACCTGCTCGACAAAGTGCCTGTCGAGGCGCTCACCTGGGCCGTCTTTCCCAACGAAGGGCCGTTCCCCAAGACGCTGCAGGATACCATGGCCCGGATTTACGCCGAATGGCTGCCGGCCTCCGGCTACGAAATCGTCGATGCCCCGTTGTTCTCCTTCACGAAAATGGACCCGAACCGGGAGGGCTACGCTTACAGCGAGGTATGGACCCCCGTTCGCAAGCGGCAAGCCTGATACCTCGCCTGGTCAGCCGGGTCGCCGGATCACCGCCAGGGCATCAGTCCCGGCTCAGTAAACGGACGCATCCCCCACCGATGAAGATGGAGATGCGTCCGTTTTTTCAGCGGGGATCTCCACTTTACTTACTGGCAGTGCCCAGCCGCTGCGTTCGTCTCCCCGGTCCAGCGCTGCAGTCAATGCTGCTGTGCTGTCACCCCCTGCGCGTACCGCCAGATGTCTCTCTTAAGAGGTGAAGGCGGGGCTGATCCCCTCCCGGCGGCCGAACACCACCAGGCCCATGAAAGCACACGGCCGCAGCAAGAAAGACACCACCGCGCCGCCGACGGTCTGTTTATCCGGGCTGCCGTACATCGAGGGCTGGTTCCACAGGTCCCGCTTCTCCGCCGGGAGCACCGGCAGCATCCAGTCGGCCAGGGTCTGGTCGAGCAGGGTTTTGCTTTTAATCACCTGGCCGTCCAGCTGCGGCATGACCTGGACGAGCAGCGGCAGCAGCTCTTCCAGGTGCATCTGCAGGTGGTCCAGGGCCAGCTGGATGCCCTGTGTATAAATCCAGGGTTCGCATTCCCGGGCGACCAGCGCTGACAGGAAAGTATCACTCTCAGCCGTGGGGAAGACCAGCGGCACGCCGCGGATGCTCCAGGCCTGCAGCAGGGTCTTCTCGACCTCCAGCATGCGGACCATATCCTCTCGGGTACAGTCCCGGATGCGGTTCTGGAAGGCGATTTCCCAGGCACCCGGCGGTGTGTTCTGAAACCCACAGGCGCCGGCGACTCTCAGCGCATCTGAAAGCGGATACCAGCGATCTAGATGGTGTGTTCGCAGCCGAAACAGGCGGATCTGCTCTTCAGTGATGGCTTCCATGTCGTGTTCCAAAACCGGCAGGCTCGCTGTTCCACATCCCGGGGATGCCGTCGAGGGCAATACCGGGCGGCGCCGCGGACCTCAGACTTTCAACAAACCGCGGAATCCCCGGGCGGCGTAATAGGAATCGGCTCCGTTGTGGTACACGAAGACGGTGTCATAGCGGCGGTCGCAGAACAATGCCCCGCCCAGTTTGCGAATCCGCTCCGGCGTTTTCACCCAGCTGGAGGTTTTCGTGTCGAACTCGCCCAGCTTCTGCAGCTCCCGGTACTGCTCTTCGGTCAGGATCTCGATCCCCATCTCAGCGGCCATATCCATGGCGTTGTTCTTCGGCGGGTAGTCTTTCCTGCCTACCTGAGCCTGGCGATCATAGCATACGCTCCGGCGGCCTTTCGGGCTTTCAGGCGAGCAGTCGACGAAGATGATCTCCCCGGTGGCCTCGTCTCGACCGATTACGTCCGGCTCTCCGCCAGTTCGCTCCATTTCGTACAGCGGCCAGAGCTTATCGGGGTTCTCCTCAAGCCGCTCTACCACGTCAGACCACTTCAGCCCGCTGTGACGCTGCATGTTCTTCTCAAAGCGGGCCTTGATTGCGCTGAGGACCTCCTCGCGCTGCTCCGGCGTCAACGTTCTGTTCGTGCTGCTCATCGCGGATCCTCCCGGTGATGCTCGAATACCAATGCCTTAATACTACACGCTCTCTGATTTGTATTCCAGCAGGATGACCGCGCTGACTAGCCTTGCTCGAGTTCTTGGTTAATCAACAACCTGGACAAATAGAGGGCCTGAAGCATCTTCTTCGTCAGCGAGGCCTGGGAGGATCCCTCCGCCGACCCGGCAAGCACTTTCTCGCATTTGCGAATGGTGGATTCGATGGGCGGGAGCGCTTCGGCCAGGTCATCTTTCGCCAGGCTCTCTGAAAGGCGGTCCGGCTCCATCTCCCGGCTTATCAAACTGGATGCCGCCTGAAGCGCCCTGATCCGGTTCCTGACCAATGAAGCCTGGGAGCTGCCCTCTTTGAACTTATGCTGCACCTTCACGGATCTATCGATCATGGATTGTAAAGTGACCAGGGCCTGTTCCAGATCCTCCCGGGTGTACTGTTCCAAGGCTGTTCCTCCTGACAGGTGGTTCAAACGTGATACTTCACTGCCGCGAAGGCTGCCGGATGAGGCAGCTCCAACCCGCCTGTGCTAAGCGGCGAGCTCCTGCTCATTCACCAGTCTTCGCAGGTTTTCCAGGGCGTTCCTCCAGACGGGCTCAAACCAGGTCCTGGCCTGTTCCCAGTATTCATCGCTCCGCCAGCCGGTGTGGATGAGATGCACCTCTGCAGCGCCCTCCAGTTCCCGGTTTGAAAGGAACAGCACGGTGACATGCGTCAGGGGATCCGCAGTGTTCATGAAACTGGCGAACTGGACGGGGCCTTTCCATTCAAAGCACAGGAGCTTACCGGTTTCGATCGCGGTGATCCTGCATCCCAGCGTGCTGTTGCGTTCCCTGTGCTCCGGATCCCAGAACAGCTCGTATTTCCCCCCGACCCGAGGCTCGACGTCCGCCTGCTCCGCCAGCCAGGCCTGGATTCTGGCATTGACCGTGAACATCTCAAACGCTTCGTCCGGGCTGCAGCTGAGCCTGACTATGCAGTGAATGATCCTGTCCATGAAATGCTCCCCAAACCGTGAAATCCGATGGCTGTTCTCGGGGACGCAGCTGCACAGTACAAACTGCAGCTGTCTGGCAATGGTAACGGATTACTGTCTCGTGGACTCAGCGTGATGGATATGGGCGGCAATCCTCCCGGCTATCTCTGACCATAACTGCTTTGGCAGCCCGTGTCCCATACCCTCAAAGGTTACCAGCTCAGCGCCAGGAACAGCCGCTGCGGTGGCGCGCCCTCCGCTGACATCCACCATTTTGTCACTTTCACCGTGAATCACCAGCGTGGGCGCCTGTATGGAGCGAAGCTTCTCGGTTCGATCGCCTGACTTGATCACTGCTGCCGCCTGCCGCACCATGCTCAAGGGATCATGATCCCGATCCCAGGCCAGGCCCGCCGTTTCCGCGGTATCTTTTTCATCCAGGGGATACCTCGGAGAACCGAGTGCTTTTCGTGATCGGATCTGCCAGTCCATATAGGCCTCCCGGTCGTCGTGAGGCGGCGCACCCAGACCGGCCAGCACGGAGAAATCCGCCTGCCCGACCGAAGGATCCCCGGTCGTCGACATCATCGAAGTCAGCGATCTGACTCTGTGCGGATACTCGATGGCAATGGTCTGGGCAATCATCCCGCCCATGGAAGCACCCACAAGGTGCACGCTGTCATAACCCAGCGCATCCATGAGGCCCACCGTATCCGCTGACATGTCCGAGAGCGAATAAGGCGCGGTGGATAGATCACCGGATTGAATCGCGGGAAAATCCGGAACAGGCGCATCCGAAAAGTGGGTTGAGCGTCCAGCGTCTCGATTATCAAACCGGATTGGATGCAGGCCTCGGCTGGCCAGTTCGATGCAGAAGCCATCGGGCCAGTTAACCATCTGTGCCCCGGCGCCCATGATCAGGAAAACAGGCGGCATGGCAGGATCACCGAAGCGCTGGTAAGCCATCGATATTCTCGCCGGCCCGACGTTCTGCGCCAGCTCTTCACCATGGATGCGGACATTCTGGTTGTTCATGTACCAATCCTTTCGTAGATCACGACAAAAGAATTACCCGTACTATCGATCTAGGCAGCCGATCACTCCCAGTCACTCATCCTTGTGGACAGGATGGTATCGAACCGCTCCCTGTCCACGGTTTTGGCAGGTTCGATGCTGCCGTTGAAATCTGCTGAGGCAGCTGCAGCTTCCATATTTGCGTCATTTTCAATATCAACAAAGCCTTTTTGAAGTTCACATATGAGCGGATCAAAACAGAGACCGCTGCCAGAGGATCTCATAGCGACAGATGAGCAGAGCCTTCCAGCCGTTCACAATATCGTTTCCAGCTCCGACAGGAAATACTCGAGGTCGTCCTGCTCGGCAATGCCCATCGACTCTTCTTTCGCCCTCTCGACGTATGCCTCCTTCTCGGTGTCCTTCCCAGGTAAAGCATACGCTCTGGCAACAGCCTCATATGCAAACGCAAGGTCAAAATCCCCGATGTTGTTATCCAGACAGTACTTCAAGGCATGCTGCCCGTGATAGAGCGCGCTCTCGCCCATCCCTGCCAGGGCATATACGCGTGAAACCTGCCACTCACCTCTGGACCATTCGAGCGGCGTACCCGCCTCACCCTATTGATACCTGGACGCATGGGCCATGTGGATCATCTTCAGCGTGTCTTCCTCGCTGCGGTCAGCCCGATCCATCAAATCCCAGGTGCTGTTGAAATAATCCACTGCCATTTTTCGATGATCCATCGTCGCCGCGCTCCTCTCCAGGTTATTCAGTTGGTTAATAACCACCGACACCACCGGCTCCACTGACACAGGACGCTGTCTTTTATTTCTTCCGTACCATGCCTTCGCGGAGGTAGTAATCGATCAGCATCTAGCCAGATCTGGCAGATGGTGTGATGATTTATTCTAAATGACGGAGATGAAAACCGCTTCTTTCTGCTGACGGTAATCAACCACACTAATCAAGCTCAAAGGCTCCGGTATACAGCTGGTAGTATTTACCCTTTTTCTCAAGGAGCTGTTCATGATTGCCGCGCTCGATGATGCAGCCGTCTTCCAGAACCATGATCACATCCGCATTCTGAACCGTTGATAGTCGATGCGCGATGACAAAGACCGTTCTACCCTTCATCAGGGCATCCATCCCCTTTTGAACGATCAACTCCGTGCGGGTGTCGATGGATGACGTTGCCTCATCCAGAATCATCACCGGCGCATTGGCCACCGCCGCGCGGGCAATGGAGATCAGCTGCCTTTGTCCCTGAGAAAGCCCGCTGCCCCCGCCTTCAATCACCGTGTTATATCCATCCGGGAGCATGCGGATAAAGTGGTCCGCATTGGCCAGCTTTGCAGCCGCGATGCACTCCTCATCCGTGGCGTTGAGCCTGCCATAGCGGATGTTGTCCATCACCGTTCCGGTGAACAGGTTGACATCCTGCAGCACGATACCCAGTGACCTGCGCAGGTCCGCCTTCCTAATCTTCTTGATATCAATGCCATCGTAGAAGATCTGGCCCTCTGCAATATCGTAAAAGCGGTTGATTAGATTGGTGATGGTCGTCTTGCCGGCTCCTGTCGCGCCAACCAGGGCGACTTTCTGGCCGGGCTTGGCATAGAGGGTGATCTTGTGCAGTACCGGTTTATCCGCCTCGTAGCTGAAATCAACGTCCTGGAAGCGAATATCTCCCTTCACCTGTGTATAGGTAACCGTGCCGTCGCTGTTGGTCTGCTTCCAGGCCATGATCCCCGTGTAGCTCTCACATTCCTCCAGCCTGCCGTTGACCGGCTTCACATTGACCAGTGTGACCTCGCCGTCGTCTATCTCGCTGGCTTCATCCATCAGCTCAAAGATTCGCGAAGCTCCGGCAAGCGCCATCACCACCATGTTAAACTGCTGGGACACATTGCCGATGGGCATGACGAAGTTGCGGGAAAGAGTGAGGAAGGAGGCAATCGTCCCGACAGTAATGACGCCAATTCCCGCAAGGCTCAGGTTCTGCACCGCGAAGATCCCCAGAACCGCCCCGATTACAGCCAGGATGACATACAGGAAATAGCCCATGCTGTTCACTACCGGCCCCATGATGTTGCCGTAGATGTTCGCCGCGGAAGCGCTGTAATACAGCTCATTGTTTTTCTGATCGAAAATCTCTTTGGCCTTGTCTTCGTAGCAGAAGACCTTCACAACCTTCTGCCCGTTGACCATCTCCTCGATGTAACCGTTCACGTCACCGAGCGATTCCTGCTGCCTGATGAAGAACGTTCCGCTTCTCCCTACAATCGTCCGGACGACTTTCATCAGAATAAACACATATATCACCACAACCAACGCCAGCCAGACGCTGAGATACAGCATCGAGCAGAACACGGCAATGATCGTGACAATGGATGAAAACAGATGCGGCAGGCTCTGCGAGATCATCTGGCGAAGCGTATCGGTATCGTTGGTATACCGGCTCATCACATCGCCAAAGGTGTGGGTGTCAAAATATTTAATGGGCAGGGACTGCATATGAGTGAACATTTTGTCGCGTATGTTCTTCAGCGTCCCCTGAGCGACCTGCACCATCGTCCGGTTATAAGTTAGTGTGGCCAGTACGCCGGTAAGAAAGATACCCCCCATCACCAGAATGGCCTGGAGCAGTTTATCGAACGATGGCGAGGGTTCACCCAGCATCGGCACGATATAGTCATCAATCAGCTGCTGAATAAACAGGGACGATGCCGCGCTGGCGCCCGAGCTGATCAGAATACAGATAATGACCAGGGCAATCTGCAGCTTATAAGCGCCCATATAAGAAAGCAGCCGCCGTATCGTTCCGGGTTTGAACCTCCGCATCCCGGCCTGATAGGGTGCGCTAAATCGGCCATTATTCCGGCCAGACAATCTCCCGGCAGCAGCAAGGTTCACTGTTCTATTCATGGATAAGGACTCCCTTGTTCTGAGTCTCGTAGGCTTCCCGGTATATGGCGCAGGTCTCGAGCAGTTCTTCGTGCGTACCGACTGCGTTGATTTTCCCTTCGTCCATCACGACGATCTTGTCCGCATCCTGAATGGAGGCGATGCGCTGGGCAATGATGATCTTTGTGGTATGAGGGAGCTCCTCCCTCAGGGCCTTACGGATCAAGGCGTCGGTTTTGGTATCAACCGCGCTGGTGGAATCATCCAGGATCAGGATTTTCGGCTTCTTCAGCAGTGCGCGCGCGATGCACAGTCTCTGCTTCTGCCCGCCGGAAAGGTTCGCTCCCCCCTGCTCGATGTAGGAGTCATATTTCTCCGGGAACTCTTGAATAAAACCGTCGGCCTGGACGGTCTTGCATACCTGAATGAGCTCTTCATCGCTGGCATGTTCATTCCCCCAGCGGAGGTTTTCTTTGATCGTGCCGGAAAACAGCGTGTTCTTCTGCAGCACCACGGCCACCTGATTGCGCAGCGATTCAATATCGTAATCGCGCACATCGATCCCGCCAACCATCACCCGGCCGCTCTCCACGTCATACAGCCGGGGGATCAACTGGACCAGGCTGGATTTGGAAGACCCGGTTCCGCCGATGATGCCGACGGTCTCACCGGACTCGATTGTAAGGTTCACATTATCCAACACCGGTTTTTCCGCCTTATGAGAGTATGAGAACTGTCTGCGGCTGTCTTACTGTTGTTTCAATTATCCCGGCAATAGTGACATGTGGGTCTTCTTTTTTAGACGGTTTCTTATTTTTGTATTTGGCAGAGTAAAATTTGAATTCTTCGTAGGCTTCTTCATCATTTGTAATTCGAAGCTTGTCTTGCGGGAATTCAAATTCATAAAGATGATAATCCCACCAGTCCATAGAAAACTGAATCGAATCATGAAGACGTTTAAATGTAACATCCGCCGGGATTAGCACCCTTCTCCAAATCAAAGGTTTAGAGTCAATCAATTCGATTTTTATCTGATAGGCTTTCATATACTTTTCATTCTTCCTTTCAATTCGTTCAAATAAATTTTTTATCAATTTCTTACTTGATGGCTATTCTTGACCATATTATTCATTTTGAAATATAGAAGAATTGCGATTAATTCTACAGCGCAAGTAAAAGCAATAATGCTTCCTATCATACTTTTATCGTACAGCAATCCCATCAATGCAGCACCGCCAAGCAAAGCCAAGCCATAGCAGGTATTAAACACGCCATACCCTGTGCCTCGCTTATTGAACGGTGTTATGTCTGCGATTGCAGAACGCATAACCGTTTCATGAACTCCTATGACTACGCCATAAACAATCATTCCAATCACAATTAACACTGTCGAATTGCTCAATGTTAAAAACGGCAGCAGCAATGTGATGAATGGAATCGCCATCAAGACCAGAAGACCTCCAGTCTTCATGCCTGTCTTAATTTTCAACCGGTCATAAGCTTTGCCGACAAACAGTGCTGTGACAGCATCCACAATCATGGCTGCCGAATACAGCAAGGTTATATTCCCGTCTGACATTAAATGATTTGCTTTTAAATGGTAACCTATTGTACTGAAATTGACAAAACCCAACGTGCAGAAAAAGGTAAATGCTGTATAGATCCAAAATATCGGTTTAAGATGCTCTGATTGAAACTCTTTTTTTACGGCAGCAGGTATAAGATTTTCGCGTTTAATCCTGTTGTAGGCATATATTAAAAACAACATCAGCAAGACAAATGGAACAAAAAGTGTTTTGTACCCTAACTGGTACTCTGCAATTCCGTTCTTCCCAGTAAAATAAAACACCATTGTGAAAATAAGCGGGCCGATAAATGCGCCAATCTGATCCAAAGCTTCTTGAAGACCAAAGGCAAATCCAACTCCGACTTGATTTTCTGCAATACCTGAAAGAATTGTATCTTTAGCAGGACTTCGAAGCGCTTTTCCGATTCGCTCCATCAAAATCAGCACAATAAGAATATTCCATTTCATGGTATATCCCATCAGCGGCACAACCAACAACATGCCGTAGCCCAGGAACATAAAAATCCAATGTCTACCGCTCTTATCGGATAAAACTCCTGCGATGAGCCTAAGAAAATATCCAAGGAACTCACCAATTCCAAAAATAAGACCGACTTGAGCGGCACTGATACTTAGTAAATTTAAATACTGGCTGTTGGCGCTTCTTGCAGTCTCATAGACTACATCACCCATCATACTTATAATGCCAAATATGATAATTACCCTAACAGCCGTTGAAAAACGATTTTTAGTTTGATTAAACATAAGCTACTACCTTCATTTGATTATTATTTTTATTTAACCCTTATTGCCAAAATCAACCACTACACTTATACCTTCCTCAATCCCACATGATTTGATTTACAGTATTCACATACAAGCTACGTTTACCGCATTTAGGGCAGGGAAAGCTTTCAAGGTTTGTAGTTTTTTCTTCTGAATGAAAGCTTTCCGTGAAATCGCAGTTAACCCTTTGAAGAACCGTTCTACATTTTGTGCATTTATAATCCACCTCAAAGCAGCCCCCATGATAATCTAGACGAATGAAAAAGCGACCATAAAACTCACCACATTTAGGACAACGATAGGTATCGTGGCCATATCCGTCGGCAATAACAGCATTCTCTTCCTCGTCCAACTTTCTAATATGCTCCACTGTCTTTCTGGATCGAATAAGTGATGAAAGGATAGCAAAATCAGAATCAAAGTCCATAAGATTGTGGGGGCTATACCTCATGCCAATGCCAATTTGGATATTTTTTGAGTAATCACATTCCTTACAACAAATCCCGAAACTACTTCCCACAATGCACCCCCTAAAATAGCATTGGCTCTATTTGATAAGGAATGAGCTTCCGAATTTTATCAGCCAATTCCTCCCCAAATGGCTCTGGTGCCATAAACCCCTTAAATTTATGATTCACACCATTTGTATAGATTTTCATCTGCCAACTTCCACCGTCACAAGCTTGTTCTTCAAATTCGCAGGGTTTTAACGCAAGTAAATCATATTTTTCAAATAAGCCTGCTAAGATACTATCTTTCAATCTATACTCATAGGTTACTTTTACGGGCATAAAATGATTATCATCCATACCAAAAATATCGCTGTACTTGGTATTCCGTTTAAAAGTCGTGCGTATGATGCCTTTTGCAGAAACAAAGGTTGTGCACACGCCAAACTCTTCAACGCTCATCAATGCCCCTGATATATATTTAATTTCAAATGCATTCGCTGTTACTGGTTGCATGATGAATGGCTCCTTCCTTAATCAGCAGCTTTACTTGATACTGTTCATTATCAGACACATATTTCAAAAAACTAAAGAATACGAGAGCCGCAGAGGGATTGTCATTAGCAGCATTTCTTAAGCTCCACTTGCTAAGCTCACGGTAAACGTAATTAAGAGCCTGTAAAATTTCGTTACTTTTATTAGTCATTCGCGAGCGCCTCCTTTACAGTATTCATCAATACATTCTCTATTATTTTCTGTTCATTTAATAAGAGATCTTTTAACACCGACTGTTTATGACAACTTAGAGAATATGCTTCACCCAGTGTTTGCTGTTTTGTAATCGAAATATCAGGTACCTCAAAGTCTTTCACATCACTGATTTTAATCATGGGCATTGTGGAACCGGCTACCTTTGCTTTAAGCAACTCTCGTGCATACGATGTATTGAGATAGGCAACTAAGAATTCAGGATTATTTTTAGCTTCTTTCCCTATACGAATAATGCAGCAAAAGGAGGGAACAACCAATCCTTCATCATCTTCTTCGATATATGCCGCATCATATGGAGTAGATAGTTTTAGAACTACATCACCCTTCTTTGTTATTCGTTCGGCATCAACAGACTTTTTTAGTTTCACAATTCCTAAATCAGAATGATTTACTCGGCCATTTGAAATCGCTTTTGGTATAAGCACCTTTCTTTCTTCTAACACATTATCTCCAACCTCGTCTTTAGCTTCCACTCTCGAAATTATCTGACCAGAATAGACATTGATTTTTGAAGCATTACCAATTTTCATATTCTTCCTCCTTGCGTACACTTAACTTATATCACTTTTTCTATTGAAATATTTTTTACGTTCGGATTACGCAAGGTATTTTCTGTAAATTTTTGGTCAGAAATATCCATGGTTCTTTAACAATCGAAAGACTTGCCAGAGCAAAAATGTTTGCCGATCTGCCACTCTTCAGAAATTTCCATGAGGAGAGCGGAGATCAATCTCAAACAGGATGCCTCATTCGGGAAGACACCCACCACCCGGGTGCGCCTGCGGATCTCCTTGTTGACGCGCTCTAAGCTGTTGGTGGTGCGAATGGTACGGCGATGCTTCAGCGGGAAGTCAAAGACGGTAAACCCTTCTGCCAGGTTGTCCTCCAGCCAGGTTGCCAGCTTCGGAGCAGACAGGGCGTACTTCTGGATGGCCGCTTGCAGGAGCGCAGGAATATCGTAAGAGACATCTCAAACGGAAAGCCGGTCGTTGCCATTAATCTT
>CZCB01014078.1_pt1 | contig 14051 bp, 12 predicted proteins | sample 591991 | NCBI WGS metagenome assembly CZCB01 (sample SAMEA3556809, study PRJEB10932) | anaerobic digester metagenome | reverse complement strand
AATGCAAACGTGTTTGAGTTTTTCGTCTAACCGGACCTCTGCCGCTTCTCCCAAAAGCTGCGCCAGCTCGGCTTCCGTCTTTTTTAAACCGGTGCGTTTCACCATCTTGGCGCCGGTAAACTCCGCCGCCTGCTGCAACTCTTTATGGGGAACCCGCTGCAGAACCATAATTCCCGCATCGGTGCAAATTTCTTCGGCTTTATCATGAATGCCCCGATCCACCAAAACAAGCCCCACACCCAGCCGAGCGACTTTCGCCAGATTATCGGCAAACTCCTCCTGCAGCTTCATATACCGGGAAAAACCGGTTTCCGTTCCTAAAGCCTCATCTTCCAATTCTTCCGGTTCTAAAGCATCATCGATTACTAAAACCTTTACAGAGCGCAGTTTTTTCGGCATCTCAACATTAACCGGCTCTTTCTCAATGATGACCCCGGACACCACCTGGTTATCTGCTCCTTCTACCGCCCGGATGTTCTCCGCCAACTTAAAGCCGGGATCCAACAGTTTTTCCTTGCCCAGGACCTGAGCCGCCTGTGTTACTAATTCGGCAATGTCCTCATTTTCGCGGGCCGCCACCCGGGCCACGTCCCTGAGCACCGGTTCATCCAACTCGTCAATGGCCTGCGCCCGGCTTTCAAAGACTTGTAAGGCCTTGCCAATCCCCAGCCTCATTCCTTCTATGACTTTAATCACCGGGACGCCCTTCATGACCTGGTTAACCCCTTCGTTCACCAACGCGCCCGCTAAGATCGTCGCTGTGGTGGTACCGTCCCCGATTTCGACCTGCTGCGCCTTGGCGATATTGATTAACAGGCGGGCAGCAGGATGATTGATATCCATTAATTCCAGGATGGTCACCCCATCATTGGTGATCACCACATCCCCGAACTGATCCATCAGCATGGTATCCAGCCCCTTCGGGCCAATAGTTCCTTCCACCGCTTGCGCAATGACCCTGATGGCATTGGCATTAGTCATTAAAGCCGATACATTCTCTTCCTCCCCGGTGCTACGGCTGTTTTGCTGTTTAGCGTTCATTTCCGGTACCCTCCATCACATTATCCCAGATCCCATCACAAACCAATTATTTGACTTTCTTTAAAGCATCAGCCAGGACGGTTGTGAAGAACTCCACCATGCTGACCGATTTGGAGTACTCCATGCGGGTAGGCCCCAGCACCCCTAAAGTACCAATGGGGTTCCCGTCCACCTCATAAGCGGCAGTAATCAAACTGCAGTTTTTCATTCCTTCATAAGGATTTTCAGAGCCGATTCGTACGGTGAGCCCAACGCTGGGTCCGGTGCTCAACACTTCCTTCAGCACTCTTTCCTCTTCCAGGAGCTCAAAAAGCTCCTTCACCTTTTCCACGTTCCTAAACTCCGGCTGATTAAGAATATTCAGGGTTCCTCCCAGGTACACCTTACTCTCATGTTCAACCGACATCACATTCTCGAGTAATTCAATCACCTGATTCAGAAAGCGCTTTTGATAATCCAGTTCGTTATAGATTTCCTGGAAAATGCCGGCTTTCCATTGTTCCAAAGATAAACCACGCAAATGCCGGTTTAAGATATACGACAAAGTCTGCAAATCTTTTTCCTCGAACTGCGTGGGAAAATCCAAAGTGCGATGCTCCACATGGCCGTTATCCAACACAATAACCAGCACGATTCGATTGTTTTCCAGGGACAATAACTGCACATGCCGCAAAATGTTTTTTCCGTAATTGGGAGCCATAATAATCGCCGTGTAGTTGGTGAGTTGGGACAAAAGTTTGCTGGTTAACTGGATTAAAGCTTCCGTTTCCCTGACCCGGTCCACTAAAACATCCTGCACATACCTTTTCATGGAATCGGCCAAGGGTTTTAACTCCATCAAACAATCCACATAATAGCGATAGCCCTGCTCGGAAGGAATTCTCCCCGCCGAAGTATGGGGCTGTTCAATAAACCCCAGTTCCTCCAAATCCGCCATTTCATTACGGATCGTGGCAGAACTAACTCCCAACTTGTATTTTCGCGCAATCGTCCGGGAGCCTACCGGATCTCCGGTAGCAATGTAATCAAGGATGAGAGCCTCCAAAATCCTTTGTTTTCTTTCATCCACTTGCATGCTTTTTTAGCTCCTTGTTAGCACTCTCCTCTCTTGAGTGCTAAATACTTTATTTTTAAAAATACCATTATGTGTTTTTTTTGTCAACATCCCTTTCCGGATATAAAACCGAGTTATTGTTATTTATTATTGCTATTCCCTCATTAACCTACAAAAATTCCTGCATAACTAAATTCGCCACAAATAAGCCCTTATCGCTTAAAGCAAGGTGGGTTCCCTTATCCTCTAAAAGCCCTTGTTGCAGAAGCTTTTCGATGGCTGGCCCGTATTTTTCTTCAATGCTCATCCCGTATCTCCGCCGGAATCCTTCCTTATTAACCCCTGCGCGGAGCCGCAAACCCAAAAACATGGTTTCCGCCATGCTCAAAGCCTGGTCAATGTTTTCCTCCTCCGCCAGCGGCAGCTTCCCTTGGACAAGCTGCGCTATATAATCTTCGACGGAGGAAGTGTTTTTGTACCGTACCCCCTCAAGGAAACCGGCCGCTCCCGCCCCTAAGCCTAAGTATTCTTCGTTTCGCCAATAGATTTGGTTATGGCCAGCCTCCTTCCCCGGCAAAGCAAAATTGCTGATTTCATAATGCCGGTAGCCCTGTGCCTGTAAATACTCGATGGCCTCCCGGTACATAACATATGCAGCATCCTGGTCAAACTCCCTTAAAAGTCCCTTTTCCACTAAAGAAGCAAAGGGTGTGCCTTCCTCAATCTTTAACTGGTAGACGGAAAGATGCTCCGGATGAAGCTCCACCGCTTGCCGTAGGCTTTCCCGAAAGCTGGACAAGCTCTGCCCCGGCAAACCATACATCAGGTCCAGGCTAATATTGGCAATGCCCATTTGGCGCGCTAAAGTAAAGCTTTCCACCACCTCCTGGGCTGTATGGATCCGTCCCAACGCACGCAGTTCCTGCTCCGAAAAGCTTTGTACCCCCAAAGAAAGCCGGCTGCACCCGGCCTCCTTTAAACACGCCAGCTTTTCCCGCTCGATGGTCCCCGGATTGGCTTCCACCGTTATTTCCGCATCCTCGGGCAGTTGAAAAAGCTCCCGGAGACGGCTGATTAACAAAAAAAGCTGCTTTCCGGTTAAACTGGTGGGGGTTCCCCCGCCCAGGTACAGGGTTTGACCGGAAAGCCCTTGCTCTGCCCCATGGTGAAAGCCCTTGCTCTGCCCCATGACCACCGTCATTATTACCGCCATTACCAGCAGCAATACCACCGCCATTAGCAACGGCATTAGCATTAGCATTAGCATCGGCATTAGCAACAGCCTTACCACTGGCACGTGTGCCACGATAACGCTGCCGGTAAAGCTCGCCTTCACGAAAAAGAGCGGCCAGATAGGCTTCCTTGTCCTCGCTGCTATATCCGGCGTAAGAGACAAAATCACAGTAATGGCACTTGGCCTGGCAAAAAGGCACATGGACATAAATGCCGACCTTTTTCTTCGGTTTCATCTTCTCAATCCTCATCGTCCAGGCTCAACACCGCCATAAAGGCTTCCTGGGGGATTTCCACGTTGCCGACCTGCTTCATCCGCTTTTTCCCCTCTTTTTGTTTTTCCAGCAGTTTCCGTTTGCGGGTGATATCGCCGCCGTAGCACTTATCGATCACATTTTTCCGAAGTGCTTTGATGTTCTCCCGGGCGATCACCTTATTGCCCACGGCGGCCTGAATCGGTACTTCAAAGAGCTGACGGGGAATCAAACCCCGTAGTTTTTGCACCAGAGCGCGCCCCCGCGGATAAGCCCGTTCCCGATGCACAATAAAAGATAGCGCATCAACGATTTCATTATTAATCAGGATATCCAGCTTGACCAGGTCGGACACTTGATAATCGGCCAGTTCGTAATCTAAAGAAGCATAACCCCGCGTCCGGGATTTTAACTGGTCAAAGAAGTCATAAATAATCTCGCTTAACGGTAAATCATATTTGAGCATCACCCGGCTCGGTGAAAGGTAGTCCATCGTAATGAAGGTTCCTCTTTTCTCCTGGGCTAATTCCATCACCGCACCCACATAATCGGTGGGAACCATAATCGTCGCCTGCACAAAGGGTTCGGCAATTTCCTCAATTTCTTGCATGGGCGGAAGTTCAGTGGGGTTATCAATAGAGATTTGCTCCCCGTTTGTCTTGCGAACACGATAAACCACACTGGGCGCCGTCGTGATCAATTCCAGTTTATACTCCCGCTCCAGCCGCTCCTGCACAATTTCCATATGCAACAAGCCCAGGAAGCCGCAGCGAAAACCAAAGCCTAAGGCCACCGATGTTTCCGGCTCGTATTGCAGCGAGGCATCATTAAGCTGCAGCTTTTCTAAAGCATCCCGCAGGTTTTCGTAATCACTGGTCTCCACGGGATAAAGGCCGCAGTACACCATGGGTGTAGCTTTGCGGTAACCGGGCAGCGGGGCCGGGGCCGGATTGGCGGCTGTAGTAATGGTATCGCCCACCCGGGTGTCCCCCACATTTTTAATGCTGGCCGCCATGTAACCGACCATTCCGGTGGGAATTTCGTCGACGCTCTTCATCTCGGGCACAAAAACGCCCACTTCCGTTACCTCAAAGGTTTTCCCGGTGGACATCATTTGAATGACGTCCCCTTTTTTGAGAGAACCGTTGACCACCCGGAAATAGGAGATGGCCCCTTTATAGGAATCAAAATGGGAATCGAAAATCAAGGCTTGCAAAGGCGCATTGGGATCTCCCTTGGGTGCCGGGATTTTGTGGACAATCGCCTCCAGGATTTCTTGGATGCCGATTCCTTCCTTGGCGGAAGCCAAAATCGCCTCCCTGCAGTCTAAGCCAATGACCTCTTCAATTTCCTGCCGCACCCGTTCCGGCTCCGCCCCGGGTAAATCGATTTTATTAATCACCGGAATAATCTCCAGATCATGCTCTATGGCCATGTAGACGTTGGCCAGAGTTTGCGCCTCAATCCCTTGCGCCGCATCTACGACCAAAATCGCCCCTTCACAGGCCGCCAGGCTCCGGGAAACCTCATAGGTAAAATCCACATGACCCGGTGTGTCAATGAGATTAAGCATATAGGTTTCGCCGTTATCCGCCGTGTAATTCATGCGCACCGCTTTTAGTTTGATGGTAATGCCCCTTTCCCGTTCCAGGTCCATTTTATCCAGGACCTGTTCCGTCATCTCCCGGGCGGTCAAGGCGCCTGTAGCTTCCAGCAAACGGTCGGCCAGCGTTGATTTGCCGTGGTCGATATGAGCAATTATGCAAAAATTACGGATATATTTTTGCTCCAATCTTGTATTGCCTCCTTAAAGATCGCTTGTCAACACCATCCAATTCTATAAGTATATCGGAAAAAAAGCACATCAGCAAGGTTTTGGATTATTTGTCCCTGAACTGATGTGCCATCTCAATGCATTTGCCAAATTCCACAATCTCCGAAGCTTTAATGGTTTTTAAGAATCCGGGGGTAAAAAGAAATATTTTTCGGACTCATATTTTTGTAATACTTCGTCTTCCGTGAGCATATGTACAGCCATCTTTTCTTTTGCATTAAAGGTGCTAACCTCCTTAATGCTAAAATGCTATTTTTTCCCATTATATTATTTCTTTTCATAGAATTTTCGACTTGTTTTAAAGCTATTTATATTATTCTCGCCTTACGCAATTTTTCCCTGCCAAAACGACGCAATAAAATATGCTTCACCTGTTCTACTTCTTCCATTTTCAGCAAGAGGGCAAGTAACCCAAAGATAATGACCCCCACCGTAACGCCGCTACCTACCTGGATTATCTGTCCCGTTTTGGTAGCCGTATCGACAACGGAGGCCACAATATTGGCTGTTCCATAGGCGGCAAGTCCCATCAAGAAAGAAATACCCAGGGTCAGCAGAAATGAATGCAGAATTCTTCGTCCATCGAACGCCCCGGCTTTTATACGGAATATATAGAGCAGTATTAACATATTAAAAATACCCGCCAGGGAATAGGCCAAGGCTAATCCCCCATGCCCCAACGGCTTAATCAATATAAAGTTCAAGGCAATATTCACGAGGATCGTCACTATGCCTACGGTTACCGGGGTCCGCGTATCCTGTAAGGCATAAAAGACCCGGTTCAACAATTGCAGAACCGCATAGGCAAAAAGTCCGAAACAATAAAACAACAGCGCAAAGGCAGTGGCACTGGTGTCCTCAGGGGTAAACTGCCCCTGCTGAAAAAGTAACCTGACAATGGGTTCCTTTAAGACGATCAAGCCGATTGCGGAAGGAACCGTAATAAAAATAATCGTCCTAATGCCCAGCGACATGGTCGCTTTAAACTGGTCCCTTTCCTCCCGGGCAGCCTGTCCGGTAAGGGTGGGGAATACCGCCACCGCTACCGCGATGGCAAAAACACCGATCGGTAACTGCATGATTCTTTGCGCCGCCCGCAAGGCGGAGATCATCCCATCCGGCAAGGTCGAACCTAAATATTGATTCACAAAAAGGTTAAAGTGGGTCACGGACAAGCCGATTAAGACCGGGATAATCAGCGCACCGATCTTTCTGACCCCGGGATGTTTTAAATCAATGACCGGATGGTAATGCAAGCCAACCTTCCGTAAAGCGGGAACCTGGACCGCAAAATTAAAAATGGCCCCGGCAACTACGCCAATGGCAAAACTGATGATGCCCAGTTCCGGACCATAATAATGGAANNAATCCCGAGATTATAGCACACCGACCCTAAGGCGGGAGCCAAAAACTTTTGATAGGAATTAAGAATCCCCATGGAGATCCCGTTTAAGGCCATGAATAAAGTTTGCAGAAACATGATCCGCGTCATCGTTACGGTAAGGGCCTGATTTTCCGGGCTAAACCCGGGAACAAGCAAATGTACCAACGCCGGGGTAAAGATAACGCCTAAAACAATCCCCCCCAGCATGAGGATGAGCACCAGATTAAAAACCGTACTAGCCACCCGCCAACCTTCCTCTTCCTGATTTTTCGCAATATAACCGGAGAAAACAGGAATAAAGGCCGAGCTCAAAGCCCCACCTACCAATAAGTAATATAGAAAATCGGGAATTGAAAAAGCCGCGTTATATGCATCGGTAAGATGGTTTTGACCAAAAGCGGCATAGATAACCATGTCCCTTGCATATCCGAGAATCCGCGACAGAACCATGGCCACCATGATTATGCCGGCGGCTTTCGCTACTTTGGTACCTGTTGACGACATCTGGACTGACCCCTTTTCTTTACAACTACTTTATAACTTTCGCTACCTTATTTTATCACTTTAGCTTTGTCGATTAAATAGTCCATAGTCGCTTTTCCTGTGGAAAGTCCCTGGTTGATTCCTTCTTTAAAGGCTTCGAGAATGGTCGGTCCTTCGTACCGGGTGATTTGCCGCATCTTGTGGGAAACGGCACTAAGCCCCGAAATCGTCAGGGCGAAAATTAAAATGATGACCAAAGCCAGTTTTACTCCGTAATAACCCATCAGTTGTTTCCACCTTTACCACGAACATCGTACACATCTATTAATCATTACCATTATCTTTTCCTATTTTTATGCGGTATCGAACCGGTCGGTCACTCCTGCTTCAAAACAGCGGCCAGGACATCAGCCATAAGCTTGGCCGCTTCCGCCGCTTCTTCCTCTTTATTCAAATCACTGCCGAATTCCAAAAGCAAAGCCCGTGTATGTAAATTCTGATTATAGCGGCGATCCTTGTAAAGCCGTACGCATTTGATTAAACCGGGATAAAGCTCGTTCGCCTTTTTCTCCAGGCGCTCGGCAAAGGCTAAATTCTCTTTGTAACGGGGGTGTTCGGTTCCCACCACGATCATCACTTTGGCACAGTCTTTGCCCTGGATTTTGACCAGGGTATCACGGCGGGATTTCAACCCGGCATCGCGGTGAATATCCAAGACCGCCTGGATTCTCGGATACTGCTGCAAGTATTTTTTCACGGTTTTCATCGAATTAAGATAGGACTTGGTGAAATCAGGATAATCGTGGATGGCGTCACTGTATATTGTCTTAATGCCATGCTTACTTTCGAGGGCTTTGGCGAACGTGCTGCTAACCGCGGCCACTCCGCCGTTTTTTCCCTCCAGTTTGGCCATGCCCTGGCTGGGTTTATAGGATTCGGCGTTATGGGTGGTGTAAATCAACACCATGGGTTCCCCATGCAACTGGACGGGCGGGAACTCATCTTCCGGGATGACGATCCACTTTTCCAAATCTTCTTCGAGCTCCGGCAGATAAAAATCCTCTTCGCCCCCTTCTTCAGGCTGCACAGTAAAGGCCGCCCGCGATGGGAAGCCGCCCCAGGCGTGGAAAACACCCTCCTTCGTCCCTGCCGCTTGCCCCACATTCAATTCACGATACAGGATGGCCACCGCATCGGTGGTGTCCACACCGGTTAAGTCCCTGATCAGCTGCGTAACTACGACGGACCAAGCAGACGGTGTTTTCGCAACTGCTGGGCTTACAGTTGCAGTTCCCGGCGCAGGATTGCCGGCATTGCCTCGAGTATAGCCTGTTTCAATCCCGGTCAGCCCTTGGCTAAGAATTACCGTGGGATCCCCGTCCATTCCCCCCAGCACGGCAAAAGCCAGTTGCAAGCAACTGCCCCGCAAAGGGAAAACAAGCAAAAGACTCCCCATGAACAATAAAATGGAGAATAAAAAAAATTTGTTGATATTAAAATAATAAAGCCGCACTCTGTGCAATCGGTATCTGAAAAACATACTCCCCATCCTTTCCCATAATTTATATGTGATGGGGAGTAGCTTTTAGAACCGCAATTGTATTTTTGCTTATCTTATTTCCGTAGGGACAAAAGCGTCAATTACCCCAATAATTAAAGATGCTAACAAGGCGCCAAAGATATTGACGTCAATTGACTGCGGAACAATAAACTGAGCTAAGTATATGACTACCGCTGCACTGATGAAACCAATCAAACCGCGGGACCGAGGGGTGACGTTCTTCCCAAGCAGTTTTTCCGCCACCCAACCCAGGAAAGCAATGACCACCGCAGCAATAATCGCGCCTGTAAATCCGGCTACCGACAAACCCGGCACCAACCAACTTACGACCAATAAAACAAGCGCAGAAATAAGGAATCGAACGATAAGACCTAACAAACCCTTCACCTTCCTTTCGTTGATTACTTATATCTTACGCTTTTTTTTAATTATTTATACAAAAAATTGATAAAAATATGTTCACCCCAGCCTAATCTTTCCTTGCCTTTTTTCAATATCAATGATAAAATTTAGTTTATGTGATAAGGAGTGAGCAGGAAACACTTGAAGGAGGTGAGCTAACATTGGCAAACATCAAATCAGCATTAAAAAGAGCACAGATCGCCCGCATTCGTACGATCAGGAATGCTGCTTATAAATCCATGATTAAGACAGCTATCCGTAATTTCGAGACTGCCCTCCAGGAAGGTCAACTGGAACTGGCAAAGGAAAAGCTGCACAAAGTAATTAAACTAGTAGATAAGATTGCCGGCAAAGGTGTTATTTCGAAAAATAAAGCGGCTCGCAAAAAATCCCGTTTAACTCGGAAATTGAATCGCGCGGTCGCCAGCTAATGTTACTGGATAATGCTCTCAATTAACGTAATTTGAGAAAAATGGCGCCAAAAATTAAAATGCTTAAGCCCTGGCTTTACCAAGGACTTAAGCATTTTTGCTTTGTTAAGGAGCAGGGATTAAATCAAAAACCAGCTTTTCCAAGGCTAAATCCGTCCTCAAGCCGGTCTTCATCCCCACATCGGCTTCCAAAACCAGTTCCAGGTTCCTTTCCAAACGCTCAATAGAAAAATTACGGGCCTGCCGCGCCATTTTGCTGACCACAAAAGGATGCAGATTTAACTCCGCAACCATCTGTTTTTCGGTCCAACCCTTTTGCAAGGCTTCTTTCACCTGCAACAAAAGCCTAAACTGGCGGGCAATCATCGCAATAATCATGACCGGAAGCTCCCCGTTAGCAAGCAGGCTACGGAGTTCCTGCAAGGCGGCCTCTCTTTTTCCTAAGCCAATGCTGTCCACAAAATTAAACATATTACCTTCTTTGGAGATGGTGACCACTTGGCGCACAGCATCCAAGGTAATGGCGCCTGCGTCGGCACAATATATAGCCACTTTCTCCAACTCATTATACAACTGGCGTAACTGATTGCCGCAATTGATAATCATATATTCCAGCGCCGGGCGCTCCAGCCTCTTTCCCCTTTTTTTCGCTTCTGAAAGAAGCCAATTACTTAAATTGGCCCCTTTGAGCTGCCCTATTTCCAAAGCCTGTCCGGCCGCGGCAATCGCTTTATAGAGTTTCGTGTTTTTTTTAACCTTCCCTTTTTGCCAAAAAACAAGGCAAGTCGACGGGGAAGGTTTTTCTAAATACTGAAGTAACACTTTAGCCTCTTCCTGGTTTTTATCGCTTTTCCCGTTTCTCCTGTTTTTTCCGTTTTGCTCATGTTCCCCCTGGCGACCGTTTTGTACGGATAAACCGTTTTCGTTCGATGAACTTTTACTTCCCGGGGTCTGAGAAGCAGCACCGATGGCTTCCGCTTCCTCCTCTTCGGCCTCCTCCTTGCTGTTCCGGGCTTGGAGCAAGGGGAAATCCTTTACAATCACCAGCCTTTTCTCCGCAAAAGCAGGTAAAGTATTGGACAGATCCACCAACTGCGCCGGCGTGTATTTTTCCCCTTCGACCACATCACAGTTGAAAGCCGCCATCTCAGGAGTAAGGATAGTCTCCTTAAAAGCGTTAATTATTTTTTCCTGAAGGTATTCCTCCTCCCCATAAAGGAGATAAACCGGAGCAACAACCCCCCGTTTCAAGCTGTTCAAAATTCTTTCGTATTGCATCAATGAAAACCCTCCGCCTCACTCTACCGGAACAATGCCCGCGAATGCCGCCCCCGACTGAACATCCCCCTTTTCCGGGGACGATACCGTCGATAAAGGCGCCAGGTAATCTGGCATAGATAGATTCCGGCGATCCCAAAAAGGAAGTACTCAAAAATGGAACGGGAAGATACGGTTAGGGAATTCTGAGCGATTAAATTAACTGCGCCTACCCGCTCCCCATCTAAATAAAACTCCATTTTCCCGCTAACCTGTCCCTTATTGACCTGCTTGTTAAACGGCTCAAGCATTACCCGCGATTCCACTTTCTGATAGGATCCCTGCGGCACAGAGATGGCCAACGCACGCTCCGGCACCAAAAGCAATTCCTTGTCTTCCTCTACCTGCACGCGAGCGGCTACCTGCTCAGGATTAGCTATTTCGAGGTTTTGGAAATTGTTAAATCCGTAATCCAGTAAAGTTTTGGCATCCGTCCAGGAATTATTCCCCACACACGCAAGAGAGACGGCAATCAGGGACCGCTGGTCACGCTCCGCGGAGGCCGCAATCGTGCATTTTGCTTCCTTCGTATAACCGGTTTTTATTCCGGTACACCCGTCATAAGACCACAACAACTGGTTCTTATTAATCAGTCTGGTCTGCCAGGCCTGGCCGTTCCAATCATATGTTTTCATCTGGGCAATTTTCCGGAAGGTCTCGTTTTGCATGGCGTAACAAGCGATTAAACCGATATCATAGGCCGTTGTATAATGATCGTCCGCATGAAGACCGTGGGCATTCACAAAATTGCTGTTTTGAGCCCCAATTTCCCGCGCCTTCTCGTTCATAATGCGGGCAAAATTCTCCTCCGTACCCCCTAAATATTCCGCTATGGCCAAAGCCGCATCATTGGCGGAATGAACCAGCGCCGCAATGGCCAGTCTGCCTACTTTTACCTTTTCGCCTTCTTCCAGATACACCCTTGTGCCATCCAAAAGAGGCGGATTGGCGCTGACGGTTACCGTATCATTCATCTTCCCGCTTTCAATCGCGATAATCACAGTGAGAATCTTGGTAATGCTGGCGGGGGGCAACTTTTCATCCTTGTTTTTCTCGTACAAAACCTGTTTCGTATTGGCATCAAGCAGGACAGCGGCTTTACCATTTATCTCAAGGGAAGGTACGGCCCAAACCGGCTGACCCTTACCGCAAAAAAGCATCACAACAAGCGCGATCAGAACACCCTTTTTCCCCATTATGTACCTCACCCTATCTAATCATCGGTCATTTGCAATACCTTTTTTATTATATCATAAAAAGGCGACTGGTCTTGCTCAAAAAATTGCCTTCCTGCAGAAACCCTGCAGCGATTTACGGCGAAAAAATAATTATTTTTTTATGGTAAAAAGGTCCGGATGGCGATTTTCTCGCCGTCACTCCTGGCCATTACCGCTCCTTTTTCCTTCGTCAGGTAAACAGGAATGCCGCGGCTCTCAAAATATGCACAAACCTCCGGGGCAGGATGCCCGAAAAGGTTCTTTTCGCCGACGGAAACTACCACGGCCCCTGGTTGCACTTGTTGATAAAAAGCTGGATCGTAAGAACTACTACTGCCATGGTGCGGGATTTTTAAAACACTCGCCCGGAGCGAAAGCTCCTGACTCAAAAGCTTTTGCACTGCTTCCTTTTCAATATCACCGGTGAACAGCCAGCTATGGCGGCCATAACTTAGCCTTAGCACTAAAGAACGGTTGTTACCGGTAAAAAGCGTCTTTTCATCAGGATGCAGCACTTCGAGGAAAACACCAGGCTCGAGCATTAGTTTTTGCCCGGCGGTCAGTTGCCGCAGGGCAATCCGCTTTTCGGCACATCTTTTTCGGAGTGCCTCTTCCATTTCGTTTTGCTTTTCCGCCGGCGGTTGCCAAAAGGTTCCTACCCGAAAATACGGCAAAATTTCCAATAAGCCTTCGCTGTGGTCCTCATGGTTGTGGGACATAATCATGTAATCAATTTTATTTACCCCATAATGAGCCAAAAAAGGAAGCAGGATTGATTTTCCCACCGAATAGGTGGAATTAGGGGTGCCTCCTCCGTCTACGAGAACGATCTTCCCACCGGGTGTTCTGATAAAAATGCTGTCGCCCTGGCCCACATCCAAAAAGACCACTTCCAACCCTTTCGGCGCCGGCCAACAGGCCAGCAAAAACAACGCGGCAATGATGCTCAGAAGCCCTACCCTGATTTGGAAGGGAATCTCCCTCAGGATATACCGGTAATAAGGATAGATGGGGATAAACCAAAGCAGCATATAGAGAAAACAAATTAAGAGGGGGGACGGACCGACCACCCAGATGCTCGCCCCATTAAAGTCGGCACACCAGATGATTAGCTCACTTAAACAATAAAGAAGGGCCCCGGCCACGACAAAAAGCGGCGCGGCCAGCCAGGGTAAAAAGCAGGAGAATAAAGTGGCCATAAAGGAAAGGACCGTGGCCACACTGCCCCCTGCCACAGCAAAAAGATTGACGAACGGCGCGATTAAAGAAAGCTGATTAAAATGATAGGCACTGATCGGAGCACTGACCAAATGGGCCGCTAAAGCCGGAGAGAGAAACTTCCCACAGCCTTTTCGGAGGAGCCAGGGGGTTAAATAAACCATCCCCGCCGTAGTGACGAAAGAAAACTGAAACCCCGCCTGAAACAACTCGCCCGGGGAAAGCAATAAAACCACCCAGGCGGCGGCCCCCAAAGAATTATAGAAGTCATATTTCCGCCCCAGCGCCAGGGCCAGCATCGCCAGTGCCGCCATCAAAGACGCCCGGATAACCGGTGAATTCCATCCTACCATCAGCACGTAGCCGAAGAGGACAACCGAACCGCAACAGAGCCGCACGAAAGGATTCGGCTTCCAAAAAGAGAGCAGGAACCAGACCACCCCTAATACGATTCCCACATGCAGCCCGGAGACGGAAAAAAGATGGACGACCCCGGTCCGTTGATAGGCCTCCCATTCTTCCTCTTCCATCAGGGTGGTATCGCCAAAAAGCGTGCCTAAAATCAGGCCTTTTTCCCGTTGCGGCAAAAGGAAATCGAGCTGCTGGACCACCTTTTTTCTCC
>CZCB01004759.1_pt1 | contig 14062 bp, 11 predicted proteins | sample 591991 | NCBI WGS metagenome assembly CZCB01 (sample SAMEA3556809, study PRJEB10932) | anaerobic digester metagenome | reverse complement strand
CAGCTGCTCAATGCCCAGGATTTCCGCTGCCGTTTCCACCCGCCGCTGGATTTCCTGCTTGGGAAGCTTGCGCAGCTTCAGGCCAAATGCCATGTTGTCATACACCGTCATATGCGGGTAGAGCGCGTATGACTGGAAGACCATGGCGATATCCCGGTCCTTCGGAGGAATATCATTGACGACACGATCGCCGATGTAAACCTTGCCGTCGGTGACTTCTTCGAGGCCGGCCAGGCAGCGAAGCGCGGTCGTCTTTCCGCAGCCAGACGGCCCTACCAAAACGAGAAATTCCTTGTCTGCGATTTCAATGTTCAGATCATGCAGGGCGACAAAGTCACCAAACTTCTTCCAGACGTGTTCATAGGTTACGCTGGCCACGGGGAAAAACCTCCTTCCGGAACGAGTATAGTGACTAAATTATAGACCATCTCGAGGGGGATGACAATAAAAATGTGACCACCATATTCCCCGGAATTGGATCAGGTTATCGTTCCAGCGGAGGAATCTCAGGCCTGGCGCTGCATCTCCGCTTTGCCGGCCATTTCGCTGGCCAGGCAGCGCTCCAGCCCGTCGATCACGTCATCGATATCCTGCGCGGTCACCACCGGTGACATATGCCCGATGCGGATCAGCTGTTCCTTCATCGCTCCCAGGCCGGAGGAGATTTTGATCCGGCACTCCTGCTCCAGGAAGGACACCAGCCGGCCCGACGGCACCGGCGTCCAGGCAGCGGTGAGCACCGCGTTCATCCGCTCAACCGGGGTGTACGGCTCCAGCCCTATTCCTGTCTCTTATACACATCTGACGGCTCCAGCCCTATTCGCTCCAGACCGGCGCGCAGCTGCAGCGCCAGCTGCCGGTAGCGCTCCAGCCGGGCTTCAATCCCCTCCTCCGCCAGCATGCGCAGGGCCACGTTCAGCGCGGTCACCAGATTGCTGTTCATGGTGACCGGCGTCGGGTGCCAGTCGCCCCACTCCACCATGTACTTTTTCCACATGCGCAGGTCGGTGAACCAGCCGGCGTCTTCCGGCTGCCGGGTGATGCGTTCCCAGGCCCGCTGGCTGACGGCTACCGGGGACAGTCCCGGCGGCGCGCCCAGGCATTTCTGCGTCGCCGAGGCAGCCAGATCGACCCCCCATTCCTCCATCCGGAATTCGATCCCGCCGAGTGAGGAGACTGCGTCAACCACAAACAGCACATCCTTCCCCCTCAGGGCCTTGCCCAGCTGGCCGATCGGGTTCAGGATGGTGGTCGAGGTTTCCAGGTGCACCGCCGCCACGCCGCGAGCCTCAGGATGGGCCTGCAGCGCTTCCAGCACCGGTTCGACCTCCAGCGGCTGGCCTTCCTCTCCCCACACCGGGATCACATTCAGACCCCGCCGCTGTGCAATGTCAATCAGGCGCAGGCCGAAGAACCCGTTGCTGGCTACAATCACCGTCTCGCCGCGATGAAAGGCGCTACCGAAACAGGCGTCAATGCCTGCCGTGCCCGACCCGGACAATAAAAAGACCTCTCCGCTGGTATGGAAGAGGTCTTTTAGCCGTTCCAGGGTCTCAAAATACAGGCTGCGAAAGCGCGGTCCATAATGCGGCTGGACCGGAGCGCCCATCGCGGCCTGAACTTCGGGGGCAACCGAAACCGGGCCGGGGATCATCAGACGCAGCGGAAGTTCACTGTTCATTTCGCTCCTTCCTCTTATGCTGGTGCCTATTTCTATCTTAGCACGCCGGGAAACTCAGTCAAATAGCGCTTCTTCACATGATGGACGGCATTTCTTCCTTTCCCGGGAGATTGTGCGGCCCATGTGTTTTGAATCCCGAAAAATTTTTTGGTACACTTTACCTGTCGCTTCATTCAAACTTCCATCATCGACTGCAGGATGGACAATTTGGACACCGATAGACTGCTCCGCATTGGTCGAAGCGGGAGAAGGGGAAGATTCTGTGTCGAAATACACCGTCCTGGCGCTGGCCTTCGGCACTGCTCGCATCGCTGAGCCATATACAGGGCCAGGGTGGACCGTTCTTCCCTGTTCTGCCAACACAATATCCCCTGAGAGAAAGGAAGGAACTGAACCATGACCCTACCTCAAACCATAGGATTTCCCAGGATGAAGAAAGAAACGGGTGAACGGCGGGTGTTTCTGCCGGATTTCATCCAGTATCTGACCACACTGGGTGTCACTGTGACCCTCGAGGAAGGATATGGCTCTCGTTCCGGTTTCACTGCGGATGACTATATCAAGGGGAACCCGCACGTCCGCATCGGTACCCGGGAGGAGGCCTTCAGCCAGGATGTGGTCCTGGTACTGCGATCGCCTTCACGCGAAGAGATGGAATTAATCCCGCGGGGAACCATCCTGTTATCCATGCTGCACTACCCCACCCGCCCGCGCCGCTTTGCCCACATCCGCAATCTGGGCATCCGGGCCATCTCGCTGGACAGTATTGTGGATGACAACAACATCCGCCTGGTGGAAAACATGAAGGCGGTCGCCTGGAACGGGCTGGAGGCTGGCTTTGACGTGCTGGAAAGGGACTGGCCAGACCTGCTCCGGCCCGACGGCAAGCCCATCCGCGTACTGGTCCTGGGCACCGGCATGGTTGGCAAATACGCCGTCGACGCTGCCACCCACCTGGGGAACATCGAGCGTAACAACGAGCACATCCAGGTGGACGGCCCGGGTGCGATCGCCCTGGCAGTCGGCCGCAACGTGACCTCTCAGCCAGACCTGATGAAAGAGATCTTCAAGCAGGTAGACATGCTGGTGGATGCCTCGCAGCGCCGCGACACTTCCAAACCGGTGGTGCCCAACGAATGGATCGCCTGCCTGCCCGAGCACGCCGTGGTGGTGGACCTGGCGGTGGACCCCTACATCCTGGAGGCCAATCCCCCGGTTGTGCGCGGGATTGAAGGCATCCCGCAGGGCGACCTCAACCAGTACATCTTCGAGCCGGATGACCCGCAATGGGACAAAACCGTACCGGCTTCTGTGGATTCCCGCAACCGCCGCCGGACGGTGACCTGCTATTCCTGGCCCGGCATTCACCCGGAGGCCTGCATGAACCATTACGCGCTCCAGCTAACCCCCCTGATGAAAGCCCTGTTCTCGGTGGGTTATGACGGCCTCTCGCCGAACGGAGACTTCTTCGAGCGGGCGCTGTACCGGGCGACCATCGACGCCTGGCTGCCCTCGCAGAAGAAGCCTGTGCTGGATGACGAGTACGAGAAAGATTAGCCCTTACACCTGCGCCTCTGGATTGACATCAATTAGGAGCCGCCCATGCCCGAACTGCCCGAAATTGCCTCCCGCGCCGCGCAAATGACCGAGCTGCTGGCTGGCAAAGTGATCCAGGAGATCACGGTGCTGCAGCCAAAATGCCTGAACATCCCGGCCGCCGAGTTCCAGGCCAGCCTGTGCGGCGCGAAGCTGGGCAAAACCACCTGCCGAGGAAAATGGCTGTTCACCGAAACGGACCTCGGCAGGCTGCTGCTCAACCTGGGCATGGGCGGAGAACTCCTGCTAGTCAAACCGGACAGGCTGCCTGAAAAGCGCCGCCTGGTCTTTCATTTCACCGATGGAGAGGCCCTGTTGGTCAACTTCTGGTGGTTTGGCTACGCGCATTTCACCAGGCCGGATGAGCTCCACCGCCACGAGATGACTGCCCGGCTGGGACCCAACGCCCTTGACGTCTCCCTTAAAGATCTGGCGGCAGCGGCGAAGACGCAGCGCACACGGGTGAAATCGTACTTGCTGGACCAGAGCAAGATTGCCGGGATCGGCAATGCCTACATCCACGACATCCTTTTTCTGGCCCGCCTGCACCCGCTAACCCCGCTCAACACCCTGACACCTGACCAGATCAGCGGACTGCACGCAGCCATCCGCAAAGGCCTGACCACCAGCCTGGAAAAAGGCGGCGCGTTTTACGAAGTGGACCTGCTGGGCCGACCGGGCGGGTTCACCATGGACGACATCCTGATCGGCTACAAAGAAGGCAAGCCCTGCCCGGTCTGCTCGACGCCGATCACCAAGATCAAGACCGGAGCCACCAGCAGTTACATCTGCCCGCACTGCCAGCCTCTTTAGACTACCCTTCTGGACAGGTTCCTGACCGCCTGATGGACAGGCGCCAATCCCATCTCACGGGGGTTTAAACCCCTGGCTCCTCCCGGTATGATAAGAGCGTTGACTCTCGAACGACCGTGGAGGAGAACCAATCCGATGAACAAGGCCATTTCCATCAAAGGCGGACGCGTACTGCGCCTGAGGAACTACGTCGTAACCTCCGCCATCCTGTTTGCCGCCATCGGTTTTGTCTCTGGCGTAATTGGATTGGTCGGCAGCTTTCGGGGCAGGCACGTTTTCTTTGTCCTCGGACCTTTCCACCTTGAAGGTGTTCCCGCCGGAATCCTCGGCGTACCGCTGATGCCGCTGGTCTTCGCGGTGGCAGGTATACTGCTGGCTCTGATCACTTATCTGCCGGCCAGCTGGATTTTGCGCCGCGTCTAGAAACCATCTCTTCGGAAGACTGTTTCTTCCAGCCGGTCTCCGGGGCGCACCCGCATGCCTGGTGAGCAAACCAGGCAGTATACTGGCAGCCTCCGGGGCCGGTTTTCTTCGCGTTCAAGTAACTTCATTGCCATGCCCCGTTTTGTGGCATATAATTGATCGATTGTCAGTTGCAGGACTGAAGGCCAGCGCGTTTCTCACACCGCTGAACCCTCTGGAGTTGTTTTATGCCAACCGATGCTCAGGTTCATCCCTACGATTTGAAGAACATCAACACCCCCAGCCGGCTGAAGTCCCTGTGGCGGCTGCTGACGGGATTCCGCCTGTCCTACCTGGGCGCCACGCTGAGCATAGGTCTGGCTGCCACGGCGAAGACCGGAACCTACCTGCTGCTGCGCTACTTCATCGACAACTTCTTCGTCGAGACCGGACAATCCATCAACCTGGTCCAGATCGCCCTGGCATTTGTCGGGCTGGCGCTGACCGAGGGCACCTTCACCTTCCTCAGCGGGCGGCTGGCGGCGCGAACCGCCGAAGGAATCACCCGGCGCCTGCGGAATTATCTGTTCGACCACATCCAGCACCTGACCTTCGCCTATCACAGCAAGACGCAGACGGGCGAGCTGATCCAGCGGGTCACTTCGGATGTGGACGCCATTCGCCGCTTCTTTTCCGATCAGGCGATCGGCGTCGGACGCATCATCCTGCTGTTCGTTATCAACTTTATCGCCATCTTCAACCTGCACCCGCTGCTGGCCTTCCTGTCCATCATCGTGATCCCGCTGGTGTTGGTGGTCTCGATGCAGTTCTTCAAGCGGATCACCAAAGCTTATGAGGACTACCAGAATCAGGACGGCGTGCTGACCACCATCCTGCAGGAGAACCTCTCCGGAGTACGCGTGGTAAAAGCCTTCGCCCGCCAGGAATACGAAATTACCAAGTTCGAGAAGGAAAACTGGGAAAAGTTCCGGCGCGGCAAGAAGCTGATGAGCATCCACTCTCTGTTCTGGCCGGTCTCGGACCTGCTGTGCAGCGCGCAGATGCTGGCCGGCTACCTGATCGGCGCGCTGATGGCCATCAACGGCGAGATTTCTGTGGGCACCTACCTGGCCTACGCCGGCATGCTGGTCTGGATCATCTTCCCCATCCGCAACCTGGGCCGCCTGATCGTCCAGACCTCCACCGGTCTGGTCTCGCTGGGCCGCCTGATCGAGATCATCCGCGAGGACCGCGAACCGCTGGACGAAGGCGATTACCAGCCGGAAACCATCAACGGCGAGATCGAGTTCGTCAATGTGGGCTTCGAGTACGAAGCCGAGCACGCTGTGCTGCGCGATATCAGCTTCAAGGTCTGCCCGGGGCAGGTGGTGGCCCTGCTGGGCGGAACCGGCTCGGGGAAGACCTCGCTGGTCAACCTGCTGCCGCGCTTCTTTGAATACCAGGAAGGCGACATCCTGCTGGACGGGGTCAGCCTGAAGCGCTATCCGCGCAAGCTGCTGCGCCGCCACATCGGTATCGTCGAGCAGGAGCCTTTCCTCTTCTCCCGCTCCATCCGCGAGAACATCACCTACGGTGTGGGCCGCGAAGTGAGCCAGGAGGAAGTGGAGCAGGCCGCACGTGCCGCCGCCATCCACGACGTGATCATGAGCTTCCCCAACGGCTACCAGACCATCGTGGGTGAAAAGGGCGTGACCGTCTCCGGAGGGCAGAAACAGCGCATCGCCATCGCCCGCACGCTGTTGAAAAACCCGAGAATCTTGATCCTGGACGACTCGACCTCCGCGGTCGATACCGAGACGGAAGCGGAGATCCGCAGGGCGCTGCAGACCCTGATGCAGAACCGCACCACCTTCATCATCGCCCACCGGGTGCAGAGCATAATGAACGCGGATCTGATCCTGGTCATGGACCAGGGACGAATCGTCCAGTCCGGCAAGCACGAGGACCTGGTCCAGCAGGACGGGATTTACCGGCGCATCTACGAGATCCAGACGCGCATCGAGGACGAGCTCGAGAAGGAGATCTCCAGTGTCTGACGAATATATCGAGGAAGAGGAATTTAGCGGCGCTTTTGAAGGTCGGGTTTTTCGCCGCATCCTGACCCTGATCGCCCCCTACAAGATGTGGGTGGTGGGCTTCCTATTGTCTGTGGTGGTTGTCTCAATTCTGGACGCCTACTTCACCTACCTGAGCAAGCAGATCATCGATCAGGGCATCGTGCCCGGCAACCGCTCAGCGCTGGTCTCCATCCTGCTGCAGTACGGGGGGCTGATCGTGGTCCAGTGTGTCGCGGTGTTCGGCTTCATCTACCTGACCGCCGTGCTCGGCGAACGCGTCCGCTACGACCTGCGCCAGTCGATGTTCAACCACCTGCAGGCGCTGTCACTGAATTACTACAGCCGCACCCCGGTCGGCTGGATCATGGCCCGCGTCAACTCGGACAGCGACCGCGTTTCGGAAATGGTCAGCTGGGGCATCGTCGACTCCACCTGGGGCGTGATGAACATCGGCACCTCGCTGATCTTTATGTTCGCCATTAACTGGCGGCTGGCCCTGATCGTGCTGGCCATCATCCCCATCCTGCTGGTGGTGGCGGTGTTCTTCCAGCGCCGCATCCTGCGCGAGTACCGCCAGGTGCGCAAGTTCAACTCCAAGATCACCGGCGCCTACAACGAGAATATCACCGGTGTGCGCGTGGTCAAAGCCCTGGGCCGGGAGCCGGAGAATATGCGCGAGTTCGACGGGCTGACCGGCAGCATGTACCGCTCGGCGTACCGGGCGGCCTGGCTGAGCGCGCTCTTCCTCCCCAGCGTGCAGATGATCTCAGCACTGGCGCTGGGCACGGTCGTCTACGTCGGCGGCCTGCAGGCGACAGTCGGCGGCATGACCATCGGCGGCATCCAGGCTTTCGTGGCTTACGTCACCTCCATGATGTGGCCCATCCAGGACCTGGCCCGCGTGTTCGCAGAGCTGCAGCTGTCCATCGCTTCGGCGGAGCGCATCTTCTCCCTCCTGGACGCCGTTCCCAGTGTTCAGGACCAGCCCAACTCCGTCGATCCCGGCGAGATCCGCGGGGACATCGAGTTCGACCACGTCTCCTTCGGGTACGAGGACGGCCAGTCGGTGCTGAAGGACTTCTCTCTGAAAGTCAAACAGGGAGAGACCATCGCCCTGGTGGGGCCTACAGGCGGCGGCAAGTCGACCATCGTGAATCTGGTCTGCCGCTTCTACGAACCGGTCTCCGGCACCATCCGCATCGACGGGCGGGATTACCGCGAGCTGTCCATGCACGCCATCCAGTCACGCATTGGCATGGTGCTCCAGACCCCCCACCTGTTCTCCGGCTCCATCCGCGAAAACATCCGCTACGGGCGGCTGAACGCGACGGACGAGGAAGTGGAGCGCGCCGCAAAACTGGTCGGCGCGGACACCTTCATCCGCACCTTCAGCAAGGGATATGACGAGGAGGTCGGCGAGGGCGGCAGCCTGCTCTCGGTGGGCCAGAAGCAGCTGATCAGCCTGGCCAGGGCCATCCTGTCCAACCCGCAGATCTTCATCATGGATGAGGCCACCAGCTCGGTGGACACGCTGACCGAGTCGCTGATCCAGCAGGGCATGGAAACGCTGATGCAGGGACGCACCAGCTTTGTCATCGCCCACCGCCTCTCGACCATCAAGCGCGCCGACCGCATCCTGGTGATCGAAAACGGGACCATCGCCGAAATGGGCACCCACGCAGAGCTGCTGCGCAAGCGAGGTAAATATTACCAGCTGTACACCAAGCAGTTCCGCAGCCAGATGGAGCAGGCCTTCAACCCCTTCTCCAACCCGGCAGCCCAGCAGGCCTAGCGACTGTATTGCGAGTTACCCGCCGCCGTCTTCTTCGCGGGCGAAGATGGGTTCGCCCAGCAGTTCTTCCACCTGCTGGCGGTTGGGCAGCGCTGACCGCAGCCCGCGCCGGGTGGCCGTCAGCGCCCCGGCGGCGCTGGCAAAGCGCAGTGACTGGAGCGCAGGCAGCCCGCTGCCCAGCCCCACCGCCAGCGCGCCCAGGAAGGCCACCCCCGTTCCGTTCCGGTCCACCACATTGACCGCCGGCGGAGCCAATAGCCCCTGCTGGCCGTCCACGTGGTAGTAGATACCGCGCTTTCCCAGCGTGACCACCACGCCATGAACGCCGGTCTCAGCCAGCTCCGACGCGGCCGCGGTGGCGGCCTCCAGCCCGTCTCCCGGGCTGGAGGTCAGGACGCCGGCTTCCATCTGGCTCATCACCAGGTAATCGACATTCTTCAGCAGCGACAGGCTCAGCGGCCTGGCCGGGGAAGCATTGAGCACGACAGTCACACCGTTTTGGTGGGCCAGCTCGGCGCAGTACTCGACCGTTTCGATCGGGATTTCCAGCTGCAGCAGCAGCACGTCGGCTTTACGGATCACATCATGCGCCTCTGCCAGCAGGCCGGGCAGAAGCTGGTAATTGGCGCCAGGACTGATCACAGCGGTGCTCTGGCCGGACAGGTCGACGGTGATCATGGCGACACCGGTGGGAGTCTCCGGGTCCCTGGAGATAAAGGCCGTATCAACCCCTTCCTCCTCCAGGCTGCGGATCAGGGCTTCGCCGTTCTCATCCCGCCCCACCCGGCCGATCATGAGCACCTGACCGCCCAGCCGGGCTGCCGCCACCGCCTGATTGCCGCCCCGCCCGCCCGGAAATCTGGTGACTCTGCCGCCCATCACCGACATCCCGGGCCGGGGCAGCTGCTCCGTCTGCACCACCAGGTCCATATTCAAACTGCCCACGACGACAATATTGCTCGCCATACACCAGATCTCCTGCTCGAATAGATCACCGCTGCCTGACCGGGTTCCGCCCCGTCAGCGCGCCTTCTCCATCACATGGTCCACCAGAAAGCGAACCGCTTCCTCCTGCTGTCTACCCACCTGATGGAAGTAGATATGCGTGAATCCGGCTCGCCGGTACTCCTCAAACGCCTCCAGATACGGTCCGGGGTCCGGCCCCATGGGGAACTCGCCGCGAATATCTTCCTTCTTCAGCAGCTTGATTACCTGCTCGAAGTGATCCGGGGTGGGCAGGTCCGCTTTCAGCGCGCCGGGTACCAGCGTGGTCGGCCACCACTGGAAGGCGGTGTCCAGCGCTTCCTCCTCGGTCTCCGCCCAGCACATGGTGATCTTCCCCACCACCGGCTTGCCCTTACCGCCGTTCTCCGTGAACGCCCGGATCAACTCTTCGTCAGGGGATGTGCAGATCAGCCCGTCACTCAGCACGCCGGCCATGGCCGCGGTTTTCTCACCGGACGCTGCGACGAAGATGGGCGGCAGCTGCTCCGGCAGGGTATAGATGCGGGCATTTTCAACGGTGTAAAACTCTCCCCAGTAGCTGGCCTCGTTTCCTTCCCACAGCAGGCGGATGATCTCAACGGCCTCCTCCAGCATATCCAGGCGGAGCGCTGCCGGCGGCCAGGGGTCTCCCAGAATATGCTCGTTTAGCGCTTCGCCCGTACCCAGCCCCAGGAAGAAACGGCCTTCCATCATGGCTCCGGCGGTTGCCGCTGCCTGGGCGATCACCGCCGGGTGGATTCTCACCGTCGGGCAGGTGACCCCGGTCCCGACCATGATGCCCTCCGTCGCCTGGGCGATTCCACCCAGCACCGACCAGACAAAGGGCGAGTGCCCGGTGAAGCTGATCCAGGGGTGATAGTGGTCCGAAATAGACACAAACTCAAACCCGGCGTCCTCGGCCATCCTGGCGTACCTCACCAGGTCGTTGGGATGGTGCTCCTCCGCCGACAGCGCATACCCGATCATCGTCATTTATCCCCTCCTATGGGCCGGATTTTGGACCGGCCTAGTCTGCTGCCAGTCATCAATTCAGCGTAGGCCGGTTGCCGCCGCTCCACAATCAGGATTTTCCCTCAGGCCGCGTAGGAGAGTTCCTAGACCGGATCTGGTTCTTCCTCTCCTGTCAGACCGGCCGGTATTATCAGTTGGCCAGCTTTACAATACCGTAATTTTTACTCTTTTTATCTATTATCTGGATATATTTCGTGAGATTTTTGATATACTATAACGCGTACCCCTTAACAGGATTAAGTGAAGAAATCCGACAGGCTCTCTCCGAGAGGTGGACTGCGCCTGTTTTTTGCAGGTAAGGAACATGAAGAAAAATAACCGTCCGCTCAACAATTCCCTCATCGAAAACAAATTACTGCGCATTGCCATCCTGGTCGCGGCCCTCATCATCACCGGTGTCGCCCTCTGGCTGCCGACCTTCACCACCCCCAAACCCATCACCCTGACCGACCTGGCCAACGACATCCGCGCCGGTGAAGTGGTCACCATCCAGGACACCACCGAGACCGGTGAACTGCTGATCACCTACCGGGACGGCAGCACCGAGAAGAGCATGCGCGACACCGCCTCCTCGCTTTTGGAGCAGCTCAATCATCTGGGCCTCGAAGGCGAGCATCTTTCTGCTATCAAGCTGGAGTTCGTCCGCAGCAAAGGACTGATCGCCAGCCGCACCCTGAGCACCGTGATCAGCCTGGCCATGGTGGGTGTGATGGGCTTCGTCGCCCTGCGCGTACTGAACAAAGGCCCCATGGGCGAAAAGAAGTTCACCGAAGGCGAGATACCCGATTTGAACTTCTCCGACGTCGCCGGGATGGAAGAAAACATCCAGGAGATCCAGGACATTGTCACCTTTCTGAAGGAAGGCAATAAGTACGCCGACATGGGCGCGAAGATGCCCCGCGGCATCCTGCTGGTCGGTGATCCGGGCACCGGCAAGACCCTGCTGGCAAAAGCCCTGGCCGGTGAAGCCCGTGTGCCCTTCTTCGCCATGTCCGGTTCCGAGTTCGTTGAGGTCTTCGTCGGCGTCGGCGCCAGCCGCATCCGCTCGCTGTTCAAGAAAGCCCGTGCCAAGGCCCCCTGCATCATCTTCATCGACGAAATTGACGCAGTCGGGCGCGAGCGTCACGGCTCAGGCGGCGGCGCTGAAGCGGAACAGGACCAGACACTCAACCAGCTGCTGGTCGAAATGGACGGCTTCGGTTCACAGGAAGGCATCATCGTGCTGGCAGCGACCAACCGCGTCGACGTGCTCGACCCGGCGCTGCTGCGCCCCGGCCGCTTCGACCGCCGCATCACCGTCGGCCGCCCGGATGTGAAGGGCCGCGAAGAAATCCTCAAGGTGCACGTGCAGGGCAAGAAGCTGGCCGCTGACGTGGACCTGATGAACGTGGCCAAGGCCACCCCCGGTCTGGTGGGTGCGGACCTGGCCAACATCGTCAACGAGGCCGCCATTCTGGCCGTGCGCAATAACCACCTGGCGATCACCATGCAGGACTTCGAAGAAGCCGTGGAAAAGAACATCGCCGGCGGCGTGCAGCGCAAGAACCGGGTGATGAGCGATGAAGAGCGCCGCATCGTGGCCTACCACGAGGCCGGCCATGCGGTCGCTATCCACGAAACGCGCCTGTCGGACCCGGTCTACAAGATCACCATCATCCCGCGAGGGCAGGCCGGCGGGTACACCATGTCGCTGCCCGAGCAGGACACGATGTTGATGTCCAAGAACAAAATCCTGGCGCGCATCATCGGCCTGATGGGCGGGCGTGCCGCGGAGGAGATTTTCTTCCAGGACATCACCAGCGGCGCCTCGAATGACCTGCAGATGGCCACACAGCTGGCCGAGGAGATGGTCATGCGCCTGGGTATGGACTCCGCCACCGGGCTGCGGGTGTTCCCGCAGCCGCAGGGTTACGCCGCCCTCGCCGCGCCCCGCACCGCGCAGAAGACCTTCGAATCCATAGACGAGTCGGTCAAGAACATTCTGGACTCCTGCTATGAGGAGGCGAAGAATATCATCTCCACCCGGCGGAATGCCGTCGAGCGCGTCGCCGACGAACTGCTGGAGGTCGAGACCATTAACCGCGAACGCTTCCTGGAGCTGATGGAAGCCGAACCGGTCCTGGCCTGAGACGACTGGATGGAAATATCAACCGCCCGAGAATATCTCGGGCGGTTTTCATTCCCTGCCCAGAGCTATCCAGCTATCCGAGCGACCTGCGGGAAAAGCGGCGCATGCGCATCGTGGTAATGGCGATGGCGCCCCAGGCGGTCAGCAGGGCCAGCCCGATTTTGGTGGCGTCCAGGACCGGCGTCACCTGCACCCCATCCCGGCCGATGGAGATCACCGCCACGGGCCGGCCATAGGAATAACCGCCGCCCCCACCGCCGGCACCTTCACCGCCCGATCCGGGCTTGCCATCTTCCCCGGCCGGTTCCTCACCGCTGCCTGCGCCCAGGCCCATGCCCATCCCGGTGACGATCTCCTTGGCGGTGATGGCGATGTAGCCTTCCGCCTCCACCGGCTCGCTGAACACCGCGCCGGGGCGGGCAATATCAAACAACCGGCCAATTGTATCCGTAATGCGCTGGCTGACGATATCCAGCGGCCTCTGTTCATTTCCCATTCCCGATTCCATCGTCACTTCCTCCTTGACAGAATTCCACCCAGCAGGAACACCAGGGCGGCAAAGCCTGCTGCTCCCCACACAATCCAGCGGGTGACGTCAACAATGGGGATGCGTTCTGTAGTTCCGCCGCGATCCACGACCACCGCCAAGGGCCGGTTCCACACCAGCCCTCCGTTCGGCCAGCGGATGGTCAGGCTTCTGGATTCCGGGGTGATGCGGATGCCGTCCTTTTCAATCACCTCCCCCTGTTCCGTGGACCAGTGCAGTCGATCCTGAGCCTGCATGCCACTCTCCTTTACTCCCTGTTCCCATGAGGTCGATCGTCCGCCGCCTTCATTATGACATGATTTATCAACGATAGTGCAGCGAAAAACCTCCGGACTGGAGGAAAACGATTCCGAATTTCTACTACACTTATTTAGGAGGGAGTAGTCATTCATCCAGAGCCCCGCACACCACCTCGGGGATATTCGAATAATGTCTTAAATGAACGCAATTATCTGTAGACGAAAGGAACCCTATGGACAGCACAGAGCGAACCTGTGATATCGGAATGATCGGTCTGGCGGTCATGGGCCAGAACCTGGCGCTGAACATGGCCGACCACGATTTTCGCGTCTGCGTGTATAACCGCACGCAGGACGTCACCGATGACTTTGTCCAGGGCGCTGGCAGCCACCCGAACATCCGCGGCGCGCACACGCTGGAAGGGCTGGTCACCACGCTGAAACCGCCCCGGCGGGTGATGATGATGATCAAGGCCGGCAGTCCGGTGGACGAGATGATCGAACAGCTGCTGCCGCTGCTCAGTCCCGGCGACATCCTCATCGACGGCGGCAACTCGCATTTCCTCGACACCATCCGCCGCACCAGGCTGGTCGAGGAGCGCGGCCTGCGCTACATCGGAACCGGCATCTCCGGCGGCGAAGAAGGCGCCCGCCACGGGCCGTCCATCATGCCCGGCGGCTCGCCGGACGCCTGGCCGCATGTCAAAGACATCTTCCAGAGCATCGCCGCAAAGGTGGAGGACGGCACGCCCGCCTGCGATTGGGTCGGC
>CZCB01013733.1_pt1 | contig 14112 bp, 10 predicted proteins | sample 591991 | NCBI WGS metagenome assembly CZCB01 (sample SAMEA3556809, study PRJEB10932) | anaerobic digester metagenome | reverse complement strand
ACTGCTGGCGGCGGGATTGGACGCGATGCGGCGGACGATTCGGGAGCAGGAACCGCCCAGACCCTCGACACAGCTCAGTTCACTCGCCGTGGAGGACCTGACGACGACGGCGCAACGGCGTCGCACGGAACCGGCGAAACTGCTCCATGTGGTGCGGGGCGACCTGGATTGGATCGTGATGAAGTGCCTGGAGAAGGACCGGGCGCGGCGCTATGAGACCGCCAACGGAGTCGCTGCGGACATTCTGCGGTATTTGAATTGCGAACCGGTCATCGCTCGCCCCCCAGGCAAGCTCTATGAATTTCAGAAAACCGTTCGCCGCCACAAGGTTGGATTTGCAGCAACTGCGGCCATCATTCTCGTCCTGGCGGCCGGCATCGCGCTGACCACCTGGCAGGCAAGGCGCGCCACGTCCGCGCTCAACGAGTTGCGAGCGTCGGCGCCGGCCTTTCTCGAACAGGCCCGGGCGCTCGTGGCGACGGAGCAGTTCGATGAAGCCATCGACAAACTCGACTACGCGACGAGGCTGCGTCCGGACGTGGTGGAATATCTCGTGGCGAAGGGCGATTTGCTTCAGTGTCAGCTCAAGCTTGCCGAAGCCGCCGTGGTTTATCGGGAAGCCTTGCGCCTGAAGCCGGACCTTGCCCGCGCCGAAACGTCCGCGGCGCTCTGCGAAGAACTGCTCGCCGCAGCCGTCGGCAACCAGGGCGAACTGACCCGCGAATCCCTCGCCAGGCTCTATTCCGCCATGCAGACGCAGCAACGGCCGGCGGCGGAGTTGATGCCTGTGGCACGTCTGCTCANNAAACGCCACTGAAAGATCGGCTCACCATCCGCGAAGACGGCCGGCTGGCGCTCGATCTTCGCAGAACGAAAGTCACCGATCTCTCTTCACTGGCCGGGGCGCCGCTCGCGGTGCTCGATTTGTCAGGCTCAAGGGAGTTGACCGATCTCTCGGGCTTGCGCGGGCTCGACCTGATCGAGTTGGACCTCGCGGAGACGAGCGTGGCCAATCTCACCCCACTGCGCGAGATGCGCACATTGAAACGCCTCTCCCTGGCCTACAGCAGGGTGACTGACCTTGGTCCGTTGGGCGCGTTGCAGTTGGATCACCTGAACCTTGAAGGCACGCGCGTCTTCGATCTTTCCCCATTGCGCGGAATGGCACTCACAAGAATCAATCTCCAGAACACCCGCGTGTCGGACCTGTCGCCGCTCGCCGGCATGCCATTGACGCACTTCGAGGCCTCGGCAATCGCGGCGATCGATTACAGTCCACTGGCCGGCGCCCCGTTGACCTACTGCTGCATTCAAAGCTCGCCGGTTCGCGACCTTTCCTTCCTGCGTGATTCGCCGGTAAAGGAACTGATTCTGTTCGACTGCAACGAGGCGCGCGGATTTTCGGTGTTGGCCGGGTTGAAATCGCTCGATCTCCTGATTCTGCCGCCTGTCATTCGGGATTTGCCGGAAGACGAGATGGCCGCCATAGAGTCACTCCGCAACCATCCCACGCTCAGGAGTATTGCGGCCCCGGAACGGCGGGAAGGAGCGTGGAGCTTAAGGACAATCCAGCCCGAGGCTGATTTCTGGAAACAGTGGGATCGTGAACGCGCGGCAACGAGGCCATTGGCGGAAGCCGGATTCAGATTCGCGTTCACCCGGCTTCAGAACGGCAGCTTCAGGCTTGAAGTGATCGACGAACCGCTTCGCGATCTCTCGTTTCTCGAAGGCGCACCGCTTTCCGAATTGGTCCTGATGGGCACTGCCATCACCAATCTCAACCCGCTGAAAGGTTTGCCGTTGACCACACTCGACATCCGGCGGACGCCCGTCGCCGACCTCACGCCGTTGCGCGATCCGACCCTAAGCGCCAACCTGAAATTTCTGGAGGTATGGAACATCCCGGCCCTCGATTTTTCACCCGTGGCAGCCTGCACCAACCTCGAATGGTTCGATGCCTGTGGTACCGCGCTGGCGGACCTGCACGTCGTGAGTGGCCGCAAACTCCGTGTCGCGTTGCTCAACGGGACGAGGATCACGAACATCTCCGTGCTGGCTGGAATGCCGCTCGAGCGGTTGATGATCAACGACACGGGCGTCACCGATCTCACGCCATTGCTCCACTGTCCCACGTTGAGAGAGCTCGGAATTCCCCGTGGGGCGCACGACGTTGTCGCCCTGCGGGCCCTTCCTCTGCTGGGCAGGTTATCCTACAGATCAACCCTCGGCGGCTTCAGCGCGCAGACAGCCGAGGAGTTTTGGGCGGAATACGATTACGGCGGCATTACCGCCGAGGCCATTCCTCTCCTGGCCAGCCGGGCTGCCGGGAATCCCGAAGACACGCTGGCGTCGCTCGAGATCGCCGTACTTCACGCCTGGTTCGGGCAAGCGGCCGAACATGAGGCGCACTGCGCGCGGCTCATCGCGGCCGCCGAGCGACCTGACTCCGCCATGACCACGATCGATCGGGCTGCCAAGAGCTGGATTCTCATGCCATCCACCAACACCGCCTTGCTGGATCGCGCATTGAAACTGGCGCGGAAACCGGTTGCCCAGTCGCGATCCAGCGACCCGTTTCTGGCGTGGTATCAGTTGACGCTTGGGCTGGCCGAATTGAGGGCGGGCCATGATCGGGAGGCCGAAGCCGCCTTGGTGCAGGCCGAGCATCTGGCCGATGTGCTTCAATACCCGGCTGACGCTCGACTCTGGGTCAAAGGCCCCGCGCGGTTGTACCGCGCCATGGCATACTCTCGGAACGGAAGAACGGAAGAAGCACTGCAACTTTTCCGCCAGGCCTCGGCGGAAATGCCGGCTCTGCCGGAGAACGCCGACAAGGTGCTGTCCTCGAGCGCCGATCTGCACACCGTGATCTACTGGCTGGCTCACAGGGAAGCCAAGGCCCTGTTAGGAGTCGAACGATAAGCCCCCATCAATTCGTTTAGACCGAAAAGCAAGCCTTCGGCATTTCCCCTTCCCCGCTCGAAAGTCGGTTGCCCTTTTCGCCCCCGAATTTCGCATTGCTTGCATGAACCCGCTGCGTCGGCCGATGCCCTGTCGGGCAATTCGTGTCATGGACAGCAGTTCGCATATCACAACACTCAACCACAACCAAAAAACCATGAAAAACAAGACACCAGAAATCTGCGCCACGACACGGAACATCGTGCGCGCCACCCGCGTCCTCCTCGCCGGCTTGTTCGTTGCCGGATCCATCGCGTCAGCCCAGGCCGGCTCAGGTTCGGTTCTCCCACCCGAGGCCAGGCCTCACGGCTATTCCCTGGATGACATGGCTTCCGCCGTTGCCCTCTTCAGCATCAGCGGCAACGACGAAGCACTCCTTCCGGACACGCCGTTTCAGATTATCTACAACCGTCCCGACAACACCTTTACGGTCAAGCCCGGCACGTTCCTGTATCTGAAGTTCTTCTTCATCAATGACGCCGAACCGGCGATCGGCAATTTCCCGACGGACAAGAGCGGGGTTGCTGATTACGTCTTCGGTCGTGACCAACTCGGCGGGCATGACTTTGAAGTGGAGATTGATGGCGAGATCACGTCGCTGGATTCGCCGGGCTATGTGGGCGGGCCCGTGCCGACGCCCAACTCGCCAGACGGCAGCGAAAATCTCCTGCAGGTCGGCGCCTTCGTTTCCCCGTTGAAGAAGGGCACGCACACCATCGCCATCCGCGCTGTCTTCGACGGGGAGGCGTTTGTGGACGCGGTCGGCGGTCCCTTCGCGGCGGAAATCGTCTACACCGTCATTGTCGAGTAGAACAGTCGCCCGGCCGGATTCGGCCGACTGGCTAATGGCGAATACTCAGGCGTTCGCCCTTTGGGGGGGCCGGCAATGAGCGACCATGGCTCGCAAGTGCCGGCCCCCGAACTGAATAAGATCCGGTCCAGAGCGAGGTGACGTAGTGGCATTTTCCCGGGATAACCGTTTTCCAGTTGTCGTCGTTCGTGGGCGGATTAATCTCTGCCGCGTGAGCGATGTCACTCGCATCCTGGAGGCGGCGCAGAACGGCGACCCCACTGCGGCGGAGCAATTGCTTCCCCTGGTATATGAAGAACTCCGCCGGCTGGCCGCTCATCGGATGGCGAATGAAGCTGCCGGCCAAACGCTGCAGCCCACCGCGCTGGTCCATGAAGCCTGGCTCCGCCTGACAGGTAATCCGGATCAAAAATGGGATGGCCGCGCCCATTTCTTCGCTGCTGCCGCCGAAGCCATGCGCCGTATCCTGATTGAGCGCGCCCGGAAGCGGCGCGCCGTTCGTCACGGAGGCGAACAACAACGGGTGGATCTCGCGGAGTTCGATCTCGCGGCCCCGGCCAAAGACGATCAGTTGCTGGCAATCGATGAAGCGCTTGAGAAGTTCGCCTCCCAGCACCCGGAGGAAGCGAAGCTGGTCAAGCTGCGTTACTACGTGGGCATGACCATCGAAGAAGCCGCCGAAGCACTTGGGATTTCCCCGCGCACCGCCAAGTATCATTGGACCCACGCCCGCGCATGGCTGTATTGCGAAATCAATCGTGGATCGCAGCAGTAGCGCGGTCCGGAGCGCGGTCTCTGTGAGCTGCAGCAACGGCGGACGGCTCTGCATTCGCACGGTTCCGCATTCAATCCTCCAGTTGCACGCCCCGCACGTTGTTCTTTGTCGGAAACTTCGTCGAAAGCTTTGTCGGCCTGGCCTGGCCTTTGTGTGATCATCCGTTCCAAAGAGACGGCCGTGCTCGACAAAGTTTCCGACAAAGACGACGTCGCGAACGGTCCAAACTCTATCGCGCGATCGATGGTCCGCGCCCTGTTACGCGGTCACCGCGGCGGCGGCGGCACCGGCACGGGCATGCCCATCTCCCGAATCACCACCTTCACCGCCTCCAACAGCGAGCGTATGTCCTTCTCATACAACCGCCCGATGTTCCCGATGCGAAAACAATCCACACTGCTGAGTTTGCCCGGGTAAATCACCATCCCTGCGCGCGACAACCCGGCGTAGAACTCATCAAACAGGAACCGCTTATCGTCCGGATAGCGGAACGCGGTAATCACCGGCCCCTGGTGCGCCGGTTTCAAATACGGCACGAAACCGAGTTCCTTCATCCCTGACACCAGTATGCGATGATTCGACTGGTAACGTTTTGCGCGCGCTGCCACGCCCCCTTCCGCGTCGAGTTCGCGCAAAGCCTGTGCGAATGCCAAAAGGGCGTGCGTCGGCGGTGTGAATCGGAATTGCCCGTTCGTTTCGAGCCCCTTCCATTGCTCGTGCAGGTCCAGGCTCAACGTCCGCGCCCTGCCGGCGCACGCGTTCAATGCCTCGCGACGCGCCAGCACAAACGAAAATCCAGGTACGCCTTCAATGCACTTGTTCGCCGAAGACACCAGGAAATCAATCCCCGCCTCGGCCACGTTCAGCGGGATCGCGCCGAAGCTGCTCATCGCGTCCACGATAAGCGTCCTGCCCGCCTCGCGCGCGACACCGCCAACCGCCTCGACAGGATTCAACATGCCGGTGGTTGTCTCGCTGTGCACCAGCGCGACGTGCGTGACATCCGGGTGCTGGCGAAGGAACTGGCGCACGGCGTCCGGGTCAATCGGCTGGTCTTCCGAAATGCGCATGGCTTCGCAGGCGATGCCGTGGCGGGCGGCAATACGGACCATGCGTTCACCGTAGGCGCCATTCACCGCAACAAGCAGTTTCCCATTCGGCGGAACCGCGCTCGATAACACCGCCTCCACACCGAACGTTCCACTGCCCTGCATCAGGACGGCCTCGTATCCTCGTTCCTGGCTCACTCCACCCAGCTCCAGCAAACGACGGCGCACGTCGCGCACAAGCGAGATGAATTCCTCGTCGCGCGAACCGACGTCGCGCAACATCGCTTCCTTCACCGTCCGGCTGGTCGTCAGCGGACCCGGCGTAAACAGCAGTTTGTCAGGAGGCGCCATGAAGATATTGCATGAACCGTTCTTTGACCTCGTGCGGTTTCACGGTCGGGCGGCCGAGGTTTTTCGGCGAACCTGCGCGCAGTTTGATGTGCAACAGCGACGGCCCCGGCGCATGCCGCAATTGCTTCACGGCCGCGCAGACGTCCTCGCGACGCTCGGCCGCGACCGCGTTCCGATAATTGGTCGCCGCTGCGACTTCAGTGAAACGCACCACCCCCGAGGCCGTTCGCTGTCCGCCGGTTGAGTCGTGCGCTTCATTGTCCAGCACGATATGCAGCAGGTTGGCCGGCTGGTAAAAACCGATGGTCGCGAACGAACCCATTTTCATCAGCGCGGCGCCGTCCCCGTCAATCACCACCACGGGTTGTTTCGGCAACGCTCGCGCCAGTCCCAGCCCGATGGCCGAGGCCGTGCCCATGCCGCCCACCACATAGATATGGTTCGGGCGATCGGCGATCGTGAACAGTTCGCGCCCGGTCTTGCCTGTCGTGGCAAGGATCGCTTCGTTGCCTTCCAACGATTCGAGGATCGCGTTCAACGCTTCCGTCCGAATCATGCGGCGTTCGGGCGGCAGCTCCAACTCTCCCGAAACCCGGGTCTGCACGCGAACCGGCGCCGGCTGATCGGCAAGGTCGTGCTCGGCCACCGTGCCCTCGGACATGACGAACGCGAACGGGAGAGATCTCTCCTTCATGCTGGCCTCGGCCTGGGCCATTGCAGATTCCACCTGCGCGGGCTCGCTCGGGAACGGCAACCACGGGATCTGCAGCGTTTCCAGCAACCGGTGCGTGATCTGCCCCATCAACACGTGCTGCGGCTCGTCCGGCCGTCCCGGCTCGCCGCGCCACGTTGTGATCAGCAGCGTCGGGATCCGGAACGGATAGCTCAGCGATGTCAACGGGTTGACCATGTTGCCGAGGCCCGAGTTCTGGCACATGGTCACGGTCTTGCGTCCGCCAAGATACGCGCCCATCGAGATGCCCACGGCCTCGCCCTCGCTCGCGGCGCCGATGTAATCCAGCGCGGGATCGGAGATGACGTAGTTGATGAACGGTTTCAGGTACGAGCACGGCACGCCGGTGTACTGCGAGTAACCCAGCCTGCGCAGAGGTTCCACAAATGCCGAGGCCGGGATCATGACGCGGTATAACCCACGAACGCGTTGGCCGCCGTCAGATCTTCGAGATTGTCCACGTCCAGCCAGTGCCCCGTGATGTACAGCACCCGAATCGTTTCTCCGCGCGCCAGGAGTTCAAGGAACAGCTCGTTGAAACGCATCCGCGCAAAACCCGGCTTCGCCCGCAACACATCCAGCGCGGAGCGGATCTGCTCCGCGCCCCGCGGCGTGGCCTTCAACAGCCCGATCCATTCGCCGTTCACTTCTTCGTGGCGCAGGTGGCTGCCGATGTCCACCAGCGCCGGTTCCTCCTCGTGGTAACGCGCCGAATACGGGTGCGTGGCCTTGATGTAATCCACGTAGTTCTGCTCGCGGCGGCGTTGTTGCCACGCGGCGTCCACCACAATCGTGATGTCGCCGGGATCCGCCAGCAGGCTCTGCAGGATGTAACGGCGAAACAGAATGTCGCCGAACGAAATCACCACCGGCCCTTCCAATGCCGAAACGGCCTTGCTCAGCGAAAGCAGCTCGGCCGTGCCCTCGAACTCCTCGTTGTCCACGAACTGCGCGCCCGGCACGTTGACTTCTTCTCTGCCGAAGCCGCGGACGACGACGATGTCCTTGATGCGCTCGCTCTGGAATTGGGCCACCAGCTTGTGCAGCAGGGGGCGTCCGTTCACCTGCAACATTGCCTTGGGCCGCGCCCGCGTAAGCTCGCCCAGCTCGCTGCCCTGGGACGCCGCCAGGATGATCGCCCGCGGCGCGTGCCCGTTCTTCGGGAGATAACGGGCTTCGGCTTCGAGCAGTTCATCGGCGTTCTGAAGCCGGAACACTTCGCGCAGGGGCGCGATCTGGTCCTCTACGTTGCGCACCGATCGCTCCTGGAACACGCGCCTGCTGAATGTCTGCATCGCCATGATACTGGCGCGCACGGTGTGATTTGCCCAGATCACGACCCGGATGCCGGCCTGCTCGAACACCTCCACCGGCGTGCTGTAATACGTCGTCGGCACGATCAACAACGGGCAGCGATTCCCCCAGGCGCGCGTGAACTCGAGGATCTCATCCGGCGTCGGTTTCCGGCTGTGCACCAGCAACGCGTCGGCTCCCGCACGGTGATAGGCGTCGGCGCGGCGCAGCGCCTCGTCCAGACCCCAGCCCGCGATGAACGCCTCCAGCCGCGCCACCAGGCAGAAATCCGGGTCGCTCTGCGCGTCCTTCACCGCCTTGACCTTCCCGCAGAATTCCTCGACGTCCGCCAGCGGCTGGCGCTCACCGTGGATGAACGAGTTCGTTTTTGGGAACAGCTTGTCCTCAATGCACACGGCGGCAATGCCGCGTTGCTCGAGTTTCTTCACGAGACGCCGGACGTTGTTGAAGTTGCCGAAGCCGGTGTCGCCATCCAGCAGGATGGGAACCCTGGTGGCGTCGGCCATGAACTCGATGACCTCGAGCGCCTGCGTCCAGCTCGCTTCGTTGTTGTCGCGCACGCCGAGCGCGGCGGAGATCGCGAGGCCGCTGGCCCAGATGCCCTTGAACCCGGCTTCTTCCAGGATTCGCGCGCTCAAGCCGTTGTGCGCCTCCATGAGAAACTCGAGGTGAGGCGATTCCAGCAGGCGCCGGAACTGTAACGTCTTTTTCACGCCGCGCCATTTAACCGGACCCGGCGCGGCCATGGCAACGTGAAACCCCGGGTTGCGATTTACGATTGACGATTTGGGATTCTCATCGTCCGAGGGTGCCCGCAGCCGAGAACACCCCCGGTCTTCGTGATGGAATCCACGTCGAACTCGGGTGTTCTGCTCGCGCGCGTGCGGAACCGTCCGACTACACTTCGTCCACCTGCTGCGACTGGTCCCGCAAAGCGGGACACAGTCGCGCTCCATTTCTACTGAGGGGCGGCATTCATGCCGCTTGAGGGTGCGCCAGCATGCAATCGCTCGAATCACAGTTCCACCACCCCCTTGCACTCGCACGCCATACGACCTGGAGGTCGCGCCCCCGAATGCATGTAAGACCCACCACGGTCGCAGCCCGCACCTTCGCCCAACCCCCGCGTCAATCGTAAATCGTAAATCCCCCATGCTTCGCATTTTCCCTTGTCGCTGCAAGGATCGCTCCCGCATAATCCGCGCGGTGAATTCCAGCCCCGATCAACGCGTTGCCGGGAGCGCCGGATTGTTCATCTCCGGCCAACCCGATCGCCCGATCACCGCTGAAAAGGTTTCCTCCCCGGCCACCGCACGCGCGTCGGATTCGATCCCTGCAATCATCCTTTGGGACGGATCGACCGCCAACCTGAAGGTGGCGGGATTGACCCTGCTGGATCGTCTTGTCGTCTCCGCCTGTCGCGCCGGCTGCCATCCAATCATCGTCGCCGGCCGGGCCGGCTGTTCATCCAACCCCGAGGCCTTGCTTGAGCGTGCGAAGGCGCTGAAAATTCCCTTCCGATTCGCATCGGAGATTCCGTGGTTCGAAGGCCCGGCCCTGGTCGCCTCCAGTGGAGTGCTGGTTGCAACGGACGATCTTCGCGAGCTCATCAGGAGCGGAGGGCGTCTTCTGGATGCCGATGGCAAGGCATTACCGGTCGGCGTAACCCGGGGGCACTTTGAGTCCGTTGACTCTGCGCTGGCAGGTCTGTCCGGGGTGCGGGCTCGTCGCGTGGCCCGGTACGTGCCGGATGCAGCCGCGGCAAGGGAAGCCGCGCGGGCGCTATGGTCCGATCTGAAAGGCTCCAGCGACGGGCTTGTCGATCGTTTCTTCAACCGCCCTTGCGGGCGTCCGCTCTCCAGACTGCTCGCCTATACGTCGGTGAGCCCGAACACGATCTCTCTGGCGTCCACGGCCATTGGAGTGATTGCCGCGGGACTCTTCACCGCGGGGGACTACATGCCGTCCTTGCTGGCCGCGGTCCTGTTTCAACTCTCGGCGATTGTCGATTGCGTGGATGGCGACATCGCCCGCATCGGGTTCAAGGAATCCGTGCTTGGAAAATGGATCGACCTGGTGGGCGACCAGGTGGTGCATGTGAGCGTGTTCGGCGGAATCGCCGTGGGCCTGGCCAAGGCGGGTTCGGGTCAGCTCGCGCTCTGGCTGGGACTCAGCGCCATCGCGGGCGCTGTGCTTTCGTTCGCGGTGGTCGTCCGCGGTTTGCGCCGCGCTCGCCCGAACAGCGGCGGCAGATTGCAGCGGTTGATTGATTCCGCAACGAACCGCGATTTTTCAGTCCTGGTGCTTGCCCTGGCAGCCGTCGGCCGGCTCGATTGGTTTCTCTGGCTCACCGCCGTCGGCAGTCATCTCTTCTGGATAACCGCCCTGGCCGTGCAGACGGCGCTTCGGCCGGTGGCGACGCGCGCGGGGTGAAACGGATTCTCAAGTGGCTCGCGCTGGCGTTGGGGCTGGTGCTCCTCGGCTGGTACGTCTCCCGCGCGGATCTCGAGGCGATCGGCGGGGCGCTTCGGGAACTCGGCTGGCTCGCGCCCCTGGTGCTCCTGCCCTACTTTTGCGTGTACATTGCCGACTGCATCGGCTGGCGCATGGCGTTCCCCGAAAAACCCGGCGTTTCCTTTCTCACGCTGCTGCGGATCCGATGGGCGGGTGAATCGTTCAACAACGTGATCCCTTCCGCGTACGTCGGCGGTGAAGCGCTCAAGGTGTTCCTGCTTCGCGGGCACGGCGTGCCCGGCGGTGTTGGAGCTGCAAGCGCGGTCGTTTCCAAGACCGCCCAGACGGTCGCCCAGGTGCTGCTGATCACGCTGGCTTCCATTGTCTTCTGGCAGATCGGCGGCAATTACCCCGGCCTGCGCCCGGGCATGATGGCCGTGTTCGTGTGCGGCGTGCTCGTCGTTCTCGGCCTGTTCTGGATTCAGAAACGCGGGCTGCTCTCGGTGCTCTCCTCCATCGCAAGAGCGGCCGGCCTGCAGCTCAAAGCCGTCGAAAGCCGACGCGAGAAGATTCAGGCCGTCGATCAGACCATTTCCGGGTTCTACCGAAGACACCCGCGCCGGTTTCTGGCGTCCACGGGTTTCTACCTGTGCGGCTGGTTGCTGGACACGACGGAGATTCTGCTGGTGTCGCATCTGCTTGAGATGCCCATCACGTGGTGGCAGGCCCTTTGCGTCGAGGCGTTCACCGGCGTTGCCAAAGCCCTTGGAATGTGGATCCCGGGGTCGTTGGGCGTCCAGGAATCCGGCATTGTCATGCTGGGCCGCCTTGCCGGTCTGCCGGACGCGCTCAGCTTCACGTACGCATTGCTCCGGCGGGCGCGCGAGATCGTCTTCGCCCTCGTCGGCTGGGCGCTGCTCTATGGCCACGAACAGGTGTTCTCAATGAAACCACCGTCTCCGCAATCCACTCACGACGTTGGTCGCCAATGAATTCCCTTCAGCATGCGATCCTCTACGCCGCCGGGCGCGGGAGCCGCCTGGGATCGGCATTGCCTGCCCCGCACAAAATCCTGATTGAGCTCGGCGGGCGCAGTCTTCTCGAACGTCACGNNACATGCGCGCGATGCCGTTGTCGCCGCCCTGCCGGAGTTGCGCCGGCGTTACGCGATCGAAATTCAGGAGTTCTTCAATCCCGATTTTCTCGAGGGCAGCGTGCTCAGCATGAACGCGTCTCTGCCGGTCCTGCGCCAGGCGACGGGTGCCGTGCTCTTGATGGACGGAGACGTGTTGTACGGGCTCGAGTTGCTGAAACGCCTCGCCGGTTCCGCCCATCCCACCGCGCTCCTCGTGGACCGGGACTACTCGACGGAGGACGACGATCCGGTGCTGGTTCCGATGCGGCGAGGGCGCCCGTTCGATTTCGTGAAACGATGGCAGGGAACGGCCGATGCGATCGGCGAATCGGTGGGGTTTTTCAAAGTGGCTATTTCGTGAAACGATGGCAGGGAACGGCCGATGCGATCGGCGAATCGGTGGGTTTTTTCAAAGTGGACCCCGCCGATCTGCCTGTGCTGATTCGCGAAACAGAACGCCGCTCGGAAGGCGCGGGACGGAACGATTCCTACGACGACGTTCTCCGTGTCCTGGTCCAGGCCGGCCGGTTCGGCGCGGAAGACATCACGGGCATGCCCTGGACCGAGATCGATTTTCCGTCCGACCTCGATCGCGCGCGTCGCATGATCCTGCCGCGGCTGTGAGGCGGAGGAGGCGTCAGGCGGGATGCGGGGCGGTGAAACTGCGCGCGCTGCTCCGCCGGCACAATGAAACGTGGGACGAACGACACGCGTGGGATTGAATGGAAACGGACGAAACCCCGTTTGAGTGTTTCACCTGCTTAACGCTTACCAGGGTTGCCCCGCAACGGGGAGCTACCCTGGGCTTTGGGACGGAACCCCTTCGGGATACCATGCGAGAAGGCTGGACAACCGGAATGCCTAACATTCCACGTCGCATCTCCCCATGAATCCGGGCCGCAGCTTCTCCCTGCCCTGCCGGGCCATCTTCCCGGCATCCGCCTGCGCCGACGCTAGGACGTTTTCTTGCGAACGAACGTGTGCGTCGCGTGGCCGTAGAACACTTCCGCGGCTTCCATCAGCGTTTCTGAAAGGGTCGGATGCGGGTGCACGGACAACGCCAGGTCCTTGGCCGTGGCGCCCATTTCCACCGCCAACACGCCCTCGGCGATCAGCTCCCCTGCCCCGGCGCCCACGATGCCCACTCCCAGAATCCGCTCCGTCTGCGGATCGATGATCAGTTTCGTCAGCCCGTCCGGCCGATCGAACGAGAGCGCGCGGCCTGACGCCGCCCACGGGAACTTGGCGACCTCGATCGGAACGTTCTTCGCCTTCGCTTCCGCCTCGGTCAATCCGCACCAGGCCAGTTCCGGATCCGTGAAGACGACTGCGGGAATGATCACGTCGGCAAAGTCACTGTCCTGTCCGAGGATCACCTCAACCGCCACGCGCGCCTCGCGGGCCGCTTTATGAGCCAGCAACACGCCGCCCGCGGCGTCGCCGATGGCGTAAATGGACGGGTCGTCGGTCTGTTGCTTCGAGTTCACCTTGATGAAGCCCTTTTCATCGCGCGTAACCTTTGTGTTCTCGAGCCCGAGATCGTCGCAGTTGGGAACGCGGCCCACGGCAATCAACACACGGTCGTACAGCTCCTCTTTCACCTGGCCGTCCACTTCCATTTCCACCTTGATCTGCTTCCCGGCGGTGGCCATGGTCCGGACCTTCGTCTTGAGCCGCACTTCCTGGAAGTTCTTCTTTGCGTACGCGGCGACCGGCCGGGCAAGGTCGGGATCCGCGCCGAGGAGGATGCCGTCCATGGCTTCGACCAGGACCACCTTGCTGCCGAGCGTGGCGTAAACGGTGCCCAGTTCCATGCCGATGTAGCCGCCCCCGACGACGAGCAGGTTCTCCGGCACTTCCTCGACTTCGAGCGCCTCGCGCGACGTCATCACGCGCGGGTTGCCGAGGTCGAACGCTTTCGGCACGGCCGACTTGGATCCGACGGCGATGATGGCCTGTTCGTAGCTGATGAATTTCTGTCCTTCGGGTGTCTCCACGCGGAGGGTATTGGAGTCCTCGAAGTACCCGCGTCCGTGCCAGATCTCCACGCCGCGCATCTTCGCCAGTTGGGCGACACCGCCCGAAAGTTTCGCGAGAATGGAATCCTTCCAAGCGCGCAGCTTCGCGAGGTCCACCGTCGGATTTCCAAAGGAGATGCCGCGCCGTTCCGACTCGCGGGCCTGAGAGATCGCGTGAGTCGCGTGAAGCAACGCCTTGGACGGGATGCAACCCCGGTTCAGGCAGACGCCGCCCAGGTTTTTGTCTTTCTCGACGAGAATGACCTTTTTGCCAAGGTCGGCTGCATAGAAGGCGGCTGCATAGCCGCCGGGCCCGGCGCCGACCACTACAATCTGAGTTTTCGTTGGTTCCATAGTAAAAGGATAATCCGTCAAGCCATGTCTTTTTCGTCAAATCCTTCGATCGCCTTGACCAGGTCCACTGTAAACCGCGCGGCATTGGCGCCGTCGATCAGCCGGTGATCGTAGGAAACCGCCAGGGGCAGCATCATCCGCGGTTCAATAGCCGATC
>CZCB01004440.1_pt1 | contig 14117 bp, 12 predicted proteins | sample 591991 | NCBI WGS metagenome assembly CZCB01 (sample SAMEA3556809, study PRJEB10932) | anaerobic digester metagenome | reverse complement strand
CAGGGACGCTGCTGCGCCCGGCGGAAATTGGCGGCCTGTGCGCGCTGGGGCTGAGCACGGTCACCGTGACCCGCCCGCCGCGAGTCGCGCTGATTTCCAGCGGGGATGAAGTTGTGCCGCCGGAGCAGGCGGCCAGCCCCGGCCAGGTTCGGGATGTGAACTCGTATTCGCTGAGCGCGCTCGTAGAGCAGGCCGGCGGTCTTCCGGCGCGCTACGGCATTGTCCCCGACCGGGCGGAAGCCATGGAGCAGGTGATCACCCGCGCCCTGGCGGAAAATGACGCTGTGGTGATCACCGCCGGGTCGTCGGCCAGCACCCGGGACCTGACCGCGGACGCCATCCAGCGCATGGGAGAGCCGGGCGTGCTGGTGCACGGGGTCAATGTGCGCCCCGGCAAGCCGACCATTCTGGGCGTGTGCGCAGGCAAGCCGGTCATCGGGCTGCCGGGCAACCCGGTCAGCGCGCTGGTCATCGCCCACCTGTTCGTGCGGCCGGTAATTCGGCGGTTGAGCGGGTTGAAGGCAAGGCCCAGGGATCCGGTGGTGTTCGGGAGACTGGCGGTCAACCTGCCCTCGGTCGCCGGCCGGGAGGACTACCTGCCGGTGACGCTGTCTCCGGATGAATCGGCCGGGTACCGGGTGGAGCCGGTGTATTTCAAGAGCAACCTGATCTTCACCCTGGCTAAGGCGGACGGGCTGCTGCACATCCCGGCCGCGGTCACCGGCTATGAGGCCGGGGCCACGGTGCGGGTGCTGTTAATTTGAGTTCGTGGGGGAGGTCGTCTTATGTCGGTATACCTGCAGGATATTCCCCTGGACCAGGCGAAACAGCGCTTCGCTGAAGCCCTGACCGCCGCCGGGCTGGGGGGCGTATTAGGAGTGGAAGAGATTCCGGTCGATGAGAACGCGGTGGGCCGGGTGACGGCGCAGGCGGTGTTTGCCCGGCTGTCCTCGCCGCATTATCACGCGTCGGCCATGGACGGGTTCGCGGTGCGCGCCGAAGAAATCGCCGGGGCGATGCCCACCCGGCCGGTGACGCTCTCTGCCGACGGGCAGACGGCAGTCTATCTGGACACGGGTGATCCGCTGCCCGAATGGGCGGACACGGTCATCCCCATCGAGCAGGTGGAGCCGCTTGACGAGCGGGACCAGCCGGCCGCGGACCCGCGCCGACCGGCCCGCATCCGGGTGCGCTTGGCGCTGCCGCCCTGGTCGCATGTGCGCCTGCTTGGCGAAGATGTGGTCGCCACGCAGCTGGTGCTGGCCGCCGGGCAGGTGCTGCGCCCGGTGGACCTGGGCGTGCTGGCGGCCAGCGGGTATTCGGCTGTCTCGGTCGCCCGGCGTCCGCGGGTGGCGATCATCCCCACCGGCAGCGAGCTGGTTCCCTTCGACCGCACCCCGCAGCGCGGGGAGATCCTGGAGTACAACTCGGTGGTGCTTGCGGCACAGGTCAATCAGTGGGGCGGGCTGGCCAGCCGGCAGGCTATCGTCTCCGACGAGTTCGAGTCGCTGACCCGGGCCGTGCAGCAGGCCGCGGATGAGCACGACCTGGTGCTGGTCAACGCCGGTTCGTCCGCCGGGTCGGAGGATTTCACCTCTAAGGTGATCGAAAAACTGGGGCAGGTGCTGGTGCACGGTGTGGCCGTGCGGCCGGGACACCCGGTGATCCTGGGCTTTGTGCGCAGGTCCAAACCGGCCGCGGGAGAACCGGCTCTCACCCCGGTGATCGGCGTTCCGGGGTACCCGGTTTCGGCCGCGCTGACCGGCGAAATTTTCGTCGAGCCGCTTCTGGCCCGCTGGACGGGCCGCCAGCCGGCTGAGCCGCAGGAGGTGGAAGCGGTGCTGACTCGCAAGGTCACCTCGCCCGCCGGTGATGAAGATTACATGCGGGTGGCGTCGGGCAGGTGGGGAAGCGGCTGCTGGCCGCGCCGCTCAGCCGCGGGGCCGGGGTGATCACCTCGCTGGCCCGGGCGGACGGCATCACCATCCTGCCAAGCGGTGTGCAGGGGCTGGAGGCGGGTTCGCCAGTGCGGGTGCGGCTGTACCGCTCACACGCCGAGCTGCGGCAGACTATCTTTGCCATCGGCTCACACGATATGACCCTCGACCTGCTGGCGCAGTTTCTGGCCGAGCGCGGCCGCAGGCTGGTTTCGGCCAACGTGGGCAGCCAGGGTGGGCTGGTGGCACTCCGGCGCGGTGAAGCTCACCTGGCCGGATCGCACCTGCTGGACCCGGAGACCGGCGAGTACAATCTCACCTACCTGCGGCAGTACCTGCCTGAGACCCCGGTCCGGCTGGTGACCTGGGTATTCCGCGAGCAGGGTCTGCTGGTGGCGAAGGGCAATCCAAAGGGACTGAAGGGCCTGGCAGACCTGGCTCGTCCGGATGTGCGCTTCATCAACCGGCAGCGCGGCGCTGGCACGCGGGTGATGCTGGATTACCAGCTGCGCCAGCTGGGGATTGATCCCGGTCAGGTGCGCGGCTACGAGCAGGAGGAGTACACTCACCTGGCGGTGGCTGCGGCGGTGGCTTCCGGCCGGGCGGACGCCGGGCTGGGTGTGACGGCGGCCGCGCAGGCGCTGGACATCGATTTTGTCCCGCTCTTCAAAGAGCGCTACGATCTGGTGATCCCCTGCGAACACCTGACGGGCGGCCTGCTTGATCCGCTGTTTGACCTGATGCTCGACGAGCGCTTCCGCGCCGCGGTTGCGGCTCTGCCCGGTTACGACGTCTACGCAATGGGCGAGGTTGTGCTGGACTGTATCGCCTGAGGCGCGGCGGCCTGTCCGGGCGCGAACTGGCCTATAATGGGGTAAAGGACCAATGGAGGGAAATATGCCGATACCAAGCGGCGTGCCTGCGCCTGATTTCAAGCTGAAGGACCAGAACGGAATGCCGCACCGCCTTCAGGAATACCTGGGAAAGCCAGTGGTGCTGTACTTTTATCCAAAGGATGACACGCCCGGCTGCACCAAAGAGGCCTGCAGCTTCCGTGATGCATTCGCCGAGTATAAAGAAGCTGGCGTGGTGGTGCTGGGCGTCAGCCCGGACGACTCGGAATCCCACAGGAAGTTTGCCACCAAGTACAACCTGCCCTTCACCCTGCTGGCCGACGAAGGCCACCAGGTGGCGGAGCTGTACGGCGTGTGGGGGAAAAAGAAGAGATTCGGGCGGGAGTACGAAGGCATCCACCGCACCACGTTCCTGATCAACGAAAGCGGCATTATCCAGCAAGTTTTTGAGGACGTGAAACCGGAGAATCACAGCCAGGAAGTGCTGGCAGCGCTGCAGAAATCCGGATAACCAAAAACGCCCGGGCTGCTCACAGGCCCGGGCGAAATTGACTCGGATTGAATTGCTAATCCGCGGCGATGGTTGTGGGGGTTTTCTCTGAGGGGGTCAGTTGTAGGAGGAAGTTTGCCTGGTCGTCTTTGCAGGCGAGCAGCTGAGCCAGATTGACATTCCCCAGATATTCCACAATATTGTCCTGAAGCGTCTTCCACATGCACTGCGTGCTGCAGGCTTCGGAGCGCGGGCAGGAATCTGAGCTGTCCAGACAGGGTGTGAGAACAATGGGCCCTTCAAGCACTTCGGCGATGCGCAGCACAGTAATTTTCTCAGCAGGGGGATTGATGCGCAGGCCACCGCGAGGGCCGGGTGAGGCTTTGATCAACCCGGACTGCATGAGGGTGTGTGCGATCTGGTGTAAGAAGGGCAGGGGGATCTGAAGCTTCTTGGCCAGTTGCGCGCTGGGCTGGGGGCGTCCTTCTGTATCGGCAGCCAAAGCGATCATCAACTGCAGCCCGTAGTCCAGGCGACGGCTGATTTTGAACATTGTTGCACCTCAAGGGGAGTATTGTTACGATCAAGGATAAAACACAATAAGAATTCGGTAAAGTGACAAATAACGCCCGAATAGGTGACAATCATCTTAATATCGACTAAATGAATACACAATCGGAGTCGTCTCCACCCGGGTGGATTGGAGGGCCGCTGTTCCACCAGAGTGGACCTTTGAGTACAATTAAGGCATGCTCAAGAAAATCCAACTCAGGATTCCCGTGCAGTGGCTGGTTCCGCTGCTGGTGTTTCTGGCAGCTGCCGCTCTGGCTGCCGGGCTGCGCGAACTGGGCCGCTCTCGGTCTGACAGCCCGCTGCTGACCCTTTTCATCATCGCTCTGCCGGTGCTGGCCGCTGCGGCGGCGGTCTACCTGGTGCGGATCCGGGAGGAACGAATTCACCTGGATCGGCGCCGGGACTGGCTGGAAAAGCAGCTGCGCGGGACGATGCAGCTGAACCACCTGCTGGTGAACGCCCGCCACGAGAACGAGCTGATCGAGCAGTCGCTGCCGGTGTTCGCCGGGATGACCGGGGCGTTCGCGGCCTCCTTTGTCCCCATCGACGAGTGGGGGCAGCCGCTGCCGGTGCACACCTACGGGAACCTGCCCGCGCCCGTGCTGCGCGGCTGGGCGGAGCACCTGGCGGCCACCTCTGCCAGCCAGCAGTGCCGGCAGTGTGAGGCGCGGGCCTCCATTCATTCCGGCCCGTGCCCGCTGCGCTCCAACCCGCTGGCGAACCCATACGATATTCACTGCTTCCCCGCCTGGCGGGGCGAGCGTATGATTGGTATGCTGAACCTGTATGTGCAGACAGGCCGTGTCTTTCAGCCTGAGCAGCGCGAGAACATCGAGAGCCTGCTGCAAGAAATGGCGCTGGCGGTCGAAATCCTGCGGCTGCGCAACCAGGAAGTGGCCACTCTGCGCAACATCAACCTGCTGCGCTCGCCGGACTCCGAGCTTTCGACGCTGCTTGAGAGAATGATCACCGGCGTGCGTGAGGCCATGGGGCTGGACGGGGTGTATCTGGAAGTCCTGCCGGAAGGGGACCGCCATCCGGGGCTGAAGCTCAGGAGCGGCGGGCCGGTGTGGAGTGACTCCTCGGAGCCGGAGGAGATCTGCCAGCGGTTGTATCAGGACCCCGTGGCGGCGGAGCAAATCACCTCCTCGCGAAAAATGGCCACGCTGGTGGCCGTGCCGCTGCGGCTGCCCGAAGGACAGGTGCTGGGCGCTATGCTCGGCGGAACCCGGCTGCCGGGTCCGCTCGGCCCCCGGCAGATGGCCTTGCTGTACACGGTCGCCACACAGGCGGCGTTCCTGGTGGAGGCCGAGCGCTCCCGCCAGACGCTGGAGCTGCGCATCACCCTGCAGGAGCGCAGCCGCCTGGCGCGAGAGATCCACGACAGCCTGGCGCAGACACTGGCGTTCTTGAAGCTGAACGCCCGGCAGATGCAGTCTCAGCTGGACCGGCGGGATTATGAAAAGCTGCGCAAGAGCCTGGAAGAGAGCTACATCACCCTGTCCGAGGCGTACATCGAGGCCCGCCAGGCCATCGAGCAGCTTCGGCTGGAGCCGGACCAGAAGGAGTCCTCCTGGCTGGAGCAGCTGTGCACGGATTTTGAATCGGTCAGCGGGCTGGTGGTCGAGCGGGATTTTGAATGGGAAACCAGCGAGATCAGCCCGGAAATACAGGTTCAGCTCATGCGGGTGGTGCAGGAAGCGCTGAACAATGTGCGCAAGCACGCCAAAGCCAGCCGGGTACGGGTGGCCTGTCTGCGCCGCAGGGACGAACTGCTGCTGGAAATTGAGGATGACGGGCAGGGCTTTTCGGTCTACGAGGTTCCGCTGCCGTCTCGCCACGGCCTGCGCGGTATGCAGGAGCGGGCGGAACTGATCGGGGCCGATATTCAGGTCGAAAGCAAACCGGGCAAGGGAACGCTGGTGCGGCTGCGCCTGCCCGTGCAGCTCAAGGAGGTTGCTTCATGAGTGTTCAACCGCTGCGCTTGCTGGTGGTCGACGATCACGCGCTGTTTCGCCGAGGGCTGATCGGCCTGCTCGAAGAGATGCCCGAGTTTCGTGTGGTAGGCCAGGCCAGCGACGGGCTGGAAGCCCTGCCGATGATCGAGCAGCTAAAGCCGGACATTGTGCTGCTGGACGTGAACATGCCCCGGATGGACGGCATCGCCACGGCGGAAGCGGTGCGCAAGCGCAGGCTGCCGGTGAAGATCCTGATGCTGACCATCTCGCAGCATGAGGAGGACCTGCTCAGCGGAATCCGCGCCGGGGTGGACGGTTACCTGCTTAAAAATGCGGAGCCTGAGGAGCTGCGCAAAGCTCTGCTGGGCATCGCCGAGGGGCAGGGCGCGCTCTCGCCGGAGGTCACCGGCCCGGTGTTGAAAGCCCTGGCGGCCCGTTCAACGCTTCCGGCTGCTCAGCTGCTCAGCGATCGCGAGGTCGAGGTGCTCCACTGCCTGGCGAACGGCCTTACCACCAGCGAAATCTCCTCCCGGCTGTTTATCTCAGAGAACACGGTGAAAACACACGTCCGCCACATCCTGGAGAAGCTGGAGGCCTCCAACCGCACCGAGGCGGTGCGTAAAGGCATGCAGCTGGGCCTGATCCAGAACGAACATTGAACGGCTGCCGATGGACATTCTTGACCCCGCCCTTGGCGGGGTCTTTTGATTCCGGGTGAAGGGGAAATCACCCATTTTGCGGACCTGAAATCCTCCGCATTTGGCGCAGGTGAGGAGGATTAATTGTGACTGAATTGGTTATATTTAGCCTGTAAGTTGTCAGGCCGGCAGGTCAACCAGACCGAGTAGAGGTATTCATGAATCCGAATCCAAGGAAAATTCTGATTGCTTCAGGCAATTCCCTGTTCGGGAAAGGGTTGATGGGCCTGATCGCCCAGCGCTGGAAAAAGGACCCTCCTGAGATCAGGCTGTCCAGGCAGATGGCTGAAACGCTGGAAATGATGGAAAGCTGGCAGCCGGACCTGGTCATCGTGGATTACGACGATACGACCATCGATCGGGGCGAGTTTCTGCGGTCGTTTGTCTCGGGCGACCAGCCCATGCAGGTGATGCTGGTCTCGCTGCAGGCCAGCGGGGCGGTAGTGGTGTACGACCGGCGTACGCTGACCCCTGCCCAGGCGGAGGATTGGTTGAGTGTTCCCTGGGTATCGCCCGAGGAGCCTGACGTGTCAAAAGAGCAAAGGAGTTCGACCATGCGCCATTTTGTCATCGCCGGGATTTTGATCGTGCTGGTGGCAACGATTGTCTACCTCTTGCTGAACACAATCGGCATCCTGCCAGCGCCAGCGAGTGTTGAGGCGGGGCCGATCGACCAGTTATTCACTGCCCATTTCCTTGCCATCGCTGTCCTGTTTGCGCTTATTACGGTCCTCATGGTTTACAGCATGATCGTGTTCCGCCAGCGAAAGGGGGACAACACGCCGGGCAGGAACATCAAAGGCTCCACCCGGCTGGAGATCTTCTGGACCCTGATCCCGCTGGTGGTGGTATTGTATTTTTCCTATCTGGGATCGGCCACGCTGGACCGGACGAACGCGCAGGCGCCGGACGCGCTGGAAGTGGACGTGCTTGGCGGGCAGTGGTACTGGTCCTTTACCTATCCGGACTGGGACATCACCACCAACGAGCTGTGGCTGCCGGTGGACCGGCCGGTGCTCTTCCGCCTGCGCTCCGCGGACGTGATCCATTCCTTCTGGGTGCCGGAGTGGCGCGTCAAGCAGGATTTGCTGCCTGGCGAGAACTTCGTGCGCGAGTTGAGGGTCACACCGACAGAGGAAGGGCAGTTCCAGCTGCTGTGCGCGGAAATGTGCGGCGTGCGGCATGCCTACATGGTCAGCCCGGTGTATGTGGTCTCTCAGGATGAGTTCAACACCTGGGTGAATGAACAGACTCAGGCGATTGACCTGGACCCGGCTGCCCGCGGCCAGAAATGGGCGCAAGATGCCGGGTGCTTCTCCTGTCACTCCATCGACGGCTCGGACAGCATCGGCCCGACCTGGCTGGGGCTGTACGACAGCGAGCGGGAGCTGGTGAGCGGAGAAACCGTCGAAGTGGATGACGATTATCTCTTCACCGCGATTGTCGATCCGGATGTGCATGTGGCCGAGGGGTTCCGCCCGGGAGTGATGCCGCAGGATTATGAGACTCGCCTGACTGAGGAGCAAATCGAAGACATCATCGAGTTTATCGAGTCGCTTGAGTAGCCAGTACCTGAAGGAGTTGTTATGAAAACAGGTATTCTGTCCATTGGTCTGGTGAGGGGGCTGCTGTTCCAGGCCGCCGGCTTTCTTGCAGGCGTGGCGGTGGTGACGGTAATCCGCCTGGCCTTCGGCATGGGCTTCAGCGCGGAACCGGCCATCGTCCTGGGCGCGTTTTTCAGCGCCATCGGGTTCATGATCGGCGTGGGAGCCTTTTCCGGCTGGTTCGCCAATGCGCTGGGGAAGCCGGCCATCCCGCCGGAAGAGGTCGAAGAGCCGTCCGGCTTTAAGCGCTACCTGGGGGTCAGCTACGATCACAAGGTGATCGGCGTGCAGTACGGCATGCTGACCATCGCAGCGCTGTTCCTCGGGGGCAGCTTCGCGCTGATTTTCCGCTCTGAGCTGGTCGCCCCGGGGATGCAGTTGATCGGCCTGCAGCAGTTCAACACGCTGATCGGCCTGCATGGCATGGTGGCCATCGTCGGCATGCTGCTGGGCGGCGCGGCGCTGGGGAACTTTCTGGTGCCCCTGCTGATCGGGGCGAAGGATATGGCCTTCCCGCGGTTGAACGCGTTTGCCTTCTGGCTGGCGGTGCCGGCGGTGGTGCTGGTGCTCAGCTCCATGGCGGCAGGCGGGTTCGACACCGGCTGGACCGCCTACCCCCCGCTGAGCATTTTCGCCAACATGGGTATGCAGTTGTTTTTCGCCGGGGTGGTGGTTTTCGGCTGGTCCTCCGTGCTGGGAGCGCTGAACATCGTAGCCACCGTGCTTCGCATGCGCGCGCCGGGCATGAGCCTGTTCCGCATGCCCATCTTCGTCTGGGGTTCGCTGGCGACCTCGATCATCGCCATGACGGCGACCCAGCTGATCGGCCTCTCGTTCCAGCTGGTGATGTTTGAGCGGCTGTTCGGCATGGGCTTCTTCAACCCGGCCAACGGCGGAAACCCGATCCTCTTCCAGCACCTGTTCTGGTTCTACTCGCACCCGGCGGTCTACATTTTTGTGCTCCCCGGGTTTGCCGTGATCAGCGAGCTGCTGCCCGTCTTTGCCCGCAAGCCGCTGTTCGGCTACCGCTGGGTGGCCATGTCCTCGCTGGGCATCGCGCTGGTCGGGTTTCTTGTCTGGGCGCACCACATGTTCACCTCAGGTATGGAGGAGTACCTGCGGGTGCCCTTCATGTACACCACGCTGCTGGTTGCGGTGCCGACCGGAGTAAAGTTCTTCAGCTGGACGGGAACGCTGTGGGAGGGCAAGATCCGTTTCACCGTGCCGATGCTGTTCGTGCTGGGGGCAATGAACGTGTTCCTGCTCGGCGGCCTGACCGGCCCCATCCTGGGCACCATTCCCACCGACCTGCACCTGCACGACAGCTACTTCGTGGTCGGGCACTTCCATAACACCATGTTCGGCGGGTTTGTCTTCCCGTTCATCGCCGCGGTGCATTACTGGTTCCCGAAGATCACCGGCCGCAAGATGAGTGATCTGCTGGGCCGGATTACCTTCTTCATCCTGCTGCCGTCGTTCTGGATCCAGACGCTGGGCCAGATGCAGGTCGGGCTATTGGGCATGCGCCGCCGGGTGGCCGATTATGACACCCTGCCTGAATTCCAGACAACTCATATTTTTATCACCGTGGCGGGTTTCCTGGTGGGGCTGGCTTTCGTCATCTTCATGTACAACGTGATACGCAGCGCCATGAAGGGCGAGGTGGCTGTTGGCAACGTGTGGGAATCGCGCTCTCCGGAGTGGGAGCTGCTGCCCAACCCCGCACCCAAGCACAACTATCCCCAGCCGCTGGTGGTCACCGGGGATCCATATGATTACTCGCTCACAGACACCGAATATGTTGAACTGGTGCCTGTGGCCGGAGCGACAGATTAGAAAGGAGCGCAGGCATGCATCCCAACGGTAGAGATCATAAGGCCGGTGGCCTGCAGCGCGGTGTGATGGTGCTGGTGGTACTGGCCGTGCTCACTGCGATCGAGTATTTTGCGGCGACCATGGAGTGGCCGGTGCTGCTGCTGTGGATCATCGCGTTGGGGAAGGCCGGGACCGTGCTGTGGTTCTTTATGCATATTGGCAAGCTGTTTTTGGGTGAAGAAGAGGAGACCGGCTCATGAGCGTGCAACCCTATCCGGCAGAGACCCATCCTGTGGATGCCCATCCCGTGGAAAATCTTCGCCACCGCGAACGGACCAACCGGCTCGGCCTGTGGCTGTTCATCCTCTCGGACAGCTTTGTCTTCGGCGCGCTGCTGTTCACCCGCTTCTACCTGCTGGGGAACAACCGCCCGGAGCTGATCCAGTGGCTGGGTCTGGTGGTGACGGTGGTGCTGCTGGCGTCCAGCTTCTTTATGAACCGGGCTGAGGTGCAGATGTCGCTGGGCAACCGCCAGGGCTTCCTGCGCAACACGCTGGTCACCATTGTGCTGGGCAGCCTGTTCCTTATCGGCGTGGTGGGGGTCGAGTGGCAGGTGGCTCACTTCGGACCGGCCGACGGCGCCCAGGGGGCGATCTTCTACACCATGACCGGCTTTCACGCCTTCCATGTGTTCACCGGGGTGATTTTCCTCAGCCTGGTGTACCGCAACGCGAAGAAGGGGCTGTATTCGGCCGAGCATCACTGGCCAGTGGAGGCCGCGGCGGTGTACTGGCACTTCGTCGACCTGGTGTGGATCTTCTTCTACCCGGCGCTGTACCTGATCGGCACGGCGCTGTAAGGAGGATGGATGAAGCGGTTCAGCCTGTGGCTCGTTCTGGGGATTGTCGCTGCCGCCGTGGTCGGGATCACCCTGGCGATGAGCCGGCCGTACCAGTACAAAGGCTCGCTGATCGAGCCGCCCATGCCGGCGCCTGACTTTTCGCTGCGCCAGGGGACGGGCGAGACGTTCACCCTGAGCGAGCAGAAAGGCTCGGTGGCGCTGCTCTTTTTCGGCTACACCGCCTGCCCGGACGTGTGCCCGCTGACCCTTGCGGAGATGAAGCGCGTGAAATCTGAGCTGGGCCGGCTGGCCGATCAGGTGGAGGTTGTCTTTATCACCGTCGACCCCGAACGGGACACGCCGGAGCGCATGAGCCAGTATGTGGCCGGGTTTGATGAGAAGTTCATCGGTCTTTCCGGCACGGAGGAAGAGCTGGCGCCGGTCTACAAGGGATACGGCGTCTACCGGGCCAAACGCGAAACCGGCAGCGCGGCCGGCTACCTGATGGATCACACAGCCGTGGTCTACCTGATCGACCCCGACAGCAACCTGCGCCTGACCTATGCCTACGGCACGCCTCCGGAGGCAATCGCGGCGGACATTCGCCAGGTGCTGAAGAATGCGAGGTAAGTGATGAGCACCACCGCACGATCGCTGGGACTGCGCCTGCTTTTGTGCCTGGTTATTGCCTTCGGGGCGGGCCTCGTGGTCAATGAAACCGCCTACCTGCTGACCAGCGGCCCGGACCAGGAACCCCGCGAGTATGTGCTCGAGATTCCTGCGGGCACCGCGGAGCGGCTGGAAGCCGGCCAGGTGGTGACCTCGCTGCCCGGCAATTTGACCTTCGTCGAGGGGGATGTGCTGGTGGTCAAGAACCACGACACCATCGGTCACCAGCTGGGGCCGATCTGGGTGCCGCCGGGAGCTGAAGGCCGCATGACCATGGACCGGCCCATGGAGTACACCGTGGCCTGTTCCTTCCAGGCGGACAACCGGCTGGGGTTGAAGGTGGAGCCAAGGGTCAACACGCAGGACCGCCTGTTCGGGGTGCTGTCCTTCGGTCTGCCCTCCGGCGTGCTGGGCTGGCTGTTCTCAATCATCCTGAAGCCGGTCAAAGGGATGGAGGGGTGATGACCAGCGAGCTGCTTCGCCCGCGCTGGATCGTGACCACACTGCTGGTGGTCGCCGCGGTGGCGCTGATGTTGCGGCTGGGGCTGTGGCAGCTGGACCGGCTGGAGCAGCGCCGTGCGCTCAACAGCCGCCTGGAGGTGGCGCTGAACGCGCCGCCGCTGGACATGAATGAAGACGTGCCGGCCGTCGAGGACCTGCCCGATTATGAATACCGCACCGTGGTGGTCAGCGGCCGCTTTGATGCCGATCAGTCAGTGTTGCTGCGCAATCAGATCTGGGAGGGCAGGCTGGGCTATCACCTGTTCACCCCGCTGCTGATCGACGGAACCGGCCGGGCGGTCTGGGTCAACCGAGGCTGGGTGCCGCAAGAGCAGGGGCTGGACGTACCGGCGCCGGAAGGCACGGTGACCCTGACCGGCATGCTGCGCAGAGAGCCAGCCCGGCAGAGCATCGGCGGGCCGCCCGCGGACCGGCCGGCGGAGGGTGAGACCCGGATCAACGCCTGGAACCGGATCGACCTGGCCGGGATGGCGGAGCAGACGGATCTGGATCTGCTGCCGGTGTACATTCAGCAGGCGCCGGTCGAGGGGCAGGGCCAGCCTCCTTATGCCAGCCTGCCGGAAATTGAGATCACCGAAGGCTCGCATCTCGGGTACGCGCTGCAGTGGTTCGCCTTTGCGGCGGTCCTGGGGATCGGGTACCCGTTTTTCGTCCGCAGGCAGCTGCGTGAGGCCAGCATGAGGAACACCGGCGTTCTGGCAGAGACCGCCGCGCCGTTGAAAGGGGAATAACCGAATGGGTGAAGCGGGGGTAATGGACAGGGAAGTGAAGAGAGACGCCTTCAGGGCCGGTGAGTGGATATGGCTGCGCCGGGCGGTGATGGCCGGGGTGATCCTCACCTTCGCCATGATTACGCTGGGGTACGTGCTGCGCACCAATTCCGGGGCGGTCTGCCCGGACTGGCCGACCTGCTATGGGCAGTGGGGGCTGCCCGCAGACTTTATGGCTCTGGTTGAGGTGGTTCACCGCTATCTGGCCGCGCTGTCCGTCGCGCTGGCCGGACTGACCGCCGTCTGGACGGCGATCCGGTTCTCCGGTCGGACCGTGCTGAAGCTCGCTCTGGCTGCGGCCGCGCTGCTGATGCTGGTTCAGGTGCCGGTCGGGGCCGGGCTGATCCTCTCCCGCGAGGCTGCCTGGCTGCCTGCGGTGCATCTGGCCCTGGGCCTGCTGGCGCTGGCGGCACAGGTTTTCGCTGTCACGCTGGCATTTTCCGCCCGGTATGAAAAGCCTCGCCTGGATGCGCGTGCACTGTTCTTCCGGCTGGCGCTGGTGACCGGGGCTGGCATTCTGGCGCTGATGATCAGCGGTGTGCTGGTGGCTGATCTGGAAATCAGCAGCGCCTGCGCAGGCTGGCCGCTGTGCGGCGGCGGGCTGCCTGCTTCCAAAGCGGGCTGGCTGGCGTTCGGCCACCGCCTGCTGACCTCCGCGGCCGCTGCGCTGGTAATCGCACTGCTGGTGCAGGCCTGGCGACGCTACCGCCAGCAGCAGGTCGTTCTGACCTCCTCTACAGCTTTGTTTGTGCTGCTGGCCGGGCAAGTGTTTATCGGGGCGATCAAGGTCAGCCGCGGGTTTCCGCTTGAGCTGGTCGGGCTGCATGCCGCGCTCACGGCCGGGCTGTGGGCAGCGCTGTTTGTGATTATCGCGGCCGCGCTGGTTTATCCGCCCTCCGCTGTGCCGGTTTCCGCTGCGAATGGACTGCGGCGCAAGCTGGGGGATTTCTTCATGCTTTCCAAGCCTGTGATCGTAGCCCTGCTGCTGGTGACCACCTACGCGGGCATGGTTGTCGGCGGGGGAGGGCTGCCCCCGGCCGGGCTGACGCTGTGGACGATGCTGGGCGGCGCGCTGGCTGCCGGCGGGGCCAGCGCCCTGAACCAGTACATCGACCGTGAGATTGACGGCGCGATGCAGCGCACCGCGAAGCGGCCGCTGCCCTCCGGCCGCCTGACTCCGGCGGAAGCGCTGGCGTTCGGTACAGCCGCCTGCCTGGTTTCGTTCTTCCTGCTGGCCGGGATGGTCAATTTGCTAGCGGCGCTGCTCTCGCTGGCGGGTATGGTGTACTACGTGCTGATCTACAGCCTGTGGCTCAAACACGCCACGGTGCAGAACATCGTCATCGGCGGCGGCGCCGGGGCGATTCCGCCGCTGGTGGGCTGGGC
>CZCB01010232.1_pt1 | contig 14141 bp, 11 predicted proteins | sample 591991 | NCBI WGS metagenome assembly CZCB01 (sample SAMEA3556809, study PRJEB10932) | anaerobic digester metagenome | reverse complement strand
ACCTCCAATCTTAATCTTAACTCTGCCCACGGAAACCGGTCTCCGGGACAGGATGTAGCCATGACCTCCCTATGCCCCACCACCGGGATGTCTGGATACCTTGTCCAGATGTCCCGAACAAGCTCCACCAACGAATCCAACTGGGGGGTGGTGGGCTGCGTCAGCATGAAATTCCCAACAAGACAGATGCCGATTCCATCACTATTGGCCTCATGTTTCGCATCCTGATATGCATGTGCTCCTACCTTCCCCTCCGGACGTCCACGATATATACTACCGTCAGCTTGTATGACGTAGTGGTATCCAATACCAGCCCATCCCCGCTCCAAGTGCCATCTCTGAATATCCTGCCAGGTAGTGGTAAAAGAGCTGGCCGCGTGGTGGATTACAATCCTTCTGGTGGCCTTTCTGTTGGATAGGGTTGACTTAAACTGGATATTTGTCTCGTTGATCTTCAATACGGCGTTCCCCCCTCAACTTCTCCTTCTTAATTCCCGCCAACATCCACAGCTCCCCTGTTGTGAAGGCAAACCAGGCGGCTATTAGGGCTGTAGGCTCACTTCCTATTCTCATAAAGATATACAAGATTGCAACAGTAAAGCCGAGGTTCAGGCAGATTATTAAAGCGACTATCCACTTAGAGAATGGGTGCATCCACCAATCCCTCCCCTACGGTTTTAGAAGGTTAATGAAAATACTGGCCACCACCCCAGCCAATACCCCCAAGATCCATTTTTGGAGATTATCAACCTTCTGGTCGACCCTCAGCAAAGCCCCGTTCTGGGCCTTTTGCCAGCCATTCAGATTACCCACCTCCACATCCAACCTGGCTACATCCTCCTTTAGCTCCATTATTTCCTTCTCCACCTCCAATGGCTCCACCCCCTGTCAGAACTATCTACCCATGAGGTCATCCCCCTGTCAGGGGTTGTGCAACCTTACTTCCTCTTCCATAACTCTATCGCCACCACTACTGCTACAAAAATGACTACATACACCACGAAGCTTATCCAAAAGTACTCATGTTCCATATAAGACCCGCACGTGGGCGGGTGGGTAAGCCATCCGTGATCAAAATGTCCACACGTGGACTGACTGTCAACCATTCAGGTCTTGCCGAACACAAGAATCACCTGCCTTTTAATAGCGCCAAAATACGCTTCCACCTGCACATTTCCCCACAATAAACTCCGGAGGGATGCCATGTTTGAAGAGCTGGTTGCCGCTTTTGTTGCTATGCTGATGTTAGTTGGTTTCTTCGTCCGAAAAAGGAGATAAAAAGAAGGAATTAACCGGCTTGTGCCAGTAATTCCTTCTATGAAAAGGAGGTGGTACGTTGCTAAGCAAACTTTTCGACATTGTAGTCAACGGTCCCAAGAATAAGATATGGTACATTATCTATATTCCTGCAATGCTGGCTATGTTCGCAATCGTCCTTTTCCTTCTAATGGGCGTCCTTCCTGAGCTGATTGCCTGGGGCTTCGGTATTGCGTGTGTTTTTTGGGTAATAATGGTAATGCTATGGCCAGTTATTAAAACCATTAAATGGGTAATAGGAAAGATACTCTAACTCTATTGCACCCTCCTTCTACCCAATGCTTCACGGGCCATGTTCACCATAAGTAGGTTTGCTCTGTCCAAAGCCGCCTTCTTCTGTTCGGGCGTCAGCGTCTCTGAACCTAGAATTTCCCTTTCAGCCTTCCTTATATCACTGAATTTACCTGCAACCTTACGCAGCTTCTTCAACCGGTCGTGCTCTTTTAAGGTTATGTGTGCCTTACCTGTTTGATTGGTCGTGGCATATTTCCTCTCTAGCTCGTTCAGTTCATCGTAAAAGTCCTGAACGCTTTGAGAATTAATATATTCCTTAGCCATAAACGCCTTCAGTACAGGGTATTCAGAAGCAGACAGACTTGGTTTACTTGTGTCTCCCATTATCCCAGTTACCTCGCCAATGCCCTCTGCAAATTTAATCGAATACATACCCAGGCCGCCGGTGTAGCCACGGATATAGTTTTCTATCATACGCGGTGACAGATTTAATATGTTGCCAATACTCTTTGCGGTTTCCGTGGTATACGGCCCGTATTGGTATCTTGGTTCAAGTTTTTCCTCTCTCTGTGGCACTATCGGCCTGCCAGTAAAGTAGGACTTATTTGCAAATGCCTCAATTATCGGTATCATCGCAGTGGGGATATAGCCTGGAAGTGCCGCTTCACTAATGGTTTTGCCAATGCCATCAAACGCCTTGGGATCATTTTCTAGAATCCAGGCCAACACTCTCTCCGGCACACTGCCGAACAAGATACCCATTTCAAATGGTTTTGGAATCCTATAAATGTTATTCTCCGTTAAGATTATCCAAAACAGATCCTTTTGCCATTGAGGTAATTCCTTATACCTGTCGTCGTCATGGTTAGCAAGGAACAGCAGTACTGACGGAAGTGTTATTGAAATTACTGCCCTTAGAGTTGTCTGGAGGGGCTTTTCAATAAACTGCCGCCGCATTTTGTCCATGCCCTGGACAGTAGCGTTCATAAACGCTATTATCCGGTTGGCCTGCTTCGTATGTGTCCCCATCCTGCCGAAGTCAAGCGTCACATCCCTTGCCGATAGGGCCGCCTCCGCCGGATCCGCACCACTCCTAATGCCCTTGGCGAACTCCCCAATTCTGGTCCCGTACTCGCCCATCTCAGATATCTCCCTAAGCATCTCAATGAAGGAGTTGGCCCATTCTTTAGGGTTGAGAGCAGCAAGGATCTTTTCCTGTTTACTTTTATTCTTGAGAAGCTCCTTCACGTTCTTTTGCAGGTAGTCTCTGTCTAGGGATACAAGCGTTGCGCTTGCTGCACCGCTGTTCATAAACTGCCAATACAGATCGTCCTTCTTGAGGTAATGGAATATACCTCTTATCAAGTCAACCCCTGGTATATACCCGTATTTGGAGTTGACGAAAGCGGAATACTGATCTCGAAGCGGGTTTCTTACCATGAAGTCAGGACTTAATGTAGCGCCTGCCCTCAACCATGAAGCAGGGTAGCTTAAAATTTTAACCAGTATATTTGCAGCATCCTTGTCCAGCGCCAGTGTTGCCCGGTAGAGATCCGGTTCAAGCTGGTACTTTTCTGCCTTGCCGTCCCGGTAAATAGTCAAGATATTTTCCTTGGCAACATTGTACCTGGTGTCAACCTTTTCCACAAACCTGCCGCTGCCTTCTTTACTTTCGGCAAGCTCCACGATTGCCCGGCCCACACTGTTGCGTTCCGCGATATTCACAAACAGGTAAGTGTTCTTAACAATGGACTCCAGCGGATCCAGGATCTCCCTCGTTGAGCCCTTCATCATCTTTACCGGGTTTCTCAGGTTAGCAAACCCACCTTTGGACATATAGGCCGCTATGGTATTCACATCTTCCTCGAACACCCGGTAAAAGGGAACATAGTTAGGATACATCTCCCGCATCTTCTTAGCCGCATCAGCGCTCATAACACCGGAATCTACCAGTAACTTCATCAAGGCATCTTGGTATTCAACAAGATCCTTCAACACCTTTTGGTACTTGTCGGGCGCAGCATCAACCACTTCCTGCGCATCCTCGTCCAAAATCCCGGTTATCTTGCCCTGTGCCGTAACCTCAAGGGAGTGTTTTGCAACAATGTAATTCCTGAAATCATCAAGCTCTTTGGACACGGGCTTCAAGACTTCCGCTAAAGACTTCCCGATCTTCTTACCGTTGGCGTCAAGTACTCCGTGATACAGCAGCGTCCTTGCCTTGCCGGACCACCCACGGGCAAGCCAGGCCAACTTGAACGGATCTTTGTGAATGGGTAGGTTTTTTGCGCCAATTTGTTCAACGTACCTCTTTAGCGGGTGCAATTCGTCAATGGTTAACGTATAGATGCTGGACAGGCTCATTTTCCTTCTGTTGCTCTCACCCACAGAGATAGCGCCGGCAACTCTTGCTGCCGCCGGTTGGGTATACCACAACTCAATGTCTGCCCGTGTCGTCAACAGTGAATCCTTGATATCGTCATAGGCTTCTATCTTATTTTCGAATGCGGCATAGTAGTTAGGCGCTTCCTGTTTCGCTGTCTCCGGTTCTGTCAGGTAAAGGCGCATAAACTCAGCCACACCCTCTTTCCTGACTTGTTCCTTGGTGTAGCTTTTCTTTGATTGAGGTTCTCCCAAGTTTAGCAGTTCCTGATCATAAGCCGGATCTGCAAGGTTGAGTTTCTTGTCCAGGTAGTGTCCAACTTCGTGGCAAATCACAGGTAGGTCGTTAGCCAGCCTTGTACGGATAACCTCCGGCTTGATTTTGAAAATACCCAACGATTTCCGTCGGAAGCGTCCAGTTCTAATGGGGGCGAATTTCGAGTCCAGGAACTTCACAATGTCCCTGCGCCTAATTGTTTCTTTTGTAGCATCTTTCTTCTTTAACTTTGGCGAGGTAGCAGGACGCGCCATGGCTTGTGCTTCATCCCTTGGTGCCACCACATCTAAAACCGGACGGTGCTTAATTACGTTGCCCAGTATCTTTGTTGCATTATCACCGGCAGGGATAAAGAATCGCGTATCGTAGTTAATTCTTTCCCGGAACACCCCTTCCTGTTCCAGTTGATTTGCATAGTGGTATAAGTCGTTCCCGGTGACCTCAATTCTGTGCTCGCCGGACACCCTCCTTCTTGATATTTTCCACCCATTGGCCAGGTACACTGTGTAGTCGTTATTCAAAATCAAGTCAACGAGTTCACCAGGGCTATGCTCTTTGGTTTTCCTCTGCACTTCAAGACGCCTCAAGGTTTCGTCAATGCTACGTGGGGGAATTATACGTCCAAGCATAACCCTTCCACTATCAGTTTTGACCCTGATAACCCTTACACGTTCTTGCGTAAGCCTGTCCCATATGGGTAGTAATGCGCCCGTGATAAGGTGAACTTTTTGTGTGCTGTATTCAGGTAGTTTGTCCTGTGCTTCCTGCCATAGCTTGACAGCTTCAGCATCGTCCACCTTTTCCCAATTACCACGTTCAAATTGTGGCAGATCAACAGTGTTAACATTGTCCTTTGATTGTCCGTGTAATTCATAAATCAGGACAATATCGCCATTTGGCAAGGTCTTTTCGCCGGATATACGCCTTGCATATATCCTTCCACTTCGGGTATTTCGATAAAACCCGTTAAACCGTGACAGTTTTATTGCCTCGTTAAAGGGCAGAGGCTCTATTTTGTAGGATGCTTCAAGTTCAACGTATTTCGTTTCGGCACCAGATTTTTCTTCTGTGTATACAGTTTTTTCGTCTTTAACTTCTACCTTATCGGCACGGAAATTCTCTAATCCAACATCGAGATCTCCGCGCTTCCTTGCCGCTTCCACTATCGCTTCGAATACATTCCAAAAGGCGTCAAATACCCTGTTCTGAAGATCTGACTCAAGAGTAAGCAAGCGGTTCAAAAACTTAGTGATGTCTCTTAGAGCTGGATCTTCTTTGAGGTTTTGGTGTTCATCGAGTAGATTCTCCATCCCCATTTTCCTGAGCAACTCTTGTGTGTTTATATCGCCTAACTGCTTCAACTGCCCTCCTACGAGATCCATATAAAATCTCGATAGGGCATCTCTTGCTATTTCGCTTTCCAGGTTGTCTTTGGCGCTGAACAGTCCTTGGCTACCAGCCTGCCGTTGCCCTTTGGTAAGCGCCCCCAATTGATCAAGCCGCCTCGCGATGGAGGATATAAACCTCTTTTGCCCTTTGAGGTTAGTCGTAACTAAGACGTAGTGCGGTGCGCTTGCCTGGTTCGTCCTGTGCGTCCTGCCAAACCCCTGAACGGCGTTATCTGCTCTCCAACCCGCCTGAATTAAGTAGTGAACCCTCGGCCTCTGGTTCTTGGCCGTGAGGTCTGCATGGTAGCTCTTACCGGTACCGCCTGCATCTGAGAAAACAAGGATCTGTTTCTTACCATTCATAAAAGAATCAACATCTACCTCAACGTGGCTTTTTGTCCTGGACTCCTTTTTTACTACGATACGACCGGAACTATCTTTAACCCTTATTACTCTTTGTCTGCGTCCGGTNNTCCGGTAATCTCTGCTACATTTTCAGGCCCGAAGTTGTTAAGAATAAGCTCTAGTGGACCATCTGGAACCTTCAGGGCGCCAATCTGAGACATGAGTTCTTCTTTCATGGCTAAAGCCTCGCGGTTATGAACCTGGTTGCCATGACTGTCAATAACAGGTCTTGTTCTCTCATTACCATCCTTATCAGTGTAAACCTCGTACTGCTGCGTTGGGAAACTCTTATCAAGATATTGCATTAAGATATCCCTGGGGGTCAGATCAAGATCCTCAAGGCTCTCATCTTCCAGTTTTGCAATAGCACGGTTTTGGATAGCTTCATTGGTATTAACTAGTTGCAAAACAACGGCTTTGCCGTTTTTCAAGTCCTCTTCAACCTGCTTAATTACCGAAGGCATTTGCATTGAGGTGAGGATTTGGTTAAAGAACCTCTGTTGGGCACTCCAAAACTGGGCCGCTGCATTACCTTTTGCCTTGCCACTATAAGCCTGTCTGGTAATATCAAGCGCCTTGTGCATGTTCTGTAATACAATCTGCCAACCCTTGGCCATTGCATCGTAAATTTCTCTTTGCGTCTCGGTTAGCTTATGCTCAAGCGTTCCATAAGTAACCCCTTCATAACTCAGACTCCTGGCAATATATACACCCATAGCTTTCATGTCTCGCGCCACAAGCTCCATTGCAGCAAGTCCGCCAGCTTGGATTTTATTAACGAAGTCATTTTTATCTGCGAATGCCGTGCCCTCACCCCACAGGCCAAGCCTGTCTGCATAGGCCAGATTATGAACCTCTGTTGCCCCTGTTGCCGAAACGTATACAACCCTGGCGTTGGGCAACCTCCTTTGAAGTTCAACGCCGGCCAAAGCCATGGTAGCGGGCTTATTTATGCCACGCTTGCTTTTTATAGAAAGACTATTCTGCATGAGGTGTGCTTCGTCAAAGGCAATTACCCCGTCAAAGTCTTCACCCAGCCACTCAACGAGTTGATCTATCCTGGCCTTTTTGCCTTCTTTGTGAAGCACTGCACCTTCTCTAGTTGTTTCCAATCCGCTAGCAAGGGTATGGTACGTGGTAAATAAGATACCTCCCTTTTGTTTAATTGGAGTGCCTAATTTTATTTTTTTAAGGGGAAAGAGTAGGTCGGTATCGCCGCCGATGTTACCAAAATCCCTTTTTGCGTCTTTAAAAAGTTCATTGTTTTTGCTAATCCAAACAGCTTTTTTGCGTCCCTGCCGCATGTTGTCTAAAATTATGCCGGATATTTCGCGGCCTTTACCTACGCCCGTACCATCACCAATGAAAAAACCCCTCCTTTGTCCGTCAGGAAGGATTTGTCCGTGCGATTGCCCAGCATAAACAACTGCTTCAAGTTGTGCTATAGACAGTTTACCGTATTTAACAACTTCTTCTGGCAAGTTTGGTGTATATGTTGGAGTGGGTGGCTCAACTGCGGCCATCGCGGCACTTTGAACAAGAGGCCCCGGGTGTTTTTGAGCGCCAGGGATTTTTAGCTTTTGAGGTGTATATGCCGAATATACTGAATTACTAAGTTCTTCTTTAGACGCTACTACTTCCTTAGCTTCTGCTTTTACTCCGGTATCTGTTCCTGGTAGTCTCCCTCTATCAGCGCCGACCTTATCCTGTCGCACAGGTACGCCGCCGCGTCCCTCGGTTCCTTCTGTTTTGCCAACTGTGTCAACTCCACTAGACTTTCCTCCATCAGGAACTTCATCGCTTTTTTCGGATCTACCTGGTACAATAGCATCTCTATCGCGTTCAGGAGGTCTGCTGACGCGCCCCTGTTTGTCACGTCCTCGATCTTCACTTCTCTGCTCTTTAATGCCCACCTCGGGAGTTGATACAGGTACAATAGATCCGGGTCTGGCTTCACCCCTGCCTTCTTCAGGAGCAACTTCGCCAGCACGTTCGCTGATTGACTGTTTAACTTGTCTAACTCGGTCATTTTTAATTACCTCCAGGAACGATATTGCATCCTCTAGGTCGGTAAACTTCCCTGTTGCCGTCGGCTCTGTTGTGGAGCCCGTATTGTCGATAACGACAAGTTGGACATCAAAACTGGTACCGTATTTTTTGTAGTTTTTACCGTTAATACCTATATTTACTCTGACATTGTACTTTTGCTTAATTTCATCCCACCATTTTCTAAAACTAGGAGCATTATCGGCCATGCCCTTGCCAACAATCATAACCAGCCGGCCATTCGGCTCCAAGCGGTTTAATGCCTGTTCAATGTGGGCAGTTGAAAACTTCGTGGATTTTTTCCCTTTAATTCGGCCTGCCGTAGCAGAAAACGGAGGATTCATAATAACCACGGTTGGCTTTATGTCGGCGGGGAGGATATTGTCAATTTGCTCTGCGTTCTCGTTGAACGTGTGATCAAAGTCTAATTCCTTCAGCAGTTCCAGTCTGCGCTTTGATAGTTCGTTAACAACAACCTTTGCGCCGGCTTTCTTGGCGAACACTGCCAACCCGCCAACCCCGGCACTTGGCTCCATCACAACATCGTCCTTCCCGATATTTGCCACCCACGCTGTTACATATGCTAGATTAGGCGGCGTTGAAAATTGTTGAAACTCGTCTTGTTCCTCTGTCCGCTTGGTCTGCGTGGGTATAAGAGTGAGCATTCTTTCAATTCTTGCTAAGTTCCGCTTTGCTTCATCTGCGCCTACGTCAAGGTTGATGTCGCTTTTAAGGATGCTCATGTTCACACCAAGTTCCATAGCATCGTAAGCGTCCTTGGGTGTGTATTTACCTTCGGACATCTTACCTTGGAAGGCTTTCGTTGCTACATCGAACAGTTTAAAAGCATTGAACCTCTCACCGTTATTTAGCTGCTCCTGGACAAAATTAGCGATCTGTATGTGCGGAGCATCCTGTTTTAATTCTACTTCAGGTTCCGCTTTTTGGGAAGTATCAGGTTCGCTTTTGGATTGCGGCTTTTGCTTATCCGCAACAGTTTCTACGTCGGTCGCAGGAGGTTGGCCAAATACCGTTTTCCTGTTATCATTTAGCGTCTTGACGATCTTGTTCTTATTTTCGAGGGAGTCCTTATCCTGCTCCATCATTCCCCCCCTGTCAAGGGCAGTGGACGTGGGTGTAGTAATAGGCACATCCGGCACAACGGCAGGGGTAACAACTGGTTCTGGTTCAGGTAAAGCGGCAGTTGGTGTTGTAACGGGAGGAACACCTACAGGAACCTCTGCCGCAGGTTCTGTAGGCACGGCAGCAACCGGTTCAGTTACCGCAGGGGCGCTGTAAGGTTCAATATTGCCCAAAATGGGCAACACTATCCTGCCGGAGTTGACATCATCAACCACAGTCTGGACGGCTTGATCAATAACCTTCTGTCCTTCCTCCGTTTCCGCTATTGTCTCCAGTGCCCTGTCAATAGACTCGTCCGCCGTTAACCCTTCGTTCCTTTCAAGGTGTTCAGCATGGTGCCTTACCTCCGTCTGCATCTCCGGCGGCATGGTTTCAAGAGTGCGCGTCTTGATCTCCCGCATAACATCAGTAACAACACCTGCACCGCCCATGCCAACGCCAAAGACGCCGCCGACAAAGGCAGCTTCCTTTTGCGCCTGTGTCGGGTGAAGCATCTGTTCAATAAAGCCTCTATCATCGCCAAACGCCTGCTGCTGGAATACCTCCTGGGCGCTTTCCTCCAGTCCTTCCACAACACCAACCCCGCCAAGGCGTCCTGCGCCCATTGCAACCTTACCCAGTTTGCCTACAGGCTTAAACGGAGCAGGAACAAAAGCAGCCGCCAACTGCGCCGCGTCAAGCCCCCACATACGAAGGTTCTTGTCAAATACGGACTGAGCAATTTCTTCTGCCTTATCTGGTTCATAGCCGCGTTCAAGGGCTTCAGAATAAGCCGCACCTGCTTCCATAGCTGCTTCAAGAGGACGGGATACCCCTGCACCTGTCAGGGAACCAAGGACTGCCCTCCCAAATGCACCCAGGCCGGCCTTTGCACCTGCCGCGCCACCCAGTTTATAACCGGCAAACATGGCCGGGACAAGTGCAAGCGTCGTAGGTAACGATCTCGCTACGTTGCCTGAATAGAAGTCGGGATTAAAGAACGATCTCCAGGATATTTCTTCTTCAGGCACCCGGGAAACGTCCTCGAAACCCCTCCTAATTTCTGCGCCTTTGGTTTCAAGCGCTTCGCCAAGTCCTTCTTTCCCCTTCCACTTTGCAGTGCCCCCAGCCATAGCTAAAGTATCCCCGACACCTGCCCGCACACTTGCACCTACGGACTGGAGAAAGTCGCGGTCCTCTTTATCGGGCGTGAACGCTCCAATCCCGGCATCTACAGCCGCCGCCGTGCCTGCCGCGCCACCCGTTGCCTTTGCCCAAAGCGGCATACGCTTAACCATATCTACGGCCTTTTTCAATCCGCCCTTGACGATGGGCGCAGCGCCACTCAGGAGTCTACCGCCCAGCATACCTTCGGCGAACCTAAGCGCGTTCTCTTCCATCTGCCATTTTTCTTCTTCGCTCAGTGGCGTCTTGGGCGAGAAGGGGCTTAATTTTGGCGCGGTTTGGGTTGCACTAAGCTGTTCCATTGACTGAACAACCATCTCCTGCCATTCCCTTTCTGGATCAATCGCTGGAGACGGCTTGACTGCTTGAGGCGTGGACATTTCAAGTGCCTGGGCCAATGGGTTATCATACTTGGGAATAGCCGCACCAAAAGGAAGAAACCCGCCAAGTTTCTGATCAAGGCGGGTGTATGCGCTCTCTTTAGGCACTGCCGGCGCTACCGATACTTCCGGTTGCATGAGTTGTTCAAATTTAGTGTCAACAGTTACGGGGCTGACTGTTTCCGGTTTAAAAAGAGATTCAGTACCCGGTTTTGGTTTGGTAAAATCATAAGTTATTTTGCGCTGTTTCTTTTCTTCTTCAGAAACAACTTCGCCTCTTTTTCTGGAAAAGTCATAGTTTGCCATAATTACATCACCTTACCTGAACTGTTTGCCCGGGAGTATATCAATAACTTTCTGCCATACTGGGCGGGCCTTTAGTCTCTGCCTTTCCCTTTCCTCCTCTTTATTCTTGAGTAAGAATTGGTACTCTTCCATAGCTAATACCGCTTGATCAACGTATTCCTTGAGTTTTTCTATATCTACGCCATCACGGACTAGTTCAGATGCCCAGCTATCAATATTAACCTTTAACTCTTCCGGCGAAGTTCCTTTAATGAGTGCATCATTGACAAATTCCATAGCGTTTGCAAGGGCAGCATTTTGCCGTTCTGTCAGGGTCTTGCCACCGGAGGAACTACCGCCTCCGCCGCCGGATCCTGATCTGCCCATGTTCGCTAGCTGTGCGCTTTTCAGGGCCGCTTCAAGTGCAAACTGTCTTTCTTTAAAGTCACGTTCCCACGTAGGCTGTCCCTGGTACATACCGGTTAACCCTGCTTCTGTAACCTGCTTATATAGTGTCGGTTGTCCGCCGTACATGCCCGTTAACTGTGCTTCCTGTAACTGCCTTTCATAAGTAGGCTGGCCGCCAAACATTCCTGTCATGGCGGCCAATTTCATCTTCTGCCCAATAGTCGTGTGATCACCCGCATAACCCGGGGTAAATTGCTCTAAACCAGTCTGGAACCCCTGCGTTGGGTCAGCGCCCCAAAGGTCTGTAGGCAACTCATAGGGACTCCCGCCGGACCGGAGGAAATTCATCCTCGTTGCATTAGCCGCCGCATTCAAGGCTGCCCTTTCAGCGTCCGTAGCAGCATTCCTGTACCGCATTGACATACTGTGCAGGGCATCTGCCACGGGATTGACCCGCTGTTGTTTTTGGAATTGCGCTATCGCCTGCGCTAATGCTGTCGCGCCTTCGTATGGGTTATAAGTTGTAGCCATTTATCTCCCTCCTAGCCATAAAGGAATAGGGGCAGCAGTGATAACATAAGGTTCTGCTGATTCTGGTTATAGCCAAGCATGTTCTGGCGCTGTAAATTCTGAAGTTCTGCCAACCTGTTTGACTCAAGTAGTCCTAAGCGCTCCTGGAGTTCATTCTGTCGCCTGGCGTATTCATCAGCCAGCGCCGCTAACTGGAGGTCAACCCCGGACATTTTGGCCGCCTTTTCCTGCATGGCCTGTGCCTCCTGCCTCAATATCGGCTCAGTCAGCTTTGCCCTTTCCCAGTTAACTACACCTGAGCGCCCCATTCCCCGGGCAATAGCGTCCTGTTTAGCCCGTCTTTCCGCTTCATCAAGCCGTTGCCTGATGGTGTCGCCAACGCCGCTGTAAGCCGCCTCAATCTGCAATTTAGCAGCTTCCTGGGCCGCCTTTGACATATCGTAGTTGCTTTGCAGCGCCGCAAGTAAAGGCGACAACTGTAAATTTGCGTATGTCTTCGCCTGCTCCATCATCTCAGCATCAGACAGTGGCGTGTAGTTGAAAGAGGTGCCAAGTTTACCGAGTATGGCATCGAGATCTATCCTGTTGCCTAAAGATGTAGGCTGATATGTCTGCTGTTGGGCGCCATAGTAAGTCGTCGTGGGCTGGTAGGTCGTTGACATTCCGCCGCCCTGCATAATCCTGTTGATGTCAGCCTGGTTTAGCCCACTTCCACCCAACGCTTGAGTAGCTGCATCGTCAGCCTTATCCCTGCCCTTGCCGCTAACCTTTGCCCCCTGGTTGGCCGCTTTTGCGTACTCCAGGGCATAGCCGCTCAAACCGGATAAGTCAAACCCGCCTCCGCTGCCACCGCTGGTAGAAGTTGGCCTGTAATTGCCCCCAGGTTTTGCCTGGGATGCCGCACTGCTGTAGTCCGTGTAGTCTGGACCGTCAGTATAACCGATAACCTCTCCGTACTTATTGTATATTTTCCCCATTGTCTAACCTCCCTCCTATAACCCTGTCAGTGCCCTTTGAAGCGAGTTCATGTAAGGCGTCTTAGGCAGTGCCGTTGGCCTGACAAACTCCCTTGGCGCAACCAGGCTCAGCGCCTGTGACATGGGACTTACCTGCCTGTTGCTTAAATCGTACTGGTAATAGTTTGGGTCAACCCTGTCCAGGTGTTCCGCGTAGTCAAGTATCTGGTCTGCCGCACGGGGGTTGATCTTGCCGCCGCCGTGGGTAGAAACAACATCGCCCAGCGTCCTGCCCGTTCTGTTGTAAGTAAACCTGTAAGTGTCGGGGGCAATTGTTGTCAGCCCAAGGCCGTACTTTTTTGCCAAACTCTCTGCCGTAGGCCATGCCTCCACAGGGGACATATAAGCAAGCAGTCCAAACCGTTTACTTGCCGCCCACGGGTAATCTTCCGGCCTGATCGTCTTTGGATCAATTGCCATCCTTAACAACCCCCTTCTTTAGGCCTGCAATTTCAGCTTTGGCCTCTTCAAGCTGCTGCTTACTCTCCCTGACTTCCCTCTCAAGGATCTCCAATCTCTTTTCAATAGGGGTCTCCTTACTTTTTATGTGAACCCTTATCATGCTTCACTCACCACCAAAGAAGTTGAAAAAGGCAGGTAGTTTTCGGCGTTAATAGTTATGTCTACTGTATGTGGTTCATCACAGGTTAATTCGACAAGCAGTTTTCCGTTTTCCGGCTTCGCTTGATATGCCCTGCCGCCAATGGTGACGGTAAACGCCCTATCCTCATCGGTTATAATGTTAGCTAAATAGTCCATACAGCTAAATTCCAAAATAAAAGAGACGCCTGCTGTGTACGTCCCCGGCTCGAAGTCTATATACCTGTCTATCATATACGGCAAAGTCCTGATGCGAATATCCTTCGGCAGGTTATACCTGTTCTCACCGAATACGTCGTACACTATAACATCATCGTCCAATGCGTCAAGTATTTCTGTGCTTTTAATGTCGTACTTGTTATGGAAGAACATCCTCTGCATAGAATATCCCCCCTAAACTAAACCTTAACTTCGATAATATTTCCGGCTTCTCCAGGTTGCCCTGGTTCACCGTCCTGGCCATCATCCCAGTACCCCGTGCCGCCTGCGCCGCCTGCTCCACCTAGGCCGCCGTTAACCTCTATTGTGCCAAAGTCTGTAAAGCTAACTCCTGTCTCTTATACAC
>CZCB01007396.1_pt1 | contig 14211 bp, 16 predicted proteins | sample 591991 | NCBI WGS metagenome assembly CZCB01 (sample SAMEA3556809, study PRJEB10932) | anaerobic digester metagenome | reverse complement strand
GCCTCTTTCATCTTGCTGTCGAAAGTGACCGGCTCGCCGGCAGCCTGGCGCTGGAACGCTTCCTGGAGACCTTCTTCAAGGGCTTCCGGAGCAGCCGCACCAATAGCTCTGGCCGCCCCCCTGATCACCGTTGACGCACGCGGGCCAATGGCACCAAAAATCGTATTACCTAACCGGGATACGGATCTAACCGGAACAGGGGCAAAAGCGGCAGCCAGTTGAGCAGCATCCAAACCCATGAGGGACATATTCTTCCAAAAGACGCTGTTCGCAGCCCTTTCTGCACCCTCAACGTCACCAGGATTTTTCGCCAGGTGCTCTTCGTAAGTAGCAGCAGCTTCAAAAGCGGACTCCAGCGGGCGGGAAGCGGCAGCGCCGGTCAGAGAGCTGAAAATGGCCCTCCCGAACGGTCCCAGGCCAATTCTGGCACCCAGTTTACCGCCGGTTTTGTACCCCAGGTACATAGCAGGGATAAGAGAAAGCGTCAGGGGAACAGACCTGGCCACGTTCACAGCGTACCAGTCCGGATCAAAGAATGACTTCCAACTGAACTCAACGGGCTCAGATTCATAGCCTTTCCTGACCGCTTCACCGGCCCGCTGCAGTTTTTCGCCTATGCTCTCCTGCTTCAGCATTTTGGCGATGGAACCGGTGGCAGCAAGGACATCGCCGAAACCGGCCCGCAGGCTGGCCCCTAACTTGGCCGGCAAGGTTTGCTCTTTAGCTTTGGGAACAATGGCTCCCCTAGCCACTTCTTCGGCAGTAGCAGCCGCGCCGATTGCACCGGCAATCTGGACGGGTTTGGGCAACATACGATAAGTTTTAGCTACAGTCTGGGCAGCAGTCCCAACAAGCCTTGGCGCTTTCGCCGCCGCTCTGGCAACTCCTGGGCCGCCCAATGTCATAGGCAAAGCGATGGCGGCTATTTCGCCTCCGGTCCGAGCGATCTTTTCTGCGGTTGTAGTAGGTTCCGGAGGCTTTCTTTCGGGAAACTCAGCATAGTATGCTTCCGCTCCAAAGGGACGCAGGGTAGTACCAAATCCCTCAATTGCCTGAGTCGCAATTTTCCCCATTTCTTTTAGCCAATCAGGAACACCAGCCTTAATCGGCCCAGGTTGAACTTTAGGCAAAGTAGGCTCCTGAAAAGTCCTGAACTGTTCGCCAGGAATAACAACATCAATAGCCTGCTGCCACAAAGGACGTGCTCTGAGTTGGGCCTTTCTTTTCTCGCTCTCTTCCAGGGCCTTCGCCAGCGCCTCTTCCTCTTCCGCCTGCTGCCTGTACTTTTCTACGCCTTCGCGCCCTATTTTTCTGTACGCTTCCAGGTCAATTTCAAAGGGTTTGAGCGGCATTTCGATCTCTCCTAATCAGCAAGAAGTTTTCCAGTTGTTGCAGAAAAACCAAGTTCGTTAAGAGGCACGCCAGTTACTGCGGATATGTACTCCTCAAGCGATTCAATCATATCGTCTATATCTTTTTTGCTTAATCCGGCCCTTACCATATCGGCTTTAGCTCTATTCAATGCTCCTTGCGCCTTTTCCCTAACTGCCGTATAGGAAGGCCCCTGCGGGAATTGCCTCCATAGTTCGTCTAACGCTGCCTGCACCCCGGCGGTGACTTTTTGTTTCACGTCGGTTGCGTATTCAGTCGGGCTGAGTTTCTGGTTTGCGCTTTGCAACTTCTGTAATTGTTGCGCCAAATATTGCTGCTGATAAGGCGTGGGTCCGTACAGGTATTCTTTCAAGCCCAGTTCTCTCTGCTGGGCCAGGCTCTGCTGCTGATAAGGCGTGGGTCCTAACTCGTATGGTAATAATGCCTCTTTAGGCGCATACATATACGGCAAATAAGCCTTTTCCTTCTCCCACGCCAGCTTTGCCGCTTCCTGTTGTGCCTTCGCCTGGCTTTCAGCTAACCCGGCAAAATAATCTGCCAGGGTCTGCACAGCCTTCTTTTGTTCCGCCGCATCTGACTGCAGGGCATTATATGCGTACTGCGCGATCTGCGTGGCCCACTGCGCTTCCAGTTCCCGGCCCTGCATTGCCAGCTCTTCGGCGGAAAGCGCCGCCTGGGAAGCTATGTTGGCCAGTTGTGCAGCCCGGTTCGTTTCAAGCTGCTGGTACTCTGGGGCGTAAGCCTCCACTACCTTGCGCTGCTCGTAGGAAGTCAGCGGGGAAGCGCCGAGGCCCCGGGTGAGGGCCGATTTCACGATCCTGTTCCAGTCAGCAGTTTCCTTGCGCTGCGTATTTGCCAGCGCCGTCTGGTAAGCGGCTTCCGCCAACCGCCGCTGCTGGTCGGCTTGCTCCTGGATATTCTCCAGGTTTAACCCAAGCCTTGATTTTACCACATCCATCAACGGGGCATAAACCTGCATCAGGGCTTCTGATTTGCGTTGCACATCCGTAGCCGTCGGCTCCGGAGGCTTATAAGTCGCCGCGTAGGTCTGGTAAGCCTGCGCCAGTTGGGAGGCAGGAGCGTAAGTTCTGCCGCCAACAGTAAGAAGAGAAGACTGTGGCAAATTCAATCCGCCGGGAAGTTTTACTGTTTTTGTTGCTGGATCATAGGAAACTTGATCGGGAGCGAAGTAGCTCCTGATCCACTGGTAGCCCTTCGGCACAGGGTTGGGCACATAAGCCCTGCCGTTTTCAAGGTAATACTCTCCCGGCTGATAAGTTCTGCCTAGAACAGTAATGGTCCGGTTTTGTTGATTCCATTGGGCGTTTGGGTCAATTTCTCGCGCCCATACGTAACCGCTCGGGACAGCCAAGTAAAACACCTCCCCAGAACTGTTTAGCTAAGGGTTTCCACAATCTCCAACTCGCCTTGTGAGATTGTAGTATACTTAGAGTTTCCAAAATCAATAACGACTTCAAGTTTGTACTTACCTGGCACAGCGGTGTCGTCAGAAGTGAGAATGTAGTAACAACCACCGTTAACTGGGTCATCCACAGTGCAGGGCCTGACAATCCTGGTGTACGAAATACCACCAGCCATTACGAGGGTCACGGTTGCGCCCGTCAGGTTCCAGGGGACACCATCTGGTTTCACCAGCCTAAAGGACAGCCTTGTGCCTTTATCACCCTTGGCAATCCTGTTGGTCACGGTCTACCACCAACTTTCAGCTCGTAATCCAAGCGCTCTACAGCCTGGAGCTTCTGTAGCAACTCGCCCATTGCCGCTAAATCGTAGGCATAGCCGTCTACAGCCGTCAGCAACTGCGATACCCTGTCAGCACAGGGAAGCGTGCAGGTTATCCTGTCAACAGCAGTCAGGTACCACCTGAGTACCACAACCAGAGCGTATACTTTTTCATCAACCAAGCCCCATTGGGACACAGCCAGCGCAGAAAGCAGTTCTTTTACCCCAATAGGCTTTTCAGTAGCAAAAAGTTCCCCAGTGCTTTCAAGTAGCGTTTCCAGTTCCCCATACAGTCGGTACGAAACCACAAGCTCTGCTGTAACCTGTGGTAGTTCAGTAAGACCAATTGCGCGCTCCCGCGCCGAAGCCTCGGACAGCACCGTGATTGCGAAGTGCAGGACTAACACTTCCGAAGTATCGCTAATGGATGTGGCTTCTGCGGATAACGCAGCCGCCAGGCTGTAGGTAAAGACTGACGTCGCTTCGGAAGCAAGTGTATCCTTACCATAGACTGCACATTCAGCTGTTGCTTCTGCAGAAGCTACCGTGTAAAGTGGTACTGCTTCTTCTGGTCCCTGCAACAGCCACAACCTGGCAGGCCACGGGATACCCCACACGGTTTAGCCCTCCTGCGCTAGTAACGCCGGGTAAATACTGTAAGGGCCTATACCAACAGAAGAAGTAGCAGTATAAACAATCATGTAGTAAGTACCTGCTTCATCCTGAAGTATGGAAGCTACTGGCCAGACGTCTTGGTTGTTAAAAGCGTACAAATAGTTGGAGTATATCTCGGCGTTACCTACCCGTCCCGGCAAAAGCGCAGCCTGTCCATTCGCATTGCGCCGATAAGGAGAACCTGGCGCAAAAGAATACTCTGTATCTGAGTCATAGGGGTAGAATTTGTAGGATGTGCCTGCTCTACCCCACATATTGCCAGAAGTGTCCTTGAAGAAAACAGCAGCTACCCTATCTCCGTACCGCAAGGCGAGCATGTTTGGACCGTGTACGAGGTGCATAGTTTTGTTGTTGGGCGCACTATCTCCGTAATTACTTAAATAGTCGTTATTAGCAAGGTTACGCAAATCGAACTCGAGTGAGGAACTATAATTCCGAATCCTAAGATAGTGACCAGAATTGCCCACTTGCAGATTTACAATCCTAGCGGTACTAGAGCCAGGCGCAGGATTATTGTCCGAAACCAGGGTAACGAGAGACGAGTTATTCAACAGAAAATCCTTTATCTGCCCAACCAGCTCGTTAGTCTGGTTATTGCCAGTCTTATCGGAATAAGCTAACGCAGTTACATATGGCATACACTATACCACCTTCGTGAGGGATACTAATTTAGCAATGTTCACTTTCAAGGGTTTTAGCACACCAGGTCTTACGATCTCTACATTGAGTAAGCGACCAAACTTCAACTCCCGCTTCGGCCTTATGGGATAGAGTCTAACCTCTCTACCTTTAAGCATCAGACCTCACACCCGTTCAAGTGAAGTGTTGCTCCTGTGCCAGAAGCACTGGCTTGTAACGAAGCACTATCCGGCACAACAAAGTAAGCAGGGTCAACTAGCGTATCGCCAGCCGCAAGGCTAAGGTTTTTGTAAATTGGATACGTGTTCGTACCGACCACCAGGGATAAATTTACGGCAACAGCAGCTTCCGCACAGAGGCGTATCTCCAGCACAACCCACCGCTTACCAGCGGATGGTGTCAGGGACACTGGAGTTGTACTAAGAGAACCGTTGTACAGGTTTTTGGAGTTAGCAAGAATATCAGCCAAAGGCAATCACCTGCCTACATCAACTTGAAGAAGTATTTCACTTCCAAGGTTTCACCGTCGTACAGCGTTCTCGGATGTGCTAGAGGAGCGTAGGCAATAAGCCGTCCAGAGGTGTCCGTCAGGGGCACACTGGCACCATTGCCCGCTGCACCCTGGTCGTTGTAGAAAGTATCCTGCACTTCAGCTATGAGGCCGGTAGTATTGGGCGTACCGCCTGCCGTAGTGCGATATACCCTGTAGGCTACCGCACCGGGTACAGCGTTCCAGCTGAGGGCGTTGTAGTTGGTAGCATCAAGGGTGGCGTTGCCAAGGGTAGTCACAGCTTCCGGACAGGCGAGCGTTTCACCGCCGTTTGCCGCTACAGCCGTAATGCGGTAGCCCCAGGTGGTAGTGCCCGTAGTTCCTACTGGCGTAACCGTCAGGCCGGTAGGCACATCCAGTCCTTTCGCAATAAGGACGCCGTAAGTCACAGGCCCCCAATCACCACCCTGAGCCACAAACGTTACGGCCCTGGAAACTACCCGCCAGTCTCCAGGCAAGTTGGGATCCGGTTGATCGTACTCCAATATCGGCCAGTCGGTTGTGTCGCGGTTGAGAACCTGCCTAGTGTAACCGCCAGTCGTCGGCTCACCGGTAAGGTCCTTGACTTTGCTCGTATCAATTGGTGTGCAGTTAAACAGCGCCAACTCGAAGGCTACTGGAGCATTCTGGTTGCGGAAGAACGTGTCCAGCATACACTGCTCGCCTTCGTCAGCTAGCTGGTTAGAAACTACTTCGTGGTAGAGAATATGCCCGTACTTGTTCCTGTAAATGAACTCGAAGTAACCCACGTCAAACACCTCCATGTTACGATACGGCCCTCAAAGCGTTAATGCGCTTGATACCGTAGGTGCGGTACATATCGCCCGCCTCTTCGGCTGTTTCTATTATCCTCTGTCTTATATTCACGTTGCTCACACCATACTTCGTACACCAAAGCAGGGCAGCAAGCCCTGCCACAAAAGGAGTGGCCATAGACGTACCGCTCCACGCGGCGTAGTGCTTCAGTGAGCCGTTTCTCCACGACCACAAATAGCTGTGGTTACATATTGCAGAAAAAATGCTCACGCCCGGAGCAGCAACGTCCACCCACGACCCGTAATTGGAAAAACTGGCCTTGTTATCTGCTTCATCCGTAGCTGCTACAGCAATGCAATTTTCATAATAAGCTGGATAATGCGGAGCATCGGTGTTATCATTACCGTTCTGAATGCTTACATAGTAGTGAATGTCTGCCATTTAGATCACCGCCGGGTAATTATTGGGCTGTAAACCTGAATATCCCATCAGCGTTCCACGTTATCTTGAAGTCGCCGTTGGTAGAACTTACATCCTGCCCAAAGTCTACGTAACCAATGAGCAACTTATCAACATCGGTGGCCCCATTATCGTCATAGACAACGGCGTACCTGGCGGTGATGGTGGCGTTCGGCCATACCACGTCATCGGCATCAAGGATGGTAGCATTGGTGGCTGGATCGTAGGTGATGATCTTGTTGGCGAGCGCAGCTCCACCGGCAGTATAGCCGGTGCCGGTGACTTCGCCGGTCACGTCGGCCTTGGTCTGGTGGGTGTCCTGATTGGGCACGTAGGTAGCGGAGCACAGCATCACCTTGATGGGGTGGTTGAGCCAGTCCACCACTTTACCCGAAAGTACGTTCTTCATGAAGTTTCCGTAGACGTAGGCGGTTACGGCCATAAGAAATCAACCTCCTAAACGAATCGGTGTTATAACCGCGCCCGTGCGAGGATCAGTCAAAAGTCGGGCACATTTTGTAACTCCAATTGTAACTCCAGCGCTCTCTACGATTAAAGCAACGACATACCCATCCCAATCCTGATAGTAAAGAACTCCTTTATCATCAAGAGTAACATCCGCGGTTGGTGCCTCCATATCATAATCATATGGGTTAAACTCCCACAGTAAAACACCCTCATGATTTAAAGCAAAGATATAGCCATCTCTATCGGTACAGTAGATAACTCCGCTTGCGCTGACACAAGGGTTGAAAACCCCGCGACTGCGTTGATGTTTCCACTTTAAATTTCCGGTGTCTGGGTCAAAAGCGTAGAGGCCACCATCGTCACAACCAACAAGTACCGTACCGTCAAGTCCTAAAGCAAGGCCAAGGCTACGGCCTGTCATTTTTCGACCGCCCCATTTTAAAGTTCCGTCTGGATATAGCGCATAAACACTGCTAAATCTAACTGTGTAAATATGCCCCTGGTTATCAATAACTGGCCCCCTTGTCCCGCCAATATCGTAATACCACTTTAGTTGACCATCTAGTTGGTACGCATACAGGTCCAGGGTATAAATTACATTGCGTTCAATATCAATAGCAGGAGGATGACAACTTGATGCATAGCCGTCTCGGCTCCACTTCAGACTACCATCAGGATTAATAGCGTAAAGACGGTCGCCCTCCGTGGCCACATAAATCGTCCCGTCAGGCCCAATTGTTGGCGACTGCAAGCATGGCAAGTACGACTCGGCGGTACTAAAAATCCATTTAATAGTCCCGTCAGGATTAAGGGCAAGCAGTTGGCCTGGATCGGTGGCATATGAGCCAATATATACTGTGCCATCACTCCCAATGGCCGCCGAGCTAGCTATACCCTCATCGCTTACAAAATACCGCCATTTTACGTTTCCATCTTTGTCGAGAACAGTAAGCCATCCGTCATTGTCTCCGACATATATATTACCCTGTTCATCAAGAACTGCTGTTGATAACGAGCCGCCACTACTGCTACCTTTATGAGTCCTCCACTTGACTTGTGGAAAAGGAAGCGGACTACCAGCAACGGCTTGAATACACGTATTTCGTAAATCTTTCCCGCCGTATTTTGGCCACGGTGAATTCGCTAAACTCATACCTTCTTCACCACACCACGGCAGACAGCCTGCATAGTTATTTTTGCTCCCACAGGAGAAGGCACGGTAGAACCTTTTGGATACACCTGCACCTTACTGTAGCACAGCTGCTCGCCTATAGTCTCCTGCACATGCTTCACCACCAGCACAAAGGAGGCGGTATCGAACTGTGCTGGATCTCCCTGCACTGAAACAGTCACTACAGGCTCTTCCAAGTAACCGTTCACCAAGACAAACTCAACGCCTGCAGCGTTCCAATCCGCCAGGCCGTATTCCAGATATGTGTCACCACCTATAGCGGTAACACTCTTCGGCCCATGCGTATAAAAGCTCGGCCATCTGCCCGTCCAGTCCGGCTCTATGGTAACGGCATCTATGTAAACGTCTACGGTGCCCACATTTTCAAACCGCAGGGCCATCTTGCCCCCGGTCGGGCTTGTTTGAGCGGCAAACGTTCGCAGAGCCACGGGCCAGTCCGGCGCGGCATCGAACACCAGGGGAGGTGCGGGAGTAGACTTTATCCAATTCCCTTTAGCGTCCTTTACCCATATCCACAGCGGGACCGCAGCACCGCCCTGGATCACCTGCACTCCCACCTTACCACCATCACCCTTTACCCGGAAGCTGATTCTCGTCTCTGGGCACCACGGCCACCAGCCGGGGTCGGCCAGTCCTTCGCTGTCTTCCTCCTTTTGTTGAGCATACTGCCCCGGTGCCAGCTTAAGCGAGTAGGTGTTGTCGAAGTTGGCATCGGCAGACACCGCGCCGTCCGTGTCCCAGTATTTAGGCTTGAGGGTAGCGGAATCGAATACCTCAAAGCTACTGTTCCAGGCTTTATTTGGAAAGAACTTGAGGTATTCAGGATTTAACCCATAGGCATCAACTGGAGGATTCTTTTCTGAATCAACAGGCGTAAGTATCTGTATAACTTCTGGTTTAAGATTGGCTGAGTCGAGGTTCTGGTGGTTCAAAAGCCAGTCAAGATACTGAAAATTGGCGTTCAGTGCATCAATAATTCGCCTTATGTCGTTTGCATCGTCGTAGCTAAGTCGCTTCAGAGGAATTACGGGCATGTTTACCGCCTCACTTGAGGTTCTTGGGCACAATGGTAAGCGAGAAGCTCTGTAGCTCGTTGATCCTGTCCGTAGTGGTGACGCGCAAATAAATGTCCTTGCCCTTATGCCCGGCCCTCGGTTTAACAAACGCCGTTTTCTGCCCTCCGGCCTCAAATGTTACGGAGTAAGGGCCGGATTCGTTTCCCGCGTCAGACGAAATATACACATCAAATGAAAAGCCGTTCCTCGGTTCAGCATTAACCCAAAGCCTTTTCACCTTGAACTTGCGCCCGTCACCCGTGTTTTGCGGTCCTATTTTGAACTCCGTCACTATTGGATGGCCGAAATCCGTTGTGCTGTTTTCATCAAGCAGAACCACCCTGGCATCGTTAGTACCAAAGTGAATCCGCTGCTCGTCAGAATCACCATACAGGCAGGCACTCATAAAGGAAGCGGGAAACTCGTGGACATACCACTGCTTCTCCTCTATGTCAAACACGAAAGCCTTCGTAGTGTTGGATGCGGTATCGGGAAGAATCAACCAGAACTTCGTACCAAAACCGTAAGCTCTTACATTAGCGAAAGCACCTGCCGGCAGGTTGTTAATCAATTCCTCAATCTCCTGACTGATGACATACGGCTGTGTGCCGCTATAAGCATAAACCCTCTTCGCCCCGTGATCGTCTTCACCAAGCCAGATGGCGTAGTCTCCAACTTTGGCGACACACCGTTCGCTGTAAACGCCAATGGCCCCACCGGGTACCAGGCTAAAGTTGTCCTCGTTATCGCCGTAGAGGAGCCAGTAGCTGCGCTGCGTAAGGATCAGCAGGTGCGTACCAGCCTGGATGCAGGCCATAACCGGGGAACCGCTCCCGTCCGGCACCCTGATGGCGAAGTCCGGAGGCCAGGAGTCCTTGAAGCGGCCCAGGATCTTGCCGTCGGCGTCCTTCTCGTAGCCGTTGAAGTGAATGGTATCAGCGGGGGAATAGTGGGGCGCCCAGCCGAAGAGGATGTCCTTGTGGACGGTGATAAACTCCATATCCGGCACGCTACCGCCCTCAAGGTTCTGAAGGGGAGTAATCGAATCCCCGGCAACGTCATAGGCGTATTTCTGCGGCCCATTCACCAGAATGAGGTGATCATAATACATGGTGCTGGAAAAACCGTTGCCGGATACGCTGGTAAGCAGGGCTGTCCAGTTAAGAGTGTTATAGCGCCACAGGTTGGCACCTTCCTCAACCAGCAGGCGCGGCGAAACCTGTGCTCTTGCCGCGCTGTGAACAGAACGAATAGCGCCGGTAAACGGCGTGCCGGCCAGGAGGGAACACCCCTCCCGGGTGAACAGCACGCCGTTTCTCGTCCAGAAGTTCTTGCCCTCACTGGCCTGGCCGAGTTCCCTTGTATGGAGCTTGTTTATGCCGCCAAAAGCCTTGACGGACATTGCCTGCTTTTCCACGTCTTACACCCCGGATTACTCGGTTTGCGCCCCGATGAGCTGTGCTATCCTCGCTCGTTTAATAAATTTCCTTAGATGCGGTTCCATTTCCCAGATCCTGTCTACCGCCATCTGCCGCTTACCGAGAATGTACTCGTTAAAGAAGTCTGTCTTATCGTTCAGCTCTTCTTCTTTCTGCTGCGATTTGGCCGCGCAGTACAGCACAACCAGAGGATGATACTGCGCCGGTAGGCCGGAGACCGTTTCAAGGTCGTCACTTAAAGAGCTGACATGCTTGAGTCGCTGGTAATAATCCACGCGGCAGGTGGCGGATGTTCCACTCAATCCCTGCAGGAGTATTTCACCGGTAAGCAGCTTCCATCCCTTTGATACATTGTCCGTAACCGTTAAGCGCCGGAGCATTTCGCCATTGGCAAAAACATTCAGAAACTCGTGGGCCTGCGACAGGTCCTGATCCGTCGCAATGGTTATAGTACCCTGCTCGCCAGTAGTAAGTGTAACGCTGATATTCTCCTTCTTTTTCAAAACTTTTGCTACCGGCGTAAGGTCGTCCAGGGCCATGTTGATGTAACTAATCCACGTCGGGTCATCGTAAACTTCCTCGGCCTGCAGCTGGGCCGCGGCAATGATTTCAGCAACGGTCATCCAGAGATCACCTCCACCTGATGGACATACGAAACTTCGTGTGCCTGTAGTTTGTGGCCCTGTTAACCAAAAGCCACGCCTGCCGTCTTTCAAAGTAAATTTTTTCCCACTTGTTTGCCGCATCGTCTTCGCCCATGACCTTGAGCACATTCCAAAGCGCATAGGCAACAAGCACTTCATCGCAGTTCGCCAAAGATGGTATGTCGCTGTTGAGTTGCATGTCCTGGGGCCTGGCGATGTAGAAAACGCTTACCTTACCCCCTGCGTTCTGCGGCTTTGGAATGATGTAAAAGGTGTCGCCGGTCTGGAAGTAATAAGCCGGGTAACCGGTAATGATGTCTGGGAGTGAGTTTCCGGGCCACGGGGAAAGTTCCCTTCCTTCCCACGAAGCAGACTTAAACACAAGACAGTCCGGCGGCAGGGTAAATATGCCGTCAACAACATCAACGTCTTTTACCTCAAGACGTTGCGAATCAAAAGCAAGGAGGCGCTGGCACTCATTGAAAAACTGTGTCAGCGCCCCATCGTCTAAAAAGTCGCCCAGTCCGGGAGCAGTCCGGTAGACTGCTGATTTTAGTTCCGCAAGGGCCATTTAAAACACCTTACTTTGTAGTTTTTAACGTAACAACAGGAGCAGAAATAGTATTGGTAGTATCATTAGTGGAATGTACGCCGGTTTGAACGCGGTGCGCTTCATACTTTGTCCTCAAATCGTTGACCAAGTTCTTAATGGCGTTCAGATCGTCCACCAGATCGCTTAACACATTCCAGAGTTCGCCGCTGGCAAACCCCTGGGCCATTTCCTTTTTGCACTTAGCCAATTTAACCGCTCCTTTCTACGCTCTGGGCATTATCTTCAGGTCGGGCATTTCAAACGGCTTGCTGCGCTTCGGCGTATAATCCCTGGTTGACGGGTTGTAGCCCGCGTTCTCCAGGAGGTCAACCACGCTGGCCGGCAGTTTGACCCAGTGGTTCCGCAGGATGCGGAAGTTCCAGCCGTTGATACAGACTTCTACAACTTTGTCATGTTTGTTCAGAGGGTCGAGAGGGACGAGCGTTTCAACCTGCTGCTCCTTTTTCAGCGCCTCGGCCGTCTGCCGCCCGAGCTGCGTTACCTGGGCTTCCAGCGTAGCGTCGAGAAGGGAAGGAGCCTCTTCAGGCAAGTCCGGCTTTTCGGGGCCGGGCATAGTGGAATGGGGTTCCGTGACATTCGCCAATCCCTGCTCAACAGGGTTATCCGTTAAGGTGTTCACCTTTTTGGGGGCAGCCATAAACTAACTCCTTTCAAAAAATAAATAAGAAAGGCGTCCCTGGGCTAACCGCGTCATGATTCGCGGTTATATCTCCACAGGTGACGCCATCATTCTCCTTAGCTGCTGACCGCATGCTCGATTCGCAGAATCGCCAGTTCCTGCAACCTAACAGCAGTCAAGTAGGCTTTCCACACCTCTGTTACTTGATGACCTGGCTTAATTAACCAGGCGGGGCGGTCGTTTCCGCCGCCCTCTCACGGTTTCCCGTGAGGTCGGACTGTCGCTTCACCCTGTTGGGTGCCTCTCCGCTCAGTCTCTGCGGCTGCACGGCTTTTTGCCTGCTTGCCTCGGGTCACCATAGCCAAAGGCCGTAGACTTTCCCGTTATTCAGGAGAGGTTTTACGTCGGCTGGTTAGTTGTTCAAGGTGCAACCGACGCTTGACTGCTGGTTCAATGGGTCCGCAGTTCCCGCAGAACCTAACGGCTTGACAATGGACCCCGGCTTGCTGCTCCCGGCGATGTCGGGGATGCCGTAGGCGTCCTTGCCAATGACGATGGTCCCATACACGTCAATCCCGCCGCTACCCACTCCAGGCCAGATAGGCGCCAGGGTAGTCTCAATGAACCGGATACCGTACAGCCTGCCCAACTCGCCGTTAAATATCTGCTCCGAACCAGCGTATTGAGCAGCGTTTACCCAGGCGCTATCACCCATCAGATCATAGGCCGCGTCGGGGTGAATAAAAGCGATATAGTTATTTTTGGCGTAAGGCTTCACGTTGTTCCGTGCCAGGATCTTCCTAGCCTTGCGGCAGAGCAATGCCGTCAGTACGCCGGCCGAAGTGATCTGGCTCCGGTCCGTCCCTTCGGCATAGAGCACGTTGGTCCCGACAGCCACAACATTGCGAACAATAGTATCGAGGGAAACCGCCGCCTGTTCGCCCTGGGCCTCCAGGGTTTCAGTGACAACCGGATCAATCCCGGCCATATCCAGGAGGTCGCTCAGCAACACAAAATCGCCATAGCCGGCAACTGTTGCCGTGATCGCGGTAATGTTGAGAGAACTTCCAGCCGGGGGCACACCCTCGGTGAGCGGCTCGGTGATCACCGGCAGGGAATTAAACCGCCGGAAGTTCACCGTCGCGCCCTCGCGCTTCGGGATAGGTTTCTTCTGCCCGTGTTGCAGGAAAACTACATTAGGAGCTAGTCTGCTTAATAGCGTGCGGTCATAGAACGTCTTTTGCTCGGCCGTTAGGCCACCATATGTCTGAACAGGCATGTTATCATCCTCCTACTCCTATGGCAGTTCGTTGTTAAGTTTTTTTTAGCTCACCACGTTTCGCTTTTTCCTTAACTTTCTCAAACTCATCATCGGACAGGTCCCAAACACTCCGCTTCTGCGGTTGTTCGGCCCTCCCGACCTGGACGTTAACTTTATTACGCCCGGTAATCCGGGAAATTACCTGCTGTTCAATATTTTTGTTAATTTCTCCTTTCGTTACGGCATCGGCAACGTACATCTTGTAGGCGTCCTCCCAGGCCGGCATCACGCCGTACTGGTTGTAGTGCCTTAGACGGATATTAAGTATTTCTTGCTCGTTGAAGGGCGGCAGGTGCGGATTACTTGCACGTTGTCTTTCTATTGCGGCCTTTGCTTCGGCTTTTGCGATGTTATCTTCCGTTACAAAGAGCTTGGTGGTCAGGTTCTTCATCCTCTCTTCCTGGAGGATGAAGGCTTTCGCTGCCTCTGGAGTGATCATCCACTCCTCGGCCAGCTTTGCCGCCCTTTCTTCCAGGCTCGGTTGCGGCGGCCCCGTCGGTTGCACCGGTGGCTGGTACGTCGGCGGCTGGTAACGCTGTTTAAACTCCTGCTCCAGTTCCTGCCTGATCTTTTCCCTTTCCTGAGCAAGCCGCTTCGCAAACGCCTGCTCTACCCGGTCTTCTCCCTGTTCCCCTTCCTGCCCGGC
>CZCB01012138.1_pt1 | contig 14262 bp, 28 predicted proteins | sample 591991 | NCBI WGS metagenome assembly CZCB01 (sample SAMEA3556809, study PRJEB10932) | anaerobic digester metagenome | reverse complement strand
TTTTGGACATAAAAAATAAGCCTGTTTAATGGCTTAGGACAGAGACGAGCATTATTCATTTCGCGCAATTGAAGCATTCGCCCACATTACTGCCGTTTCAAGATTAGTCATAGCGACTGATTTCTCACGACTAGCCGGACACTCTTGTTCAATTAAGTAAGCCAGTTCTTTAACCTTCTCGCGAATCGCTGTATACTTTTCTGGTTGCCCCTCTTTTGGCGTGTGATACTTGAAATTGTTTTCAATCTGCAAGTCAACACCGCCACTTTTTATGCACCGATAGCAAAACTCTGTTTCTGTTTTATTATCGCAACCATTAACAAAACACTCATTCATTGTAATACCTCCTAGTGGTGTGATAACGGACACACGAACCGAGATGTACGGATCGCTCCTTTCAGTCTTTGTCGTAACCTGAAACTCTATATCCATCTTTTACAATTGTTTCATTATGATTCAATGACACGGACGCAATTAATTCACCATCATCTGTGGAGACCACTATTTCTTTTGTTGCCGGATAACTAAAACCAACCTCAAAAAGTCTTGAACCATCATCATATTTCGTGTGATTAATTTGCACGGACTCTATTTCGTTCGGGTTAACTTGTTTAATTAACTCAATCGCTGCCAGTAATGTTAATTGATTGTTCATTCAATCACCCTTTTCACCATAATGGTATATGTTAATTTCAGGCTTACCCCGAATCACATCGTTTGCGTAATTATATACATTCAATACTACGATTATAATGAATAAAATATATTGCCACTTAGGAATAGTCATAGTGCCCTCCACTTACAATCCCCTCCTAGTCAAATCAGCTTCCCATTCCTCTCTCGACATTGCCGGAGAAATTGCGCAACGACAGCGAGGATGGAGCGGATTCGCATTCACACCTATTTCCATATCCCTCAGCTTGAATACTTTCCCGTCTAGCGGTTTGCAGATATGACAAGCATCCGGTTCCGAAATGTATTCATAGGAATCAATTTCTAGTTGCTTGTACGTGTCTTCTTGTACTTGTATCTGAACTCTCGCCATTTCAGTAATCATTAATCTTTCTGAATCGGCAATGTTAGCACTAAATGTCTTTCTTAAATCCCTAGCAAGCGCACGCGGATTTTTACCTTGTACGATTCCGCGGTTTAACAACTTGTTTAATTCGCCTTTTAACGCTTGCTGATTCGTCCACAATCTGTCAGACCAAGTAGCGTTAAGAAATGAGGCATTGACGATACTGCGAATAGATTTCTCACCGTGGTTCAATGTGTGACCTAAAATCCCCGCTTGCCGTTTATATTCTTCTCGCGCCTCTTTAGTGAATTGCTCCAACATAAAACGCTCTTCATCACTTGTCATTGCCGCGAGTTCGAGCGCAACGTTTGTTTTTAATAATTCAAGACGGTTTATCTTCATCGTTACGTTGTAAATCCGCATTTCTTCATTTGCTAAATCCGTGAAAGACTGCGACTTAATAAATTGGTCGCTTGAATGTGCGCCTTTAACATATCGTTTAGCTTTAGCTGCATAGTCATCTATATCAAGCTTAGTAACACGTTTACGAGCTTCTGCCATAGTTATTCCTTCTGTAGATGCATAACGACCGTAGAACGCTTCTACTTGTTGTTCTATGTCTTTCATTACCGCCTTTTGATTAGCTTCGATAAGTTTAGCTAGTTGCGCATCTGTTTTTTTGCTTTTCTTTATGTGTTCGAGTTCACGGTCACGCCAATAATTATCCTTCGCCATCTTCAATCACTTCAGTTCGTGGGAATTCATATACACTACCCCGCGGCGTTTCCGCTTCGATCTCGTCCAATTCATCCTGCACGTTGTCCACAATTGAGAGGGCGGAGAGTTGCGTTCTTTTAGATACGATTCCCTCTAAACCAGAAACCGCGCTTGCTTCATCAGCCAAATCGTTTGGCATGTTACGACTAAATATATAATCAATCTCCAAATAGCTTTCTTGCGCCGCTCCGAAATTCGTAGGAATCGCGAATAACATTGCAAATCGTTTCATCATTCCAGCTGTGAACTTCCGCTCTTTCATCAAGGTTAAGTTTTCCATTGGTTGCATTTTATATTTCAGTGATATTCCAGATGATGCTCCGAAATTCTTATCTGATATATTCGCAACCATTGCAATTTGAAAGATTAAATCCTGCAGCCTACTAATTAAGTTTTCTTGTGTAGCGTCCGCATTCGGTTTATCTAAGAATTCCACAATAATTTTACTAACATCGCCATCTTTTAAGTTGATGATACGATTATCACGGATCTGATTAATTGTATCTTCGTCTAATTCGACTCCGAGTATAGCGAGATAAGCGTCTGCGAAGTAATCAACATCATTCGCTTTTTCTGATAGTGCTTTGTTATAAGCATCTATTAACGATTGCACTCCCTCGAATGCTCCCTGTCTTTCTTCGTTCTCCAAATACTCGATAAGCGGCACATCACCGAAATAGTGAGCAACAGGGTTTTCTTGCACCAGATCACCCTTATCATTCTTATAAAACTCAATCTCATCGAATTTAGAATAGATAGAACCTCTCAGAATATCATCCTTATCTTTCAATACTCGGACACCATACAAAGGGTTCTGAGCAATCGTATCATCATATATAACGAATCCATTCTGAGGTGCTAGGTATGTCACACGACTATTAGACTCCTCATCCATGTAAAGAAATTCATATGCATGTCCATATATACTGCACATCTTAGATAATTCGGCGTTGTTGTCGTTTTGACTGTTACGCTTTGCAATTAGCTTCATTTGGTCAGCTGTTGTCCCGTCTGGATGCACAGTCTTCACTGGCTTACCGATAAAATAACCGTTAAGCGTATCGACTATGTACCGCGCGAAGTTTACAACCAACCGATTATCCGGCTTACCCATCTCTTTAGCTTCATCATTAATAATCGCGTGTTTACCAAGATACATATCTTGCAACGTTGTGTAACGCGGCAACTCCGCCTTGTGTAGTTCAATAAATTCATTTAGTTTCTCGCTTGTCAATTCTTCTTCTGCATCCATCGTAAAAATCATTTATAAACCTCCTTTGAATAGCTTCGCGACCGCCTTCAAGTGATAGCGTTCTAAACTATAGCGCAACCCATCAATTACGTGGTTGTTATCATCTATAGGCTCGTTAAGCCACTTGCCTTCTTTGTTTTGCTTAAATGTATACGTGTTAAATTCCTCGATTGTATAAATACACGAGGGATGAATGTATATCTTAAATCCTTGCAAGAATTGAATGCCGTGCATAATGCTTCCTTTACCTTTAACGGATTTGTGAAGCCTTCTAACACCCTTACTCACTAGTTCGCTGATTAGTCTAGGTTCGGCGCTGTCACCTGTGATAGACGCTTTTAAAAGATCTTTGTTATCCAACATCTTATATATATCATTTGTTGTCATAGCCTTTTCATAGTGCTCTTCATATATCCACAATTCTTTTCTTTCTAAGTCCACAACGGAGCCAATCATGGTCGTGGGATCGTTTGTAAAACCGTAATCCATCCCGTGAGTTGTTTCTTGGATTTCCCTAATTTTGCTCTGTATATCGAAATCCCTCACGTTGAAGTTTTCGAATACTAAACCTTCCGCAACACCCCATTCTCCATCACAAACAATTCTGGCACGCCTTGGATTGGTAACGTATAAATCTTCCATACGTTGCCTATCTACATCGTCAAGCCATTCATTAACTCTGAATGTAGTAGTGAGAGAGAGCGTGTTGTTTCGTCTGGTTTCTTCGTCAAAGAATTCCCTTTTGAGCCAATGATTTTCAGACCATGGGTTGAAGCAAACTGTAATCTGTTTGAAGAAGTCGGGCGAATCATTACCTCCACGAATGGATTCAACAACGGTATCAAATGCACCAACGTCTTCTATTTGGTAAGCTTCCTCGAAAAACGCCCACGATAACATTCCGACATCAACCGCAATAGACGTAATTTTAAGTGGATCGTCAAGACCTCTAAACAATATCTTTTGGCCAGTAGGCATGTAAGTTATCTCTGGCATCGACTCATTAAACTTGAATAGATGGCCCACCTTTAATTGGTGTGCAGCCCATTTTAAATCTGTAAAAGTTGATTGTCTGTTTGTGTTGGAATACCTACGAACGACTAATAAATTCGACCAAGGATATTTCATGAGTCGATAAATAAAATTAATAGCAGCAGTCTTTGATTTTTTACTACCACGGGAACCTTTAACAACTCTATAAAAGCTTCTGTCATGCCAAAACCTGTTATAACCTCCACCGATTAACTTGCTAACGTTTACTTTATTAGTCATCAGCCGGCACATCATTTACGAATACAGGAGTAACATTCTCAATCTGCTGCTTATCCGTCCACATTGCGTGGCGGTTCCCTAACAACTCCGCTGCTTTAATACGTTCGTTCATGGTTGGCGGCATATCGTCCGTGATTTCTTCAGCTCCGCCACCAATTCCGATTAATACGGACGCTTGGATGCTACCTCTTGCAATGGATGTCAATAATTCTAGTATTTCTTGTTGATCCGCGACTCTTTCAGATTTTAATTCGTCGAGTCGTTTGTCGATATAAGCTTTAATTCTCACATTATCTAACAACTTATGTGAACTGACCTTCGCATACTTTTCACTATACCCTGCTTCAATAGCTGCTGGATACGCCATTCCACTAATGATATATTCATCTGCAAACCGTCTTTGTCGTTCATTAAGCTTCACACCGTATCACCCCATTATGCTATTTGCTTTCGTTTATTTGCATTAAAAAAGCACCCCTGAAGGATGCTTTGTAAGTCGTTATTTAATTGCGTTGTGTTCCCACCAACTATCTGCAATATCTGGTAAATTGTCGGCGTTGAACTCCGATTTCTTTTCGGTTAATTTATTTATAGTGTCAGAACTGAAGTCTGATTTAATAACATATTCATCTGTTTTGTTACCTTGTTGGTCAACCAGCGGATATTTCACGCTAATCCCTATATCGCTAATGTTGATATCGAGCTTCTTAACTGTGTACAACGCATCTCGTATAGCTAACTTCATGCCTTTGGTTGTCATCTTGCTAGACAGGTTTTCTTTGCCTAAATATTCAACTTGAACCGAATAAGGTTCCTCGAAAAATTGACCTCTTGCAACAATAAAGTCAGCGCTTTTATTTTCTTTTAAAGCAGCCTCTACTTCTTCTTGTGGTGTAGATGGTTTTTCTTCCTTCACGACAGGTTTCTTTTCCGCCGGCTTTTCAGTCTTCGTTTCTTTTTTCGGCTCTTCTGTCGCTTTCGGTTCGTCATTTCCGCATCCTGCAAGTAAAAGAGCAGCCATCAACAAGAATAATAATCGCTTCAAAATTAACTCCCCCATATCCATTTGATCCTATGATACAGGATATGCAATTGGTTGACTATTTAAACTTATATATACTTCCAAGACTACACACCATATCGAGTCCTAATGGATGACTAATGAATAGCTAATGATTAACTATTGATTAGCCGCGATTATTTGGTGACTGTATGATATGCAGTCTTCAAGGTATATATAAAGCCCACAGCGTTTTGCCGTGAGCGATAATTGTTTATAGAAAACGGAACACCTTACAATAGTTATACACATATCCACAGGCCCTACACCTTAGACTGCTTACTACTATTTCCGATGTTTCCGCATCGTATGTTGCCCGCACACCCATTGTATATAGGCACAGTGTCTAACAGTGTATTTCCGTACACTTGTTAATTGATGGATGCGCGAGCGTTATATATTTAAGAGTGAGATTGCTAACCTTTAAATCTCATAATACAATATTATCTTATTAAAGAGTGAACTTCCCTGTTGTTAACAAGTGTCACGTTTTAATAACTGAATGAAACATCTTTAATATAGACCTCGTTACATCGTTAAATTCTGGACAATCCACCACCTCCATAAATAAAGGTTCATCTATCTTGTAACCGGTAAGGCCTATATCTTCCAATATCAACGTATCTCCGAAATGTATGTCATCACCGTTAGAGTCCTTGAAAATCGTCTTCCTCATACCCACCCAACCCTCTCAGCCGTTTCATCAAGCAACCCATTCCGTTTTCTTAACACCTTACTCCGCGACATAAACAAGGCATCCGCAATATCTTCCCACTCGAAGAAGTTTGAATCGTTATCCCAGTACCGCATGTCGATTATTTTCTTTAAGTCTTCATCGGCTTCTGTGTAGAGTGCTTCCACAACGTGAATGACCCTTCTAAGGTTTTGGTATAAATCATCTTCATCAAGTTTGATCGCTGCTTGTTCAACTGGCTTAGATACAGTTCTAACCGAGTTACTACCCCCACCACTGTTTTCATCGTCCGAGTTTTTACTCAGCAATTGCCACTGGCGATAGTCGAGTAGTTTCTTGTTTTGTTTATAATTCGACCAATATTCTTCTAGCTTTTGTAAGTCGTATTTATTTAATGTTGCCCGCATGTTTGATTCGCCCCTTCATCACTCGAATATAGGTCTAGTTTTAACGATTTCCAACGCCTGTTCTTCTGTAAATCCCGCTTTAGTCAACGCGTCACTTTTAGCCTTTAATGCTTTTGCGTGTATAGCATATAACTCTATTTGTTGAGGCATTATTTCGGTCAAGGTTTTTATTCCCTCGTAAAAATCGTTCTTCACCTGGTGACTCTTGTCCGCTTTCTTGTTAACAATACTCAATGGTTTATTCATGCTTTCATCCCCTTATTTAATTTCCCATGTCGTTCATATTCGGACAAAAGTTTTTGGTCACTCTGTCCACATAATGCTTCTTTGCTCCAATTTGACCACATTGCTAACCACTCGATAATCAGCTTTCGTTCTTCCTCTTCCACGGTTCATCACTCCTAAATAAGTCTTTCATCGCTTCGTTGTAACATTTCCGACAAAGATAACTGCCATTTTCCCGAACTGGATACAGTTTGCATTCTGTGCATGTTTTTGGATTCATCGGCTTCCTCCTATTTTTTAGTATCCACACGCTTGATGCTATCCTCACTGTTAAAACCTTTTGGGTAACGTTTGAGCAACTTGTTTACATTTCCTTCCGCTATATCTGATAAATTAAGTCCAAGCATCGTAGCGAGTCCTGCGACGTAGTGGAGCGTATCACCCAGTTCTTCCGCGATCTCGTAAATGTGAATCGGATGACCATGAAAGACAATCTTTTTAATATGGTCTGCAACTTCTGCTGATTCCCCACATATACCTAGACCATAGTTTGCTAAGGCTTCTCGTTTGTTGTCCCATACGTTATATTCTGGTAACGTTCTTTTACTCAATTCTTGATAGTCGTTTAGCTTCATGATTCTAATTCCTCCAATATTGTCATATTAATTCTGGATACATCAGACATTCCTGTACAGTATTCTAAACTCAACTCTCACACTTTTTCCCTCTTCCTATTTGGTTTAATGTATATATTGTTTCTTTTTTTCCATCTATTGATTTCTGGTGGATTAACCTTGCAAAACTTAGCAATCTCTCTATCTGACACTTTCTCTCTTTTTAGCGTTGCATACACTTCTGGTGTCAAATCTTCGAAAGTTAACGCGCGTNNTGTGAGTGTGATTAGCTTATCTCCTAAGTTGCGTACCTTAACCGCTGCACGACACTCACAAATAGTCATCTCGCGATCTATACACTTATCACAACGTTCCTCATCCAATTCTGCAATGCGTCTTAAAATGTTTAGGCGTTCCCTCCTCATTTCTTTCCCCTCCTGTTTTTAAATACTTCTAGCTAACTGTTTCCCTAATTCAAGTAATTGTTCAGTTGTTTTATCAGATGCATCTTTTTGTAACTCATTTATTTGCTTGAGTATTTTCGCCCGTTTCAATCGTTCGGCTTTCCGTTTAATTCTTAATTCTTTTCTTTCATCATTCGTTGCCGGAAGATTTCGAGCGGATCGTTCTTCTTTTCTTTTTCTCAATCGCAACTCTTCCAAGACTTGGTTCTTTTTCATGGATATCGAATCTTTAACGCTAAACCCTCTACGCAATCGCTCGTTAGCTGCCCTACGAGATACGCCATTTCTCCGTGCTATCTCGTATTCTTCGACTGTAAATGTGTTGTTTCGCTTGCGTATTGGTGTTAATAACGCGTTTTCGAGTGTCATCCCGCTTTTTATCCGACTCTTCAACGTGTCTGGATGGATGCCGGCGATTACTGCAATATCACGGATTGATAAAACGTTAGCGGTCTTCATCGCTTCTACGCCCCCTAGTGCTTATTTTCATCTGCAATTCTCGCTGCAACCTTAACGCGTATAATTTTAACGAGTTGTCCTACCCGCGCTTTCGTTACGCTCATCTCTAATCCGATTTCGGAATAACTATCCCCTTTTATTAACCTATCAACGATAAATAGTTCGCGTGGATTCAGATTTTCGATGTAATAGCTAATATTTGGGTTGGATAAATCTTGTTCGTAACTGACTGTTTTGTATAGATTACTTTCCTCGTCTTCATTGCTATCAGTGTCCATACTCAACACTGATTTAAGACTGAAAAATATTCGGCAACTTTCCACATGTCTAGGTTCAACACCTAGCAGTTTCGCGATATCGGAATCCTCGTAATCCCATAAACCTTGTTTATCTATTTTCCAGGCCGTCTCTTTAACCCCCGCCGGCACATGCACAAGTCCGTTTCCACGATTCAGATTTCGCATGTAACCGCGGACATATTTGTAAGCGTAGGTGATAAATTTCACCTCTGAATTAACGTCATACCTTTTAAATGATTCCATCAATCCGATAAAGCCGACTTGTGCCAAATCGTACTTGTGGTGATAATCGTTAAAACTAAACCTTGACGCCATCGTGTAAACCAATCTCTCGTATTTTTTTATGATAGTTTCGATTGTGTGCGGTTCGCCGTCTATGAGTTTAGTCAACGCATTTCACCTCCTAACCCAACGTTCTGCATTATCTACTAGAGATAATAATTCACCGAGTTTCATATTGTGCGGGTTTTCTAGGATTAACCCTAGATTGCACGCTTTATCAATAAGCTGTTTACGTTTTTGAATTGATTGTTGCCAGTTGATTGTGTTTTTGTCGTTTGGATCGTGGCGGTTCATTCCTCTTCATCCCAATCATCGTCTTTTAAAACGCTCCCAACGCCTCCGCACGGGTGACATGATTCCCAAACCAACTTACTTCCCCCAAGTCTTCCCAACCCCTTACAATCAACGCACATAATGATTGCGTGCCGTTCTGGTATATCTACTGGATTTCTTTTCACTTCTATCACCCTTTTTTAATTTGCGGCTCAACTTTTCGAATCGTGAGCCGCATTATATTGTTCGTTCGTTTAGTTCGCCTTATGTTCGTACGGTGAAGCTTATTAATCCGACAACTCGACCTTCTTTGTGGCTTCGTTAATAAGGTGTAAAACCGTCCTCAAGTCCGAATCTCCCGTTTCTCTCATATCTTGAACCTTGTCGAATAGCTCATTTAAAATCTCGATAGTATTTTCTTTATTCATTTCCATCTCCCCTTTATTAGTTCGCCTTATGTGTCTACCGCGTCTTACCTACCATCGCTTTTTCTCTGCATCACGGCGCGATAGCCTTTGTGGACGTTCAACCCGCCGTATTCGCCATTTCTATAAACGTGCTCATTCTTTTCCACATCATATATAGCGACTAATTCAAAACCACGTAATTCATTATCTGCAATACGTTTTGCAAGTTCTTCTGGTGATTTTGCGTTGATTGGGATTTTGAAATATTTGGATTCTGTTTTCAATGGTTTCACCCTTTCAGATTTCTGAACTGTATTTAGCTACAGTTTGTAATGCGTTAATCTCCACCTTCAAGGCTTCCATTGCGGCTATCGCTGATCTATACGTGTCGCTCGATAAGTCTCTTTCAAACTTCAAGTCTGCTACATGCCCGCGGGCTAAGTCTCCGATTAATGTTGCTTGGACCTTATCAGCTCTTAACATGACTATCTGTATCGCAAGCGCCTTCCTGTACGTGTGTTCAGCTTCTGATTTAGAGCGTGCAAGCCGAAATACTTCACGGCTCGCTTCACTCAATCTTTTAGTAGCTTTATATAATTCTTGAACTACTGGTGTTAATTCGTTGTTCATCAGATTGTTTCCAATGCCCAATAATCATTTAGATGCCACGACCTAACCCACTCGTCTTTTTTAACTTCGTCATAGTCCACTATCTCCAAAGAGTAATTTTCGCGGTCCACTCTACATCCATTTATTCTGGCATTGTCCAAATCGCCTTCATCGTCCAATTCAATCCCAGTTATTTTAAAACAAGTAGCTTGATGTGGGTGCGAATAAACATCTCCCACCTTAAAGAGCCATCCTTCTGTCTCTAATTCTTGTACAAATTCAGCCATCAATAACACCCCTTCATAATGTTTGTATCTCGATAAAAGCGTATGATCGTTCCGCGTAATGCTTTTCAAGCGTCAAACTTACAATCTGCGAGTCGTCTTTCCAGATAACCCCGTTGAGTGCATCCTCTATTCCCTTGCAATAATTCGATAGGTCGGGACGTGTAACGGGTAGTAGTACCCCGTCCTCCGCGTCCATTCTTTGTTTTTTCGTGAATGATTTCAGATATTGCCGATAGAATGCCATCCTTACCATTAATGGTTGTTCCAGCGGTTCACTTGGTGCATACTTCAATCCAATTTTCTTTACATGTTCTTTGTACACCCTCGATTTCGGAGGGTCATACATCCTTACGCCTTTAGCCGTTCTAGTTGCCCTTGCTCGACCTTGTGCTACAACTTCACCTGGTATTTCAAAGTTTATAATTTCCATTAGAAAGGAAGTCCATCTTCAACTTCTTCATTCGTCATAGGTGCATTATTCGGCTGTTTATTTGTTTGCGGTGCTTGTCCATCCTTTTTCGAATCAAGAAACTGGATGCTGCTTGCAATAATATCTGTCGTATAAACCTTTTGACCGTCCTTCTCGTATGAACCTGTTTGGATGTGCCCGACAATCGCGACTTGTGAACCCTTGCTTGTATATTGATTCGCTAACTCACCAGTTTTACCGAACATCACGACTCTTAGAAAACTTGCATCATCTTTCTTAAATGGATGGTCCACCGCCAGAGTGTTCTTTGCTATAAATAAACCTTGTCCCGTTGTTGTTGCATCGTGTTCTCTTACCCATCTACCAATCAAATTTACACTGTTCATTATTTTTCCCCTTTTCCATTCATATAGTTTTCAAACGCTTCTTCATTCGGATCTTCGATGTGACCATGTTCAAACAAATCAAACCTGTCGCAACTGAAATACTTGCCAAACATCTCTATTCGTTCCTGTCGCAAGCTATCTGCGAAACCTCTATCTCGGTGCGCCTTATCGTGATGCTTTTTACATAACGGCATTAAGTTTCTATATCCACCGCGTCCACCTTGCGATTTAAAGGTCACGTGATGCAATTCCACGGGCGTTGCGCCGCATATCGTGCATTCATTGCCGAACCAGTCAAAGGCGTTCTGCGCTTCTTGTGGCGTTACCTGTCCGCGTTCTTTCCGTTTGGGTTTTCTTCGCTTGAATATTGGTTTCGGAAACACTTAATCACCCTTTCAGTTCGCGTACTTTCTTGCCAAACATTTGATAATACTCATATTCCACTTGTTCAACCGTCTTGCTTTCTTGCTCGTAAATTAATGCCAGTGACGGAAATTTCAATGTTGCGTCTTTTATTTCCCGAAACGTCCTATATCCTTCTTGTTCCGTCCACATTTCAAAGTCCATACGGCTTGATGCGTCCCCTACGCTTTTCGGAAATCTTTGGTACGCATCATAGAAGACTTGTTTCGCTCCGCGTTCATCCTTTGAAAAAACAAATAGGTATAAGTTGTCCTCGATGTGCATAGAATAGAGTTGTACAGGCTTCACGCTTAATGGATCTTGCTTTATCAGTTCGTCAATCTCGATTTGATTCAAAGTTAGCGCTTGTAACTTCTCGAATTTATCAGTGCCGACAACTAAATTCTTTTGCATTGCCCAGAAGATTGTGTATGCGAGTAACGAAGAACCGAATGTAATAGCGTCATTCATTTCTTGGTTTAGATTCACATACTCAATCCCCCTGTGGACTTGTCGTATTGAACTTTTGTCATGCCTGTTTCACCGTTTCGATTCTTTGCAAATATAAATTCTATTTCCTTGTTGTCGTTGTCTTGCGTGTAGTAACTATCGCGGTATAAAAACATAACAACGTCAGCATCTTCCTCGATACTTCCGGATTCCCTCAAGTCTGATAGCATTGGACGCTTATCATTCCGTTGTTCAACTGCTCGTGATAGTTGCGCCAAACAAATCACAGGAACTTTAAACTCTTTCGCAATCGCTTTTAATCCCTTACTGATTTCTCCGACTTGCAAGTGCATGTTACCGCCCATATGTTCAGCCGACTTTATCAATGTTAAGTAGTCAATAAATACAACTGGTTTAACGCCTGGGAACTCATGCATTGACTTTCTTATTTTTGTTCTCATTTCTGCGAGCGTTTGGCGCGGTTTGTCGTAAATTTGGATGTTTGTCAAATCTACCCGTCTGACCGTTTCAACCCATCTATCTTTTTCCTCTTTACTCATGAAGCGTTCTAGGTTTTTAAACTTGCCGCGGTCATAACGACCAACTGATGCCATTAATCTGTCTCTTAATCTACTAGCGCCCATCTCCAAACTAAAAACAATGGGCAATCTTTCGTGCCAACCTGCTTCTTTTGCGAAATGCAACATTACATCCGTCTTTCCGACACTTGGACGTGCCGCAATAATAATCAAATCTTCGTCTTGCCAACCACCCGTTATAATATCGACTGGTCGCAATCCTGTTGGTGATCCTTTTTGCTTATCCACCACTTGCCAAGGCGCTTCATATATTTCAGAAACCAAATCCTTGATGCGATTTTGGTCTGTCGTTCTATTGCTAGTTAGCTTGTCCAATTCCCCTGTTATTTGTGGGATTTCCCAATCATCTTGTGCTGCCAGATGCAAGAGGTTGTGCTTTTCACGACCACGCCAGTTCTCCATAATGATTTCTACGTGGCTGTCAAACTTATTAATATCTGCGGTAACTTGTATATTCCGCAAGTGGTCAAATCCCCCGATAGAGGAAGGTTCTACTGATGTCAGTAAGCTAACTACATCAATTGAGCTTCCAATGTTGTCTAGGTTCCTCATTGCGGTCAATAAAGTTTTGTTAAGTTGCATAGTTAAGTGATCCGCTTGTAAGTCTGTATCTTTTAATAAATAAGGTGCTTTTAATATCGAACCAAGTACTGCATTTTCTGCTATCAATATTCTTTACCTCCTAACTCTTTGTATTGAGGGGCTACTTCACTTTCTTTTTTTGTGCTCCAATTCAACCTTTCGTCAAACTTCTCATTGAACAACGTACTCGGCCTTAAATATTCATCGCCCTTAGTTCCGTTGGAGAAGATTTGTCCCTTCCACTTTTCACAACATATGTCTATCACCTTCTTGAACGCGCCTAAATCGTTACCTTCATTCCACCTAGCGGCAATAGCTTTTCTACTTCCTGCCGTTGTATGTTTATATTTCTTTCCAGTCTTTTCATTTAGGTAACTGATAATTTCAACATGCGGTATATGGTCTTTCTTTTCATTCTTATCATTCTTTACATTCTTGTTTGTGATCACTTGTTGTTCATCTGTTGTTCGTTTGTTGTTCACTTGTTGTTCATCGTGTTGATGTTCACCCCACCCAACCACTGACACCACGCTATACTTGGTTGTTTTTTTGATGTTCAACATTCCCCACTTCTCGAAATTGTTCAGCCATCTCCAAAGCGTTATCGGTGAAACGACATCACCCTTTTTTACGCCATTATTAAACTCGTCTGATAGTGATTGTCTGCCAGTTACAAAGTCGCCAGGCTCTAATTCGACCATCTGATTTCCGATTAATTGACTGCGTTCCCTGTGACTAGCTTTCAATAAACAATGAACCCATAATTTCAACATGTCGGAGTCAGAGTAGATAGGATTGTCCTGTATTTTTCTGTGCAACTTGATCCATCCGTTATGCATTCCACCTCACCCTTATTCTTGCGTAATCAGATACTCAATGACTTTAGATGCTTCACCACTCGTTAATTCGCCAGTCGGCTTGTTGATACCGAGTGCCGTTTGTGCGCCTTGGTAGACCGCTACCTGCTCAGTACCTTGCTTCTCGCTTATACCCTTAACCCTGTCTCTTATACAC
>CZCB01000670.1_pt1 | contig 14342 bp, 9 predicted proteins | sample 591991 | NCBI WGS metagenome assembly CZCB01 (sample SAMEA3556809, study PRJEB10932) | anaerobic digester metagenome | reverse complement strand
CATGGGTTCCATATCCTCAAAGTACAGAGTAATATCTAGATTCGCATCATCCTTACCTAAGTTTAAAACACATACAGCCTCATGGCTAACGTAGTAGCCGGCGCTAGTTTTTTCTGGATAATAGCAATCTGGTATGCACCAATTGTGTGCACCTATATTTTTTATATCTTTCATTTTTCATACACCTCATTAATATGCTGATTTTATATTTCAAAATTCTATAACTTTTCCCGTATCTGCAGACATTCTAGCTTTAAGACATGCCTCTGTGACCTTAAATGAATCTATATCTGTTACCATGCAGTCCCCTTCTCCTTTAATTTGAGCTACAAAGTCTTTAAATATTTGCCCCTCCGGCAATAAATCTAATTCTTGTATTCCCATCTCTTCATCATTTATCAAACATACCTTATTTTGACATACCTCTATTACTCCTCGGGTTCCAGCTACTCGTATCCTATCATCATCATGACTAGGCGCATTCTCTGGACGGAGATAATCTATATTTACAGAACCCATCACCTCATTTGAAAATTTAAATAGGCATAGAGCTGATACCTCTAAATCACCATGCCCGCGGTTATATAACGAAGAGTGCGCTGCGTAAACTGATTGAAACTTCTCTCCACTGAACCAGCTCAACCAGTCAATAGCATGACTTCCTACCCATGGAATCGTTCCACCATATGTCTTTCTCTTTTTATAAAAATCACTGCGTTTTCCTAATCTATATGACTTCTGTGCAGTCATAAGACGCACTTTACCAATACGCCCCTGTTTCACTGCCTCCCATGCTGTTTTAAAATGAGCTGTATAGCGAATACCAAACATAGCAGCTAAATAGACATTAGACTTAGAATATACCGACTTCAATTTTTCTAAATCATCGAGGTCAGTAGCAAGGGGCTTTTCAACGAATGCATGTATTCCCCTCTCAATCACATCAATTGCTACCCTACTATTATCGCAGAAATAAGGGTTAACAACTGCTATATCAGGTTTCTCTTTATCCAGCATAGTGATATAATCATCATATCTTTTTGGATGCATATCGAGTTTAGCCACTGCCTCTTCTAGACCTTCTAGAGACTCCCCCTCTGAACCTGGAGCAATCCCAACTAAACTCATATCAGGATCCATCTCCATGCCTTCTAAAGCATATCTATAATGTCCACTACCGCCTATAATACATATCTTCATCGTACACTCTCCCCTTTTTTAATATTTTCACATGCTTATATAATATCATATATTAATCACCGAATCTTTTTAAACTAATTTAGATAAGAGCAATATATTCTTTGATAGTAATTATTTAAATATCTTTATAACAATGTTCTCTAACATCAAAATACTGTCCTTCAAATAAACCAAGTAACGTAGTCGATACGTTTAAACTTATTTCGTTTTTGCCAGGCTTTAACCATGTCTTGTCAATCTGCCACATGTAAGGAGTCCACGCCCTAACTCCAGCATTATGTCCGTTTATATATAATTCAACAGCATCTTGAAAATAGGGCTCTTGAATGTATATATCTATATTTATATCATTGGTAGATATATACAAATCTATTGTCTTCATATATTGTATATTGCCAGCATAAAATGGTAATCCTGAATTTATTAAATTGCCTATCTGCCCTATATTATTAAGTGATTCTATGCTCCACATATCTGAATTTTTAAATACACCAAATTCTCCACATATGTATAGAGGATTAACCAGTCCATCATGTTTATAATGTGTATCAACACAGACCTCTATTTCGTTGATACCCCTACATAAATATGAAGATATATCTACTACTAAATTACTAGGAAGATACACAGCTACATTTTCAAAATCCTCAGGTTCAATACGATTACCATTCACAAGAATATACCATTTTCCTTCAATGCTATTAGGTTCCATAACTAAATAGATAGGAGTATTGAGCTTTAATTCAAAATTCGTTTTATATCTACATTGTAGTGATGGGAATTCTATCTCTTTAGGACATCCAAAATGATCTTTTAATTTTATAGGTAATGATATAGAACTATCAGCTATCTGATCAATAATAGGTTTACACTGGACTAAAACACCTTCACTCATTTCATTTACTTGCAATGTCCATGTACCTAATCGTAACGAATTCATCCTGTCTATAGAAAACTTCCAATCACCACCTATATCTAGTTTTATTTTTTTGTTACTTGGCTGTGCTTTATCTTTTTTACCTTCCCTCAACATAAGCATATAGGATTGGTAAGGATAAAATTCAAGAAAAAAAGAAATAATATCCCCTTTTCTATTAATTTCAATAGGTCTATAATCTTTAAGATAAAAATCAAAATAACTTAACTCAGGCAACTGCATACCATTACAATCTAAAGTAATCTTTACCTTAAATTGTAAGCCTGAGGTATTTATAAGAAAATAATGACGCTTTCCAATATTTTCGTAACTCGCCCCTAAAATACATTCATTTTGCTTTCCTGTCTTTTCAATTTTAATATCTTTCTTTATTAAATTTTCAACAACGCGGGGAACTTTCTTTATATCAGCTACATAAAACCTATTCCCATCAACGACATTTATATCATCCGTTAAACTGTCTCCCTTAAGATAATTTTCATATGTTTTCATTGCATTGATTCCAAACCAATTACTAAATAGAGAATCTATATTATCTAATATATCAATTTTTTCCACTGGAACGCAACCAGTTGCTATAATCTTTCCACCACTATTAATATACTTTTTAATTTTCTTAACTACTGAATCTTCAACATTTAGTAAAGGAGGTAAAATTAAAACTTCAAATTTTTCATTCCCAATTTGAATATGTCCATCTATTATTTCACATCCTGTCAATAAATCAGAATCAATTATATAAAAGTCTAGATGATTGTACATTAATGTCTTTTGGAGAAGAGAAAAATCTTTTTTTAATTTCTCTCTTAAATGTTGTTTTTCTCCCATTGCTGTCCATTGACTAGTATTTGAGTCTAAAATCAAAATATTTACTTTACGCCTTCCAGCCCTCATACTATCAGTTATCTTTTTAATATATTCTGATAGTGTATTGACATGAGGCCAGTAGGGCATTTGATAAAAAGATGATGGGGGTGCATCATGTTTCTTTAAACTATCAGTAGTATAAAAAAATGCATGTGGCACAAACCAGTTAACACCCTGTATGACAAGCCAATCCATAATCCATTTCATATCTTGTAATGTCATTCCCCAACCAATACTATGAAAACATTCACACAATGCTCCTGGTTTTTTATAAAAATGGGCTGCTGAACTTGCAATTTTAGCATTGGCTCTATAATTTTCACTGCAGATATCAGGTGCTTTACCCACCTTCTGATGCCCTGCATCTATACCAGGTATATGAAAATATTGTAGCTGTTTACTTCGTAATATTGGTTTCTCGCCTACATATAATAGATTATTATCATAACACCAATCTCTAATCTGAATTTCATAACTCCTGATAAATGCATCTATCACAGTATTCCAATAATCATAACGCACTTTATCACTATTATCTTCCATTTTCTCAAATAACGCAGGCAAATTATCAACTAAAGAATAACCGTTATACTCGTCAAATATATTAGGCAAAAGCGGTGACCACGGTAAATCATTAGGGAAAGGACTTATTTCATCCGTGAAAATTCCCTTTATAGAATTTCCAAATTCATGGCCTAAATGCTTCCTGTATTTTTCATGTGTTGTTTTTATATAATAAGCAATTGCTTTAGGATTCAAGGGATCTATATATTTCCCAAAATACTTGAAGTTCCTTACCGCCACTTGGCTAATGATGTATATATGCCACTTACCTTGTGGAACCTGCCACGAAAGTTTTTTTATTGGATCTCCTGTAAAAAATCTCTTTCTGTTATAAGGTGTAAGCCCACTCATCTGAAATATATTTTCTCTATATCCTGTACCTATGTAAGATGATAAGTCGATAGAATCTTTCCAATTTATTTTCCCATTTAACTTGGAATAAGCCTATGCTAAAACTATTTGTCCCCATGGCAAATCGAGCTCCAACACATGTAAATCCTCCTATTGTAACATTATTTAACTTCATAAAACCAAAAATCTATTTAATATTTCGAAAAATTTACTATTTAATATTTATACTACACTTTGATTGCTAAATATGTTTTTAAAATCCTTGCCGTTTTAGCCATTCAGCACATAGCCTTGTCCAACTCCTTACATGGACATCTTCATCTGCAAGTCCCATTCCATGTGGTCCCGAATCGTATATATGTAATTCAAAAGGTATATCTTTTTCTTTAAGGGCTACAGAAAACAATATACTATTTTGAACAGGCACACTTTCATCATCCGCTGTATGCCATAGAAAAGTCGGAGGAGTGCTATCTGTAACATTATGCTCGTTTGAAAAATAAAGGATAGATTCATCATCTACCTCCCCTCCCAACAAATTGTTCTTAGAACCCTCGTGGGTATATTTGCCAAATGATATGACTGGATATGCCAATACCATCAAATCTGGTCTACAGCTTATCTTATCTATTTCATCTTTTGATTTAACATAGCTATCTGTAAAATGTGTGCCTACCATAGCTGCCAAATGTCCACCAGCTGAAAAACCCAATATACCAATCTTTTTAGAATTTATATTCCACTTGACTGCATTAAAACGTACATAGCTAACAGCCCTGCAAGCATCCATAAACGGATAAGGATGTCTATAAGGTGCAACACGATAATTAAGAACAAAAGCATTTATACCAATACTATTTAGCCATTTTGCTACAGGCTCACCTTCATGCCAAGCCCTATCTACATATCCTCCACCTGGACATATAATTATTGCTGCTTTCTCCTCATCACCCTCAAGAGTAAAAGGTTTTAAACTAGGCGTGTCTTCTATACCATTTCCTATTGCACCAGGAGCTCCATGTTTCCATAATTTAATATCTTCCATTACATATCACATCCTATATATTGTTTTAACTGTTTTTAATTAATACCAAAACAAAGTCATTTATTAAATACTGTTTTATAGCTGTATATATACTTGATTTATATCAATATTGTAGATATAAAAATACGTTTAGACAAGCATTCTCTACAAATATATGGTCCTATTTTTGCAATCCTCACATTCAATGTGATTTCTATTCACAGGAATATACCATTATCTTTAAAGCTATACCTCACATTTTACACACTCTAATTTGTTAGCCTCACCATAGACACTTTCACCTTTTATTTTAGTCAATGCCAGACAAACATAAAAGAGTTAAGATCAAATTGTGCTATTGACCTTAACCCCTATCAAATTCTAATATGAATTTTAACCTTTAATCCCTGTAGTTGCAATACCTTCAACTAAATAATCTTGGAATATGAAAAATATTACTAATGCTGGAATGATTGAAAGAGTAGACATAGCTAATAGCCCACCCCAGTTAGTAGTAGTTGTTGAATCATTAAAGACCTTTAAAGCAATAGACATAGTATAAAGCCTTGGTTTACTTAAATATAATAGAGGACCTAAAAAATCATCCCATTTCCAATAAAACGAAAAAATTGTCGTTGTTACTATAGCAGGTGTTACTAAAGGTAAAATTACTCTAAAAAATATACCATATTTACTACAACCATCTATTTTCGCAGCTTCATCTAATTCAATAGGTATTCCCCTTATAAATTGCATAATTAAAAATACAAAAAACGGTCCAGCAGTAAATGTTGGTACTATAAGAGGCTTAAACGAATTAACCCAGTCTAATTTGTGAAACATAATAAACTGTGGAATCATAACCACCTGTACTGGTAACATCATTGTTAGTATCATACAAGTAAACCAAAAATCTCTACCTTTAAACTTTACTCTTGCAAATCCATAAGCTACCAAAACAGAAGATACGACTGTACCTATTGTCCCAATGCCAGAATATAAAAACGAATTTTTAAAAAAGACATCAAAGGATACCCCTCCAAAACCTTTCCAACCACTTATATAATTCTCAATTGTCCATTTATCTGGAATAAGCTTATGAGCTGTTGCAAATATATCTTCATTTGGTTTAAACGAACTAAAAAACATCCAAAGAACAGGGTAAAGCATTAAAAAACAAAATAAGATCATAATTATGTGGTAAATTATATTACTAAATTTGATTTTCTCTTTCATTTTAACCCTCCTCTGCCTCATAATGTACCCAATATTTGGATGTTTTGAATAATACTAGTGTAAATAATCCAATTACAACTAACATAACCCACGCCATAGCACAACCATAACCCATTTTGCCAAATTGGAAGGCATTTCTATATAGATATAATGCATAAAACAATGTAGTATTTAAAGGTCCGCCTCCAGTAATAATTAAACCTTGTGTAAAAATCATAAAACCACTTATAAGCTGCATAACAAGATTAAAAAATATTATTGGAGTAAGAAGAGGTAATGTAATGTGAAAAAAGCGCTTAAACCATCCAGCACCATCTATTACTGCAGACTCATAGTAAGTATTTGGAATCTGTTTTAATCCTGAAAGAAATATGAGCATCGGAGAACCAAATTGCCATGCACCTAAAATTATAATAGTCCATATTGTATAAGTAGGATGGCCAAGCCAAGCTATGTTCGACTCAATTCCAAACAAAGCTAATGTCGAATTTAAAATACCCTCTGCTTCAAATATCCTTCGCCACATTACTGCAACTGCTACACTACCACCAATTAATGATGGAATGTATAGTGCAGATCTATAAATTCCTATTCCCTTTGTTTCTCGACAAAGTAATAATGCTACAATAAGAGCAAAAATTAGTCTCAATGGAACTGCAGTAAAAACATAATAAAAAGTAGCTTTAACAGATTTCCAGTATAAGGGATCACTTACAAACATCTCTTTATAGTTTTCTAATCCAATAAATTTTGGAGAAGAAAGAATATTATAATCAGTAAATGAAAGATAAAATGAATATAAAATCGGATATACTGTAAATATAAAAAAACCTATAAGCCATGGGGCAATAAATGTGTACCCTACGACATTTTCATTATCTTGCAATGGAATCGATGGCTTTATTTTGTGATTGTTTTTAGTTTTTTGAAATATTTTTTTCATAATTTTATTCGCCCCCCTTTTATATATTTAAGTGTAATGGATGACAAGCCGACCCTTTTATATAAAAGGGGGGCCTGCCTTTCATTACTATTGCTTTGATAAAATCTCATTCGCCCTTGTAATGATCTTTTCTGCTCCTTCTTCAGGTGTAATTCTTTCAAATAAAATCTCTTCATTGACTTCTTTAATTAATGCAGTTACTTCACCACCAGCAGGAGGCTCCGGAGGATCAATAGGACCTACATTGGAAGAATCGGCTAATTCATCTATATAATCAAAGGTCATCTTTACGCTTTCACTTACTCCATCCGCTAAGGCCTCTCTAACCTTACTGGAAATCGGAACTCCACGATCTGCTTTCAATATCTTATTCGCATCAATATCATTTGTCCAGAAATCTAATACCTGTACTGCTTCATCTTTATATTCCGATGTTTCAGGTATACAGAAAAACATAGAAGGTTTTAGATATAAACCTGGACTATTTCCTTTAGAATATAGAGGCATACTAATCAACTCTAAAGGTCTTTGAGCTGCATCTGCTATAACTACAGCAAAGTTAGTCCAATATGGACCACCCCAATCCTCTCCAAGTACAAAATCACTTTCCTCTATCGGTTTTTCTATTAGTAATTCTTCAGGTGAAGTTGTTATACCAGCTTTAATCATCTCAAGTTCTAACTCAAAGAAATCCTCTATAATACTCGGATCATCAAATCCTAAGGATTTTCCATCTTCACTGTACATAGATTTACCAACTGAACGAGCAAAGTATTCTACCATAAATTTAGGATCAGCAGCTAAAGGAATTTCACTAAGTTTTCCTGTCTTTTCATATATGGTTTTACCCATATCTACATAATCTTCCCATGTCCAATCATCTTCTGGCATTGATAATCCTGCTTCTTCAATAATTGCTGGATCAACCAAAGTTCCAAAAGAATTAGTACCCAAGGAAAGTGCATAAAGTTTACCATCAAATTTTCCACCTGAAATAGCATTTTCATCTACATCAGATAAATCTAGTTGGCCTGATTCAACATATGGAGTCAAATCAGCAAGTAGATCGTTTTCTAGATATTGACTGATCTTTGCATAATCATGTTGAAAAATATCTGGAAGACTATTAGCAGCAGCATAAGTTGCCATCTTATCCCAATAATCATCCCATGCAGCAAATTCTGTTTCAAAAGTAATATGTGGATTTTTTTCAGTAAATAAATCAAGCGCTTCTGTTGTAATATCAGCTCTCTCTTGAGAACCCCACCATACAACTCTGAGTGTTACTTCTTCAGATGGAGTATCAGTAACTTCACCACCTTTTTCGTCTTCTTTTTCTGTCTTTTCTATATCTGTCTGTTCTCCATCATCTGATTCTTTACCACAACCCGTAAAAATTAAAGAAATCATGAGAACCAACACCAACAATAAAATACCTGTCCTCCCAAAAATACTCGATTTCTTCATGTTTTCAACTCCTTTTTTATATTTCTGCTTTATTCCATTTCAATTTACAAGTCATATTGTTTCAAAATATAGTGCATCTTAGAGTTATGAAAATCAAAAAATATTTTTGAATGGAATGATATTTAACTGACTAGAATAATAGCAGTAATTTGTTTCTATCTAAAGTATATTAACTATTCTCCTATAAAACAATTTAAAAAACTGTGCAATTTGTTCAAAAAAGCAACAATTCTTATAAAAAAACTGGAGGTACGAAATATAATACCTCCAGTTTTTATACCGCAAAATACGATATATCATTTAATAGGTTAATTATTTACAAAATTATCTAACATAACCTCTAATAACTATACATGCTAAATTACATGATTGTGTAAAAATTTTTCTCTATATTCTGTAGGTGTATACCCTGTATATTTCTTAAAAACTTGGCTAAAATATTGTGGATTATTCCCCCAACCAACCTGTTCTGCTACTTCGTAGACTTTATCATATTCAGGATCTTCTAGTAGTTTCATAGCCTTCTCCATCCGAACCCTATTTAAATAATGGGAAAATTTTTCCCCCGTTTCTTCGGAAAATAACTTACTTAAATATACTTCATTCATATAAACTACATTATTTGCTATCCATTTTAAAGAAAGATTTTCATCATCTATATTGTTTTTTACATATTCAATAATTTTATCTACTATTGCATTATGCCTTTTTAGCATACTATTCTGATTTTCATTGGCAATCATCTGAGCAATATCTGTAATGAATTTATACATATCATCTATAATATCAATAGCCTGAAGTTCCATCGTACGTTTAATATACTCCCCTATATTTTCACTATTACAACCTCTTATAACTGCCATATATAACTCAATGCAATATATTTTAATTAAACTAAAAGAATATTTATTTTTATTTAACTGTTCAAAAAAGTTCTCTATCTCTACCTGAACTTCATCAGTATTTCCACTCTTTACAGCTATAGTCACCCTATCATAATCAAATACCAATAATTTATCGTATTTCACATTTGCATAACTTTCAATATCTCTTTTAGTTATAATACTTCCTGTTCCTAAATAAAATGAATACTTAAGAAATTCTTGTAATTCCTCAAAAACCATAGGGATATCTTCAAATTTTTCTATTTCTTCGCTATATGTTACTGTCACATCTACATCACTGTAATCTGCAAAAACTTTTTTTGCTTCGTCGATCAAATCCATTAGTTGTTCCTCATCAACATATTCTGATAATATCAAAATTTGATTTTTAATAATAGTTTTAAAATATACTCTATCTTTTCTAAAAATATCTTCAATTATATTGAGCAATATATATATAATTTCTAAATCATCAAATTTATGTATTTCAAATATAATCATACGCATATATTTTTCATTATTTATCTTTAACAAATTACAATAGTAATCTAATTCCTGTCGTGTATAGGTCCTATTCATTACAAAATCCCTGAAAAATTGTTCTTTAACCAGTGGAAGAACCTTATTTAGATCTTTAATGTTTTTTGATATGAAATTCTGCGTTTTTTCTCTCTGAGCTATTTCTTTTTTGGCACTATTTAATGCTGCAATAATCTCGTTTTCATTACAAGGCTTTAAAAGATAATATTTAACTCCATAGCGCATAGCTTCACTGGCTAATTCAAATTCGCCATATCCAGAAAGTACAATAAAAATTATCTCCTCATATTTTTGTTTTACTTTTTTAATCAATTCCAATCCACTTATCATAGGCATTTTTATATCTGTAATTACTATCTGTGGTTCATATTTAACAATCATTTCATAGGCCTCCATGGCGTTTTTTGCAGCTCCTACAAATGAAAAGCCATATCCCTCCCAGTTAATAACTCTAGCTATGCCTTCCCTTATAATCCGCTCATCGTCTACTAACAAAACCTTATACATCATTATCGCACTCCTTTTGCGGTATACAAATAATCACCGTTGTACCCAGGCCAACCTTGCTTTCTATAGCTATACCGTACTGTTCTCCAAATGCCATTTTTATTCTTTGATCAATATTTTTTAAGCCTATTCCCGTACCTTTAGTTTTCACTTCACCTTTTTTTAATTTTTTCAATAAATCTTCATCAATACCAGGTCCATTATCTTCAATGCAAAAATTCACTCCTTTTAGATCAGTATATGCACTCAACTTAATTTTACATGTTTCAAGCATATTTTCCAAACCATGATTTATTGCATTTTCTACAATAGGTTGAAATGATAACTTAGGTATATAGTATGAATAGTACTTTTCATCAATATCAATTTCAAAATCTAAACGATCTTCATAGCGCATTTTTTGAATGGTAATATAACTGTATAAAATTTTAATTTCTTCATCTACTGATATAATATGTTCTTTTTTGCTTATAGAACTACGTAAAAGATAACCAAGTGATTCCACCATAATAGAAATTTCCTGCTGTCCATTCATTTTTGCCATCCAATTTATAGATTCAAGTGTATTATATAAAAAATGGGGATTAATTTGAGCCTGTAAAGCTTTATACTGTGCATCTTTAATGGCCAGCTGTTTTTCATGATCTTCTTTGATTAGAGTATTTATCTTGTCTATCATAATATGGAAATTTCTATCCAGTTGCCCAATCTCATCCATAGGCTGCTTAACTGGTATGTCACTGCTGATTAATTCAAATGCCCCATTTTCAACCAATCTCATTTTTCTTGAGAGTTCTTCTATGGGTTTTGTAAGATTTTCAGCTAACTTAAAGCTTATAATTGTCACAAACGCTACCAAAATAAAGAAAGCAATTAACACACTGTTTTTTGCAGTTATAAGCATTTGAAAAATATCTTCGTATAATATGGCATTTATATATACAAATCCACTATACTTCGAAGTACTATATGTAATAAAATATTTATCATCATCTATATCCATAAAATCATATCCTGACTTCTTATCAAATTTAAGTGTATTTAATTTATATTCAGTTACATCAGAATTTGAATAAATCACTATATCATCCAATTTTACTATGAGATTGAAATCATATTTAGATGCCATCGATAAATTATCACGAATTAACTGATTAAAATCAATGCGTATCACAAAGGTACCAAGAGGTTGTAAACTAAAATTTTTTATACTTCTCATAGTACGCGCACTAATAAGAAAACCTTCTTCTAGATGTGGAGCCGTAATAGCAAATTGACCATTTCTTGAAGTTGCTATATCTAAAATTGTATCCTTGTCTTTTAGATCAAGGCTACGGGGATATCTACCACCAATTATTTCATCTCCCTCCTCATCTATAAAAATAATACTGCTCACATATTTTTCATTACCAGCAATACTAATAGCCCTTTCCAACAAGAGACGTAATCGTTTAAAACGTTCATAATTGTTTTTGTTCCCATTAATAGCTAATGCATATTCTTGTATAATTGGATCAGATATTACTTTGAATGAAAGATCTTCTATCTTCTTTAAGTCATTTTCAATCCCAGAAGCTGAGATATTCAAGAGTTGTGCAGATTGCTCATATAAAGTATTATTGTATTTTCCTACTAAAAAATACAATAATACTAAGCTTGCCAAACAAATAATACAAACTATTAAAATTTGAATGATTAAAAGCTTATTACGAATTTTTGTATTCCTATAAAAGTCATGAAATTTCTGTCTTATTTCATTAAAACCAAATTTAGATCTAGATTCAGTCGTATTTACATTCTTCAATTCTGATCCACTCCCATGGAAATTATAAAAAATCACCTCTCTAAGATTATATTTATTATATCATGAATGAGTATATAATTTAATTCCATATATACTCATTCACATAATCTTACTATACATAAAAACACTAGCAGAAATTTTAATTAAAATCACTCTTAGTCAATTAAAATTTTAAATACAACAGGCTTATCACTTTTTACTTTTTTTGTTTCTATAACTAATGCATCATCTTTTCTTTTCCATACTGGAACTTCGTTAAAACCAAGTATAGAAATATCTCTAATAATACCATGGAAATAAGGAAGAGAAGATGCGTCTTTATTTGCAAGTGCATGAATCTTTACAATGCCATCCTCTGGATATTTCAAAACTGTTGCATATATATAAGAGCCTTTTATAGTAAAACGAATATCTTTAGACGTATATTCTTGCGTATTGCCATCTGTAAACTGTCCTTCCTGAATTTCAGTTGGACCTTCACCTGATACACGCCATATAGATGTATCATAAATGGCCTCTCCATTTACCTTCAACCACTGCCCAATCTCAAGTAAAATTGATTTATCTTGTTCGGGAATGGTTCCATCGGCCTTAGGACCAATATTCAATAACATGCAACCATTTTTGCTTACAATATCTACTAGATCACAAATTAGCTCATTTGCAGTTTTATAATCATTATCTGGAGTATAACACCAAGAGTTTCTTGCAACTGAGGTGTCAGTTTGCCAGAAATATGGCTTTGCATCAGCAAATTTACCCCGTTCTATATCCACAACCGCACATCCGAACATAAAGGCATCGTGCTTATAATTAATTACTACTTCCTGCCCCCATTCTTCTGCCCTGTTGTAATAATAGGCAGCAAATTTTTTCAAATAAGGCTTGACTGCACTGTGTTGAATCCACCAATCAAAATAGATTACTCTGGGACGGTATCTATCTACAATTTCACAAGTTCTAAGCAGCCAATCTTCTAAGAATTCTTGTGAAGGCGCCGGCGTACTAAATAAATCATGATGATCCGGTTCTGGCATAGCCGGCCAATAAAAATCTCCACGTGATAATGGTTCTTTAATATCACTATCAAATTCTTTCCCATGTCCCATAAAAAACCAATGCTCTACACGATGCGAAGAGGCTCCTAATTCCATTCCACGCAAGTTCACTGCCCGCCCTAGTTCACCAAGAACATCACGTTTCGGCCCCATTTCATAAGCATTAAAATGTGATAGATGACTTTTATACATTTGAAAACCATCATGATGCTCTGCTACAGGAATAACATAACGCGCACCTGCTTGTGCAAAAATATCTGCCCATTCATCTGGATCAAATTTTTCAGCTTTAAACATTGGAATAAAATCCTTATATCCAAACTCTTTGTGAGGTCCATATGTCTTAATATGATGTTCATATTCAGGAGATCCTTGAATATACATATTTCTAGAATACCACTCGTTTCCAAACGCAGGCACAGAATAAATACCCCAATGAATAAAGATACCAAACTTAGCCTTCCTGTACCATTCAGGAATACGATAATCACTTAAAGAATTCCAATTATCTTTAAATCTTCCCCTTTTTATTGTTTCATCAATAATTTTTAGATATTTTTCTCTATCCATCTTAAATATTTCCACCCCTTCTAAATCTTTAGTTTTTCGCCACTGTTTAATAAGACAAAATTAATTGCTTTTCCCATATTATTTAGATGCATAAATAAATAGATTTTAAACTAAAACAAATTATATTGTAGTAAAAGTCTTTATTTTTTCTGCTCATGTATTCTTCCGTCAGCAGACCTGAATCAATAACTTATTATATAATCGGGTAGGAGGTAGATAATTATTTTATCTACCGACCTCCCACACCACCGTACGTACGGTTCTCGTATACGGCGGTTTCATAGTTTACACTCTCACTTTAAGGTAATATTTAAGAAAACTCAAATAACCTTGTTTTTCAAACCTAGCATTGGTTAGGGTTGTTGCAAGAATCCAGCTATTGGCTACATG
>CZCB01000112.1_pt1 | contig 14360 bp, 12 predicted proteins | sample 591991 | NCBI WGS metagenome assembly CZCB01 (sample SAMEA3556809, study PRJEB10932) | anaerobic digester metagenome | reverse complement strand
GCTGCTGGTGGCGCTGGTCTTCCTGCTGACCTGCCTGGCCGTTGTCCAGTTCATGGGCGGGCAGATCGCCTCACTCATTCTGGCCCCGGTGGCCATTTCCGCCGCCGAAGCGCTGGGCATCGACCCTCGCGGCATGGGCATGGCGGTGGCCCTGGGCTGCTCCCTGACCTTCCTCACGCCGTTCAGCCATCCCTCCAACCTGCTGGTGGTCAGCGCGGGCGGGTACACGGTCAAAGACTTCCTGCGGGTGGGCGCGCCGCTCACCCTGATCGTAATCGCTTTGATTCTTGCCGGATTAGTGGTATTCTGGGGTTTCTAGAACATGACAGACAACCTTTTTCGCTATCAACTGCTCAAGAAAGACGGTCAGGCCCGGGCGGGCGTTTTTTCCACCCCGCACGGTGACCTGCTCACGCCGGTGTTCGCCCCGGTGGGCACCCAGGCGACGGTGAAAGCCGTCACCCCGGCCCAGCTGGAGGAAATCGGCGCTCAGCTGGTCCTGTCCAACACCTACCACCTCTACCTGCGCCCGGGCGCCGATCTGGTAAGTGAAATGGGCGGGCTGCACGAGTTCATGCAGTGGCACCGCCCCATGCTGACCGACTCGGGCGGGTTTCAGGTCTTCTCCCTGACCGATATGCGCAAGATCGACGACGACGGGGTGACCTTCAAGAGCCATATTGACGGCTCTACACACCGCTTCACCCCGGAGAAGTCGATCGAGATCCAGGAGAAGCTAGGAGCCGATATCATCATGGCCTTTGACGAGTGCTCTTCTCCCTACGATCGCGAGTATTCGGAAAAGGCCATGGCCCGCACTCACGCCTGGGCGGAGCGCTGCCTGAAGGCCAAAACCCGGCCGGACCAGGCACTGTTCGGCATCGTGCAGGGCGGCGTATTCCCCGACCTGCGCGAGCGCTCGGCGGAGTTCATCGCCTCGCTGGGCTTCCCCGGGCATGCCATCGGCGGGCTGTCGGTCGGCGAGACCAAGGCCGAGATGAACCAGATGCTCGAGGTAGTTAACGCCGTGCTGCCGGAGGACAAGCCGCGCTACCTGATGGGTGTCGGCTCGCCGGAGGACCTGATCAACGGCATCCGCCGCGGCGTGGACATCTTCGACTGCGTGTTGCCCACCCGCCTGGCCCGCCATCACGCCGCCATGACCCCGACAGGCCGCCTCAACCTGATGAACCAGGTTTTCGCCCGCGACCACAACCCCATCGTCGAGGGCTGCGGCTGCTACACCTGCCAGAAGTTCACCCGGGCTTACCTGCGCCACCTGATCGTGGCCAAAGAGATGCTCGCCGCCACGCTGATCTCCATCCACAACCTTTACACACTGCTGGAAATTGCGCGCCAGTCCCGCCAGGCCATCCTGGAAGGCAGGTTCGATGCCTACGCTGACGCTTTCCTGGAGCAGTACGAGAGGACCCTATGAGCTTCTTCCAATCCATCGTCCTGGGCATCGTACAGGGTTTGACCGAGTTTCTCCCCATCTCCAGTTCCGCACACCTGGTGCTGGTCCCCTCTCTGCTTGGCTGGAGCTTCCCCGAGGAGCAGGTCTTCCCCTTCGGTGTGCTGGTGCAGCTGGGGACCCTGCTTGCGGTCATCGTTTACTTCCGCAAAGACCTGTTCAAGATCGTGCGCGACGTTCTGACCGGGCTGAAGGACCGTAAACCGTTCGCATCGGAAGGCGCCCGCCTGGGATGGCTGCTGGTCCTGGCCTCCATACCGGCGGTGCTGGCCGGGCTGCTGATCAAAGATGCGGTGGAATCGGTCTTCCAGAGCCCTGTGGCAACCTCCCTGTTCCTGTTCGTCACCGCCAGCATGCTGGTGGCGGCGGAGCGCATCGGCAAGCGCAGCCGGGGGATGAGCGAGATGAACATGAAAGATGCGCTGGTGATCGGCCTGTTTCAGGTGCTGGCCCTCTTCCCGGGCGTGTCGCGCTCCGGCTCGACCATCGCCGGCGGGATGACCCGCGATCTGGAGCGCCCGGCTGCGGGCCGGTTCTCCTTCCTGATGTCCATCCCGGTGATGCTGGGAGCCGGTCTGGTCAGTATTACAGACCTGCTCGAAGTGCCAGACCTGTCAGGGTTCCTGCCCGTGCTGGCGGCCGGCTTCATTGCTGCGGCGGTGGTCGGGTTCTTTTCGATTCACTGGCTGCTGCGCTACCTGGTGCGCCACCCGCTGACGGTTTTCTCCGTCTACTGCGTGGCCTTTGGCATCCTGAACCTGATCGTGGCCTATGTTTAAGCGCTTCATGATCCTTGCTCTGGCCGCCGGCCTGCTGCTGGCCGCCTGCCAGCCGGCAGGCGGCGCCGTGGTGACCACACCCGCCCCCACCCAGGTGACCCTGCCGGTGCGCCTGGACCACTCCGCAGGCTGGCTGGAGCCGCTGGTGAGCGCCTGCGCCGCGCAGCAGCCGCAGCTCGCTGTGATCCTGTCCGAGAACGCTGTCGAAGAAGGCGGGATTGAGCTCCGCTGGGGTCAGGCCGGTACAGACCTGCCCTTTGTCGCACAAATCGGGGTTGAACGGCTGGCAGCGGTGGTCTCACGGAATAACACCATTCGCCAGCTGCCGCTGGAAGAGTTCCAGCGCGTTCTGGCCGGGCGAATCCTCTACTGGGAGGAGCTGGACTCGACAAAATGCATCGAGTGCCTGCGCCCGGACGCCACCATCCAGCCGTATGCCTACCCTCCGGAAGACCCGCTGGCCGGGCAAATCGAAGCCGCGCTGTTCCCGGATACACGCCTGCTGCCGGAAACCATCCTGGTTCCCTCGACCAGCGCCATGCTCGAAGCCGTGGCCGCTGATGCCAGGGCGCTGGGCTTTCTGCCCGCCCGCATGATCGGTGACCGGACCGCCGAGCTGGAGCTGACGGACCTGCCGGACCCGGCCGTGCTGGATTTCCCGGTTCTGGCCCTCAGCGCCAGCGAGCCAGCCGGCCTGGCCCGTGACTGGCTGCTGTGCGTTCAGGATGGGCTGCACTGAAGCAGTCCGCGGAAGCCGGAAACAGGGTTATTTCCCCAATTTGGGGTTTAATGGTAAACAAACAAGGATGAAAGGAGGGGTCATGCCGATCACCCTGATCTTGAGAAAACAGCAGTTCCAGCTGGAAGGCACGCTGACGGTAAAGCAGGCGCTCGAACAGCTGGGCCTGTCCCCCGAATCTCATCTGGTGGTACGTGACGGGGAAATGCTGAACGAAAATGAGCCGCTGCGCAACGGAGAGGTAGTCAAGCTGGTGCCCGTCATTTCAGGAGGGTAGCCATGTCCACCATGTTCTGCCAGAAATGCGACCAGCGCGCGGCGATCCGCATGCGCCAGCACCGGTTGATGTTCTGCCGGGACCACTATCTGGAGTGGTTTGTCGAGCAGACCCAGCGCACCATCGAGCGCTATCACATGTTCACCCTCGCTGACCGCCTGCTGCTGGCCGTCTCCGGCGGCAAGGACTCGCTGGCGCTGTGGGACGTGCTCTGGCGGCTCGGTTACAGTGTGGACGGCATGTACATCAACCTGGGCATCGACGGCGAAGAGCATTACTCCAACGAATCCGAGCAGTACTGCCGGACCTTCGCCGAAGAGCGCGGCCTGTCGCTGCAGGTGGTCAACGTGAAGCAGTCCTTCGGCCAGACCGTGCCGGAACTGGCCCGCCTGCGCCACCGCAGCCGTTCCAAGCCCTGCTCCGCCTGCGGCATGGCCAAACGCCACATCATGAACCAGGCCGCCCGGGATGGCGGGTACGATGTGCTCCTCACCGCTCACAATCTGGACGACGAGGTGGCGGTGCTGTTCGCCAACACGCTGAGCTGGAACGTGGACGGGCTGAACCGCCAGTCCCCGGTGCTGGAGGCCCGCGACGGGTTCGTCCGCAAGGCCAAGCCCTTCTGCCGCTTCTACGAGCGGGAGACGGCTGCCTACACCCTGCTGCGGGGGATCGAGTACATCGAAGAGGAATGCCCGTTTGCCACCGGTAGCAAGCAGATCATCTACAAAGAGATCCTGAACAAGCTCGAGGAAGAGCATCCCGGGATCAAGCTGCATTACTACGTCAGTTTCCTGAAGGCCCGCCAGCAGCAGGTCTTCCAGCCCGGAGCTGCCGAAAAGGTCTCCGAGTTGGAGCTGCGCCCCTGCCCGTCCTGCGGACAGCCGACCACCAACCAGGGCCTGTGCGCGTTCTGCACCCTGGTCAGCAAGGCTCAGGCAACAAAATAAAACGGAGCCCTTGTCGGGCTCCGTTTCGGGCGTGGCTGCCCCTCAGGCCACTTCCAGGTATTTTTCCACTTCCCAGTCGGTCACGTGCGTGCGGAACTCTTCCCACTCCACGGCCTTGGCCCGGCTGAAGGCCTGGTAGGTTTCCGGCCCCAGGGCGTCCTTGATCACCTGGTCCTTTTCCAGCTCTGCCATGGCCTCCTGCAGCGAGGACGGCAGCGAATCGATGCCCATCTGAGCCCGTTCCAGCTCGCTCAGCTCATAGATGTTGATGTTGTTCAGCGGCCGGGGCGGCTTCATGTCGCAGTCGATGCCGTCCATCGCGGCGGCCAGCATGGCTGCGAAAGCCAGGTACGGGTTGCTGGACGGGTCCGGGCAGCGCAGCTCGGCACGAACTGCCTTGTTCTGCCCGGAGTTGAAGCGCGGAATGCGGATCAGGGCCGAGCGGTTGCGGGTGGCCCAGCCGATGTACACCGGTGCTTCGTAGCCCGGAACCAGGCGCTTGTACGAGTTGACCGTTGGCGCGACGACCGCTGACAGTGCCCGGGCATGCGAGAGCTGCCCGGCGATGAAGTTGTACGCCAGCGGGGAGAGCATGTTCTCGTCGTTCGCGTCGAAGAACAGGTTGTTGCCCTCTTTGTCAAACAGCGACTGGTGGCAGTGCATGCCGGACCCGTTGATGCCGTATATGGGCTTGGGCATGAACGAGGCCACCAGGCCGTGCTGCGCGGCAATGGCCTTGACGGTGTACTTCAATGTCATCACGTTGTCCGCCGCCTTGAGTGCATCAGCGAAGCGGAAATCGATCTCGTGCTGGCCGATGGCCACCTCGTGGTGCCCGACCTCAATCTCCAGCCCCATGGACCACAGCGCGGCCATCAGCTCGGTGCGTACGCGCACGGCCTCGTCGTTGGGGGAAAAATCGAAATACCCGCCGACATCATGCGGCACAGGATGCGCGATCACGCCGCCGCCGTTGCCGCGGAAGAGGAAGAACTCCGGCTCCGGGCCAACGTTGTACACCCAGCCCCGTTCGCCGGCCTTTTCCAGAAGCCGGATCAGCGTCCCGCGAGGGTCGCCCTCGAACGGGGTTCCATCCGGATGGTGGATGGTGCAGAACATCCGCGCCCGGCGCATGTCCGGCGGGGACCAGGGCAGCACCGCGTAGGTGTCCGCATCGACCCGCAGGTGCATGTCGCTTTCCTGAATGCGGGCAAACCCTTCCACCGAAGAACCGTCAAACCAGACCCCGTCCTCCAGCGCAGCCTCCAGGCGTTCCACCGGCGCGTCAACGCTCTTGACCGAACCGGTCACGTCCGAGAACTGGAAGGAGATGAACTTGACGCCATCTGCCTTTACACGTTCGAGTAATTCTTTCTTATCCATGGTCTCCTCCGTTGGCATTAATAACAAAAAGACATGCCGGGGGCATGCCTTCGATTCCCAAATGACAGGCGGATGCCCTTCCTGGTCAGTACGAGGTTCATCACCTCGACCACTATGCCCGCTTTGTGACGCCATTACTGGCGGATTTCAGCGTGCATTTTTCCGGAAGGGAGAAAGAAGCCCGTGGTCAGGCTTCAGAGGCATCCGCTGATCGTTCGATTTTCCCCTGATGGCTCAGGGTTAGCCTCTCTTCGCAGAGAGGAACCTCCACCTCGTCACCCCACTGCGGTGGGGCTCAGCCGCTATTTCTCCTGTTCAGTTGTTCAGACCGGTTTTCACCAGCATGTGACAATAGTAAAGAAAACCGTTGAGGCTGTCAACCCCCTTTTATCGATGATTTCTTATAACTTAATTGGAATTGTTGACTCCAATTAATCCTTATGGCACTGTCCGCTGCCCGAATCGCGAAAGTCACCGCCCTCCACCGGGATGAATTCCCATTCATAGCGGTCCGGGTACAGCCGGAAGAGCAGGATGCCGAAATCACCGCTGTTCCGCACCTCGCTGAAAGGCAGCGGCTCGGCGAACCCGCGCTGGCTGGCTCCGCCCGTGCCAACAACGAACTGGCGAATGCCGCGCTCCGGGTCCGGCTGCCCGGCCGGACCCACCGGGGCAAAGCGCTCGTAATTGTGGTCATGCCCGCTGACCACAATTTCCGCGCCGTACTCGTACAGCGCATCCCAGAACGCCTGCAGCCAGAAGGAATTCCCGGCCAGACCCGAGGTCCAGCGCGGGTGATGCCAGTAGGCCAGCACGCAGCGGTCGCGGTTGGCCTGCAGATCCTCCCGCAGCCACTGCACCTGCGGCGAATCTGGCCCGCAGCCGTCGATGTTGAGGCAGTTGCTGTTGAGCGCGATCAGGTGCCAGTCACCCAGGTCCCAGCTGTAATAGCCCTTCCCCGGCTCTCCGGCGGCCTCGCCGAAATACTGGAAGTAGCTCTGCGCGTTTTTCTCCGTGTAGTAGTCATGGTTGCCCGGCGCCGGGCGGATCATATGGCGGAAATAGCCCCAGGAAGCGTCAAAGCAGGTGATGTACTCCTCGAAGGTGCCGGAGCCGTTGGTATTGTCCCCCGCGGTGAACACCGCATCGGGCATGGCGGTCTTCAGCAGCGCCGCGGTCTGGTCGTCGCCTTCCTGCCCGCAGATGGAGATATCCCCCGCACCGGCCAGCACCGCCGGCGTGGGGGGCGGGGTGAGGGTGGGCGTGGGATTGGTCGTCGGGGTGTTGCTGGCGGTGGGTGTCAGGCTGGCGGTCGCGGTGGACGTAGGGAACGGCGTGATAGTGTCTTTCGGCGGTGCAGTTTGCACCGCAGGCGCACAGGCGGCCAGGAGGATCGCCAGTCCGATCAGCGCCCACAGACCGGGCTTTGCATGTAATCTTAAGAAATCAGGCCAGCGCTTTTTCATTCAGGTTGAATTACTATATCATCGATTTTCCTCTTGTAGTTTAGAACGAATGTGCTATAATCAGGTTGTTGTCCTGTCTCTTCTACGAAGATGTGGAATTGCGGATATAATTTTTCTAAAGTATTGAACAGGAGCTAAAGTATGGCCCGCAAACAGAGCGCATCTGCCCAGCCCTTACCCACCGGCGATGGGTCCACCTCTATGGATGAGGCTCGCAAAGCAGTGCTTGAAAAAGCGCTTGGCGACATCATCAAACGCTACGGCGAAGGCTCGATTATGCGAATGGGCGAAGCCCATCACCTGCAGGTCGAAGCCATCCCGACCGGTTCGCTTTCGCTCGACCTGGCGCTGGGCGTTGGCGGCATTCCCCGCGGCCGGATCACCGAGATCTACGGCCCCGAGTCCTCCGGCAAGACCACCCTGTGTCTGCATGTGGTCGCCGAGGCCCAGAAGCGGGGCGGCACCGCGGCCTACATCGACATGGAGCACGCCCTGGACCCGCATTATGCCTCCAAACTGGGCGTCGACCTGGACACCCTGCTGGTTTCCCAGCCCGACACCGGCGAGCAGGCGCTGGAAATTGCCGAGACGCTGGTCCGCTCCGGGGCGGTGGACATTGTCGTGGTCGACTCAGTCGCCGCGCTGGTGCCGCGTTCCGAAATCGAAGGAGACATGGGCGATGCGACCATGGGTATGCAGGCCCGCCTGATGTCGCAGGCGCTGCGCAAGCTCTCCGGCTCCATCAACCAGACCAAAACCTCGGTGGTTTTCACCAACCAGCTGCGCCAGAAGATCGGCATCATGTTCGGCAACCCGGAGACCACGCCGGGCGGCCTGGCGCTGAAGTTCTACGCTTCAGTGCGCCTGGACATCCGCCGCATCCAGTCGATCAAGGTCGGCGCGGAAATCGTGGGCAACCGCGTCCGGGTGCGCGTGGTCAAGAACAAGGTCGCGCCCCCCTTCCGCACCGCCGAGTTTGACATCATGTACAACGAAGGCATCTCGAAGATGGGTGACATCCTCGACCTGGCCACCGAGCTGGAGATCGTCTCCAAGCGCGGCGCGTTCTTCTCCTACGGCGACATCCGCCTGGGTCAGGGCCGCGAAAACGCCAAGGACTTCCTGCGCTCCAACCCCGAGCTGGCCGCGGAGATCGAGCAGGCCGTCCGCGAGCGCGCCATGGGCGGCGAGCTGGACCTGCTCGGCAAGGCCGCCGACGACGACGAGAGCTTCGTCGAAGAATAACCCTCTATCCGATCCATCAAAACAGCCCTGGACCGCGGTCCAGGGCTGTGTGATTCGATGCGACCAACGCAAAGACGCGCGGCCTAGGTGCCTTCCTGCCAGGAATTGAGGTAGTGGACCTGTTCGGGGGTCAGCGTGTCGATCTTCACGCCCATGGCATCCAGCTTCAGGCGGGCAATCTCGTGATCGATCTCCGCGGGCACGCTGTACACATTGGCTTCCATCTCTTTGGCGTGCTTGACCATGTACTCGGCGCTCAGCGCCTGGTTGGCAAAGGACATATCCATCACGCTGGCGGGGTGGCCTTCGGCGGAGGCCAGGTTGATCAGGCGTCCTTCACCCAGCAGGAACAGGCGGCGGCCGTCCTGCAGTTCATATTCTTCGACGAAGGGGCGCACGCGCTTCGGCGTCTCGGTGACCGACATTTCCTGCAGCGCCGGGATGTTGATCTCGACGTTGAAGTGGCCCGAATTGCTGATGATTGCGCCGTCCTTCATGTTCTCGAAGTGGCGGCGGTCGAGCACGTTGATGTCGCCTGTCAGGGTGCAGAAGATATCACCGATCTTGGCGGCCTCGTCCATCGGCATCACCCGGTAGCCGTCCATGACGGCTTCCAGCGCCTTGAGCGGGTCCACCTCGGTCACGATCACGTTGGCGCCCATGCCGCGAGCGCGCATGGCCAGACCGCGGCCGCACCAGCCGTAACCGGCCACCACGAACACCTTGCCGGCCAGCAGCACGTTGGTGGCCCGGATAATGCCGTCGATGGTCGACTGGCCGGTGCCGTAGCGGTTGTCGAAGAAATGCTTGGTCATCGCGTCGTTCACCGCGATGATCGGGAAGGCCAGCGCTTTGTCCGCCGCCATGGCCCGCAGGCGAATGACGCCGGTGGTGGTCTCCTCGGTCCCGCCGATCACATTGCTCAGCAGGTCGCGTCGATCGGTGTGCAGCGTGCTGACCAGGTCGGCCCCGTCATCCATGGTCATGTGGGGCTTGTGGTCCAGCGCGGCATGGATGTGGCGGTAGTAGACCGTGTTGTTCTCGCCCTTGATGGCGAACACAGGGATCTCATCGTGGGAGACCAGCGAAGCCGCCACGTCGTCCTGGGTGGACAGCGGGTTGGAAGCGGTCAGCACCACATCCGCACCGCCGGCGTGCAGAGTCTTCATCAGATTGGCCGTTTCGGTGGTCACATGCAGACAGGCGGAGATGCGAATCCCCTTGAGGGGCTTCTCCCGCTCGAAGCGCTCGCGGATCAGGCGCAGGACGGGCATCTCGCGCTCCGCCCAGTCGATCCGGCGGCGTCCACCTTCCGCCAGCGAAAGGTCCTTTACATCGTATTCAGCCATTCAAATCCCTCCAGAAAAGGTCAGGTAGTTAGTTGAGCAAGACGTCCAGCGCGCCTTGATCGTCGAAGTGCTCGCGATAGCGGGCAACAAACTCCGCGGGAGTAAAGCTGTGGTTCTGGGTGCCGCTGTGCTCCAGGCAGTAGGTGCCTGCCAGCGCGCCCATGCGCCCGCAAATCTCCCAGGGCATCCCCAGGCGGTAGCCGCGCAGGAAACCGCCGCGGAAGGCGTCTCCCACCCCGGTCGGGTCAAGAATCTGCCGGGGAGGAACCACCGGGATAGAGAAGCGGGTGTCATCCACGTAGATGTGCGCCCCGTCCTTCCCCAGGGTGACCACCATGAATCCCACCTGGCTGCGGATCTGCTCGGCGGTCTGGTGCGTGTGCTTCTGCAGCAGCTCGAACTCATACTCGTTCAGGAACAGGCTGTGCGCCCCGTTCACACCCTCGCGGATCTCTTCGGGGTCCATGCGCACCAGCTGCTGGCTGGGGTCGTACAGGTAGGGGATGCCCAGTTCCTTGCATTCCAGCACATAGCGGTGCATTGCCGCCGGGTCGTTGGGCGAGATCAGCACCAGATCCACCTCTGTGCCGTCCAGGTCACGCATCGACAGGTCCACCGAGCGAGACATGGCGCCCGGGTAGAAGCTGGCAATCTGCGCGTTGGAACGGTCGGTGGTGGCGAAGAAAGAAGCGGTGTACTCGCCCGGGATGACCTTCACCAGGCGGGTATCGACGCCGCAGGATTCCAGCCAGTCGCGGTAATCGCCGAAGTCCTCGCCCACGGTGCCCATCACCAGCGGGCGCTCACCCAGCAGCGCCATGGTGTAGGCAATGTTCGGAGCGATCCCGCCTCGCTGGCGGACCATTGATTCCACCAGGAAGGACAGGCTGATGGTCTCCAGCTTTTCCGGGATGATGTGATCGCGGAAGTGGCCGGGGAAGACCATCAAGTAGTCATAAGCAATCGAGCCGGTGCAGACAATCGTCATTGAAAAGAACCCTCTGTTACTTTGCGCCCAGACAGCGGGCAAGATTTTCGGTGAAGGGCGGGTAGATCACTCCCTTTTCCGTCACCAGTGCGGTGATTAACTCGTGCGGCGTGACATCAAATGCCGGGTTGCGGGCTTTCGCGCCGCGAGGAAACACAGGTTCCCCGTGATACTGGATCCCCAGCACCTCCGCTTCGTCCCGCTCTTCGATGGGGATCTGGTCCCCGGAGGACAGCGAGAGGTCCGCGGTGGAAGAGGGAAACACGGCGTAGACAGGAACCCTGTTTTCATGCGCCGCCAGCGCCAGCATGTACGTGCCGATCTTGTTGGCCACATCGCCGTTGGCCGCGACCCGGTCCGCCCCGAATAGCACCTTCTGCACCTGTCCGGTGCGCAGGAAATGACCGGCCGCCCCGTCGACGATGATTTCGTACGGGATGCCGTACTGCTCCAGCTCCCAGGCAGTCAGCCGGGCGCCCTGCAGACGCGGGCGGGTTTCATCCACCAGCACGCGCACATTCTTTCCTTGCTCGTGCGCAGCACGGATCACGCCCAGAGCGGTGCCCCAGTCGACCGTGGCCAGCGCGCCGGTGTTGCAGTGATGCAGGATGGTGTCACCGTCGTCAATCAGCTCCGCGCCGAACGCGGCCATGGCCATGTTCGTGGCCACATCCTCGTCCGCGATGCGGTGAGCTTCCTCCAGCAGCACGGCGGCCTGTTCAGCCGGTGATGCGGCTTCCATGGAACCAGCCGCAGCCAGCATCCTGCGCAGCGCCCAGGACAGGTTGACCGCGGTCGGTCTGGCAGCGTTAAGCCGCGCAGCGGCCTGCTCCAATTCCCGGCGGAACTGCTCCGGCCCGGCAGAGGAGGCACGTTGAGCCGCCAGCGCCAGCCCGTAAGCAGCCGCTGCGCCAATTGCGGGGGCCCCGCGCACCACCATCAAGCGGATGGCATCTGCCACCTCTTCGGCGGACTGGTATGAGACCACCTCCAGCCGCTCCGGAAGAAGCCGCTGGTCGATCATGCGCAGTTGATGGCGCTCAGGATCCCATTGAACGGTCCGCATTTCACCTGCCAATAAAAAAGCCCTCGGGGGAGAGCAACAGACTGACAAGTGAGTTTAACATGTCTGTTATACTTTGTCAAAGTATTGACAGCATCCTGATCATCCGGTATAAGCCTTTCATCATGCGATTCTACAAGCCCATCTGCTTCCTGGTGGCCGCATCGCTCGCGCTGAGCAGCTGCGGCCTGTTTCCAACCCGCACCGTCCAGGAAGCCACCGGCACCTCCCCGGCGGAAGCCGTCATCCATACCCTCTCCGGCGAAACCGCCTCTGCAACCCCGACCCGCCGCCCGACCGAAACCCCCACTCCTCTGCCGGCTGCGCGCATCGAACAGGGCGAGCGCGCGCTGTTCATTGGTGACCGCGACCGCGCCCTGAGAGAGCACCAGACCGCGCTGGACCGGTCCACCAACCCGGATGAGAAGGCAGCGGCGCTGCTGGGACTGTCGCGCACGTACTATGAGTCCGGCAATTACTCTCTGGCCCTTTCCACCCTGCGCCGCCTGACCGCGGATTACCCGGACAGCCCCTCCATCGCAGCGGCATATTTCCTCTTCGGGCAGGTCTACGAAGCGACCTACCAGTACGCGCTGGCCGCTGGCGCATACGGCGAGTACCTGGCGCGCAAGCCGGAACCGCTGGGCAATTACGTACGCCGCAAACAGGCGGAGAACCTTTCCCTGGCCGGCGACTATCAGAGCGCCGTGGACGTGCTGCAGGCCGCCGTCGACGCCCAGCCCGGCGAGGACATCCTGGCGCTGCAAATCGCCCTGGGGCGCAACTATGCCGCGCTGGGGGATTACGCCAGCGCCATTCATATCTATCTGGCGGTGTATGAGGCTACCGACAACGCCTATACCCGGGCGCAGATGAACTTCCTGGCCGGGCAGGCTTACCTGGCGCTGGGTGAGTACGAACAGGCCTACGCCCGCTTCCAGGATTCGGTCAACAATTACCCGCAGGCCTACGACAGCTATTCCGGACTGGTTGCGCTGATTCAGGCGGGTGTTTCGGTTGACGAGTACCAGCGCGGGCTAGTGGATTACTACGCCGGTGAGTACGGATACGCCATCGACGCATTCCGCCGCTACCTCAACCAGGACCCGGCCCACGACGGCAGCGCGCACCACTATATCGCCCTGTCACACCGGGCGCTGGACAACGTGGAAGGGGCGGTGCAGGAGTGGCAGAGGATGCTGGAAGACCACCCGGGTGAGGAAACCTGGTATGCCGCCTGGGAAGAACTTGCCTATACGCAGTGGGCCTACCAGGAAAACTACCGTGCCGCTTCGGACACGCTGCTGCGCTTTGTCAGCGAGTACCCCACCTCCGCTTATGCGCCCGGATTTCTATACGAAGCCGCCCGCATCATGGAGCGGGACGGCCGCCTGTCGGAAGCCGCCGCCACCTGGACCCGGCTGATCGACGAGTACCCCGGCGCCGAGGTCACCCTGCAGGGCATCCTGCTGGCCGGGATCACCCACTACCGCCTGGGGAATTATAAGGATGCCGAGACCAGCTTCCAGCGGCGCCTGCTGCTCAGCACCGACCCGTTCGACCAGGCCGCCTCCTACCTGTGGATCGGCAAAGCCAAAGCCGCCCAGGGTGATCAGGGAGGGGCACGCTCGGTCTGGCAGATCGCCGCTCAGGTGGACCCCACCGGCTATTACAGCGAGCGGGCTGCCGAGCTGCTTGAAGGCGCTGGTCCGTTCAGTAATGGGCAGGCCTCCCTGGCGGCTGTTGACTGGGAAGCGGAGCGCAAGAAAGCCGAGACCTGGGTCCGCGGCACCTTCGACCTGCCGCCGGAGACCGACCTTTCCTCACCGGGCAACCTGACCGCGCGAAGCGAATACCAGCGTGCGCTGGCCTTCCATGAGCTGGGGCTCTACCGCTCAGCCAGCCAGGAGCTGGACACCCTGCAGGAGCGCCTGTCGAACGACCCCGCCGCGCTGACCCGCCTGCTCAAGGTGATGCTCGACCTGGGCTACTACCGCCAGGCCATCTTCACCAGCCGGCAGATCCTCGACCTGGCCGGGCTGGACGATGCCGAAACCCTCTATGCCCCGGCCTATTTCAACCTGATCCGCTTCGGCACCTATTTCCAGGAGCAGGTCCTGGAAGCTGCCGAACGTGAAAAACTGGACCCCTTCCTGCTGTTCAGTGTCATCCGGCAGGAATCCATGTTCGACGGCCACGCCGGTTCCACGGCAGGTGCGGCCGGGCTGATGCAGCTCATGCCCGCCACCGGCGCGGAAGTTGCTGACCGGCTGAACTGGCCGCCCGATTACCGGGACAGCGACCTGCTGCTGCCATTGGTGAACATCCGCCTGGGCAGCAGCTATCTGGCGTCGCTGCTCAACCTGTTCGACGGCGACCTGTACGCCGCGCTGGCGGCCTACAACGGCGGGCCGGGGAATGCGATCTACTGGCACGACCTGGCCGGAGACGACCCCGACCTGTTCCTGGAGGTCGTCCGCTTTGAGGAGACCCGCACCTACATCCGGCAAATTTATACCTTCTGGAAGATCTACCAGCGCTTCTACGGCGGCGAACCGCCTGTGCCGTTCAGCGTAAAGAGTGAATGAACCTTCAGAGGTAATTTCAGGACACAGCTCTAGCACATCCACACAGGTGAAGGAATGAT
>CZCB01008795.1_pt1 | contig 14378 bp, 6 predicted proteins | sample 591991 | NCBI WGS metagenome assembly CZCB01 (sample SAMEA3556809, study PRJEB10932) | anaerobic digester metagenome | reverse complement strand
CATACAACCGGCATGGCTGTCCCTACCTTCGTGATAGACGCCCCCGGAGGCGGCGGCAAGATCCCGCTCATGCCAAACTACCTGCTGGCCCAGGGCGAGCGAAGGGTTGTGCTCAGGAACTTTGAAGGGACCATTACCGTGTATACCGAACCGGAAGACGCGAGCTCCCATTGCCATGGCTGCACTGATATATGCCTAAGACAATCTGCCTCTTCGGGCGGCGGCGTCTCCGAATTGCTTGAAGGAAGCAGGCTGCAGCTTGAGCCGCAAGTACTCAAGAGGGAGGAGCGAAGGCACCAGTGGATGGAGGAAAAGAAAGGACAATCCGTTCACGCCTCGGATCACAAATGCCCGCTTCTGTAGATCAATAAACAACACTAGGCCAGGGTTAAATCTTCCACGTCAAAGACTACCCTGGCCTTTATAGTAAATTAGGAAGTGAGCATCCATGAAAAAAGATAAGGTCATAGGCGGTTTGCTTGGTTTATGCATCGGAGATGCGCTCGGTGTGCCCGTGGAGTTTCAATCCAGGGAAAAGCTTAGAAGAAATCCCGTCAAAGACATGATGGGATACGGAACTCACAACCAGCCGCCGGGCACGTGGTCAGACGACAGCTCTCTTACCTTTTGTTTGGCCGAATCGATTTGCAATGGCTTTGACCTTCAGGATATCGCTGACAAATTCGTCAAATGGATGTATGAAGGTTACTGGACACCATGGGGCGAGGCCTTTGATATTGGAGGTACAACTCAAATCGCCATCTCACGCTTAAAGAAAGGAGTTGATCCCCTAGAAGCTGGACCTACGGATGAACGCAGCAACGGCAACGGGTCGCTCATGAGAATTTTGCCGTTGATATTTTATGTAGAGAAAATGGATGAAGAAGAGCAATTTGAAATCACTCACCAGGTCTCGCGCACAACACACGGACATATAAGATCGCAAATGGCATGCGGAATATACGTTCAATTTGGGATCAATTTGTTTAATGGCGACACTCCTGAAGCAGCTTACGAAAAGATGAAGGATACCGTTTTGAAATATTACTCTAAAGAGCCATATATTGAGGAATTGAGTCATTTTAGCAGAATCCTTGCATCTGATATCTCGAAATTGCCGATTGATTCCATAAAATCAAGCGGTTATGTCGTAGATTCACTGGAGGCCTGTCTATGGTGCTTCCTCAATAACGATTCCTACAAAGATACTGTCATAACCGCCGTAAATCTTGGTGGGGATACGGACACCATTGGCGCCCTTGCCGGCGGATTGGCCGGCATATACTACGGATACGAGGGCATCCCCAAGGAATGGATAGAGAAGATCGTCAAAGTCGATGAAATAATCAAGCTGGGAGAAAGGCTGTATGAGGCGATTTATGGAATATAGCAGAGTGCCTTGACTTAGTGCATCCTGCACTCTATCTTAATTCTCCTTCAGTACACTTCAGATACGTTCATAAATGTTGGGGCAATATTTTGCTTTGCGAGTTGAAATCAGAGTAGAATGAATGAAGGAAAGGAGAGATATGATGAGCAAGAAATCTATTGAGCAATTGTTAACGGAGATAGATAATTTTTCTCGAACAAGAAATTTTTCTAGAAGAGAGATGGCACAAAAGCTAGGTATTCCTTATGAAACTTTTAGAAAATGGTTTCAAAAAGGCAAAGGCAGAAAGAACCCATCTTCTGTACACATTGAAAAAATGGAGAGGTTTCTCGAATCCCAGAAAAGAATTGATACACATTGGATAGATCTCTGGGCGAAAATTTTAGAATGGTGGAAAACTCAGCATCGCTATTCTACGATTAGAGATTTGGCGGAGGACATTGGCTGGGATGTATGGGATCTTATTGACCATTTCCAGAATAAAGAGATGCCTCCAAAACTTGTGGTAGAAAAGATTGCAATAACTGCAGGTTTGGGGGTTCCAGTTTCGGATTTGACGCTTCAGGAAGCGACACGAAAAACAGGTAAAGTAAAATATCTTCTATTGTTTTTAGAGGAAGAACTGGGGTGGTTTCGAGACGGTTCGAGAGAAACCCGAGATATTTTACGAGAAGAGTTAGATCCTGGCGATATTGGATACATTTCAAGCCTTCTTACCATGCTGGAAGACGAAGATAAATTCAGAAGATGGCTAGCTTTAACTACCAACAGATTTAATTTTTTCAAAAAGAAGGGGTTATAGAAATGAGGAAAGTTCCAATCAAACTACATACGGCAAATGCTCTTAAATGGTTGGGAAGTTTGTATCGAAACCCTGCTGAGGCTATAAAGGAACATATAAGTAATGCTATAGATGAACACCTTAAAGCAAAAGATATGGGCGAGGCATTTTCTGTTTGTGAGGTAACTTATTTATTGGAAAAGGATAGAATTATTATTGAATATCCATATGGTATGTCTAAAGAGGAGTTTGAAAAGGCCCTTCAACGAGTAGCTGATTCCGCAAAAAAAAACATGGGCTCTAAGCAAATAGGTCAACTTGGAATCGGAATGTTTAGCTTTATTCAAATCGGAAAGAAATGCACTTTTTATTCTAAAAAGAATGATAGTACTGAAACTATAAAAGTTACTCTTCGTGATGGCTCTGATGAGGCAGAATTTGAAACTGCAGGAAAAAGAGAGGGTTTACAAGAACCTGGAATAAAAATTATTATTTCTGACTTACTATTTGATCCCACAAAATCAAGAGGTCCACTTTCGCCTGAGAAACTACAAAAGGTGTTTGCAGAAAAGTTTGACCCGTTTCTAAGGGACGGGTCTCTTAAGATTAAAATCTTCACCAAAGGAAAATTTTATTCTGTAGAGCCATTGAAAATAGAACTTCCACGCATAGGTGAAGCTTATAAAAACTGGCCTCTCGCAGGTGATCAAACAAAGAGTTTCTCTCTGGAATTATATTTCGATCCATCAACATGCGGTATAGTTAGCATTCGGCACAAAGGTGTTACAATCGTCGATGATATTAAGATTTTATCTGCTTATGGTTTAGAAGAAAGTATTTATGCAAACGGAGATATAAGGGGATTTATTGACGCTGATTTTTTAAAACCTCTGCCTGCCAGAACAGGATTTGAGGAAAATGAGGATTGGATAAGTCTGTTAGATGAACTTGATAGGCTTCGTTCCTCAATTGAAGCAGAGGTTGAAAACCTTAGACAAGAGGAGACTAAGAGGAGATTAACTGAAATTCAGAGAAATGCCATCGAGTTGGCAAGAGAAATCTTAAATACTGAAGAATTTAAAGATTTAGAATTATTGGAAGGATTTGGACGAAAACCTCCCGAACCCAAAAAACCACCTAACGGTTTCGATTTTGTGCCTTCTTCTATCAGGCTTGAACCATGGGAAACAGGAACTCTTCCATTAAAAGCTTTTGTGCCCAAGATAGTTCCAGATAATAGCGAGGTAGAACTTAGCATTAACGATCCTTCCGTTGGATTAAAAATACATAAGCTAATTCTTAAAGCATCAGACGCTGACAAAGATGGCGTTGTTACCGTCCATGTTTCTTTTACAGGTAAATCGAAAACTACTGTGCCTGCTATATTGACTGCTACCACAGGAAAACTTAAACCGGCCATAGCCCATATTCGGATTGCTGAGCCTGAGGGGCAAAGGGTACCTAAAAGTCCTGGAATAGAAAAAGAAGGCTCACGGATTAACTACGAAGAAAAACCATTTGAAGAAGGTTCTTTAAAGCATAGTCGATATATTTCAAGAACTATCCAGATTAATACACTTAATAGTGATTATAAGCGAGAGACGATGGGGTCAGATGAAGCAAAACTTGCTTATGCTGCACTTATGATTGGGAAAGAAACTATAGCCTTCAATGATAAAAGTGGGATTGTTGATGATTATCTCGAAAAAATGCTTTCTTTCTATTTTAAATTAAAGTATAACCTGGCTAGGACTTCGCCAAGTACTGTGAAGAGACCTCGTGGACGGCCAAAAAAGAATATTTGAAACGGAAAAGCACCGAAGAAATTATGTTGCGCAAAATAGTCGAAGTAACCGAGTTATCATGTTTTTCGAAAGTCTTTGTCAGCTAATCTGCAACTTCTTTTAGTTTTCCATCTTTAAGAGCTATAAGAGCTATAAAATAAAAAAGATAGGCGCCATGGGTCAAATAAAATGTTTCTGAAGGTATTCTAGGTCTTTTTTCCCGTTATCAAGTAGCTCACGACAACTATCAGCTAAATAAAGCTTCCTCGTCTTCGGGCGTAATGAGCCGCTTAAAAACCTAAAGAGAGGCGATCTTCCTGACTAACGGTTGGAACAGTAGAAAAGCAACTTTTTCTGCCGTGTGACTTTCGATTTGGGAACGTGAACAGATAAAAAGAGCGGTTTACGGGATGCCAACCGTGACTCTCCTACTCCTTGAACCAACTAGGACATTTCAATTTATGGTAAAAACATCCCTAATCTGCGTACACACGCACGGGCAGGCGAAGTACTAAGTCAGAGACCCTGATCAGATTTATGAAAAATATATGCACCCCCCGACAATCTGAGATTCTCCAAAACTCACACCGGGGCAACTTTCCGGAACTATCTCCAACAATTTTTGCAATTCATCCAACTCTTCTTTTGTCTTTTTAGCTTCATGCATCTCCTTTTCATAATTCAATCCACTATTACGCTTCCGGTTTATCTCTCCATTTAAACTTTCCAGTTTCTTATTCTTCTCCTCTATTTTCCTCTGAATCTCTGATCTTTGCCTCTCTAATGCGAGTTCCTCAATTTCTATTCTTACTTTTTCTATACCCGCCCTTATCTTGCCCTCGATCTTGTCCATATCCCTATCCACTTGCTTTCGTGCTTCTTCTAAAATTTCCGTGTCCGGATCATCTAAATCTTCAATTTTCCCGTTGCAACATACCAAATCATATACTTTGATAGCATCTATCTTAACTTCTCCCCTATCAACTTCATACAAAATTGGCACCAGAACTTCCATACTTGTATCAATTTCTGCTGCAAGATTTTCGATTTTTAATGGCATCAATAGATATAGAGATACCACCGGTTTTCCGTTTGCTACTTTCTTTTTCCAGAATTTCCCGAAATTCTGTTCAACAATCAAATCAGTACATTTCCTGACCACAGGATGAAATGGACCCGCGTAAGAGGGGTTGATATTTTCAAATTTATACTTCCCTTTCCATTCCTGGACCTTCTCAGGCGTAATCGACAAAAGCGCTTTTTCATTTAAGGTTGATAGTTCCTTAGTCTTTTTTCCGTCCTCTTCATAATCCAAAACTATAAAATCCTGGTNNAACGTTTTTCTTCCAACTTTTATTATTTCCCCAACAATTTCTTCTATGTTTTCGATTAGATCGTTCGTAAAACCAATCTGGAGAAGCTCTGCCTCTTCGGACGGCAATTCTTCCAAGAGCTCAAAAATCTCCTTCCTCTCTGTTATGTGGCTCTTGAGACTTTCCTTCAACATTTCTTCATCTATCTCTTTTAATTCAAATTGAGCCATGAGCTTTTCTATCTCAGATGAAATCGCTACCTCAGATAAAATAACAAAATAGCTCATTCCCAGGTGCGTCGATATTTCATCCAGTTTTTTTGTTAATATCTCATGTTTTCTTTCATCAATCGTATTTTTGCATAAAAAAGAATGCGAGGTTATTTCTCTTTTCTGCCCAATTCTATGAATTCTTCCAACTCTCTGTTCGACAACCATAGGATTCCAGGAAAGATCATGATGAATCATGGTATCTGCTATCTGTAAATTTAGCCCCACATACGCAGCATCGGTAGAAACTAAAACATCTATCCTTTCTTGGTCTTTGCTCCAAAGTTTTTCGATCAATTTCTGCCTCTGTGCCTCTTCAAGCCCGCCATGGAAAAATCCTGATTTTATACCTTCGTTTTCTAAAATCTCTACAAGCCTTTCCCCAGTCTTTATGAACCCCACAAAAACAACGACCTTTTTATTTTGAGAGGGGTTTAACTTTCTTATTAGTTCTGTAGATCTTTTGACTTTAGCAAATTCATCTATTTTTTCTATATCCTTGATTATTTCATTTAAATATTTAATATCATTTTGAAGCCCATTTTTAATTTTTTCATCTATGGATAACCTTATAATAGAATTTCCTTCATCATCTCTCATTACCTCAACGTCTGATTGCGCTTCCAGTTTATCCTCAATAAATGAGCGAATCTCATCAGCCACCAAACCCTCCGTTTCTTTTTTGAGCATACCAAAATTGTATTCAATAAATCCTCTATTTATAGAGTCTTTTATCCTTCCCCTTAAATTATCCAGTGTAAAAAGTGCCGCACCTTTTGAACTTATGAATCCTTCCAAATATTTCTGCTTTATGAAGGGAGCAATATATTCTATACTCCTTGATATGATTTGATAATATTGTGAACTCTTAGATAAAAATTCACGTAGTTTCTCATATATTTCTTTTTCCTTCTTTGAAAGCTCAATAAGCTCGGGCGGCAAAACCTTTCTTTCTGGAATTATCTCGCTAAGTTCTTTTTTCTGCAGCCTTCTTTTTATAAATGTCCTGAAAAGCTTTGTCTTGTCAACTTTTGAGATTTCTCTTTTAGTTGCCTTGCTTAGTATCTCTTCCGGCACAAATAGGAAAAGTTGAGTTACAATGTCTTCAATTCTGTTATGCATAGGAGTTGCCGTTAACAGTAAGAAGAACTTTGCCTTTAACCTTTTAACTGCCTTAAACCTGAGAGTTTGGCTATTTCTTATGAAATGAGATTCATCAACTATTATTAAGTCCCAATCATTATAGAAGTCTGCAATATGTTCTTTTAAAAGGTCGTAGGAAATGAGGTATACGTTAGAATCTTCGGGGATAAATCCCTTTAATTTTCTGCTGGTAATCTCCATTGACTCCATGCTGAATTTGCTCCCCAAGTCTTCCATCCATTGACGAACTATTGATAAGGGAGCAACTATGAGGACATTTTTTATGTGCTTATGATAAAGCAAATGCTTCAAAATCATCCCCGCTATTATAGTTTTACCTAACCCTACTTCATGAGCAAGCATTAATCCCCTTTTATCCCCTGGCTGAAAGAAAAATCTGTTTACACCTGCGACAGCATCAACATACTGAAATTTTAATGGTGCAAAATTACCAATATCTCTCAAATCCACTCTGGATAAGTCCTTAAGCAATAAACTAAAGAAAAGTGCCTTATTTGGGTCTTCTATAGAGATCGGTATAGGTTCCTTTTTTTGCGATGCAAGTGTTATCTCCCACTCTAATTCTTCATCAATCGATACGGCTTCCTTCCAGAGCTTTTCATACCACTCCACAAAATCCTGTGCTTTTTTCGATTCAAAATCCAATATTTCGTAAACATTTAGCTCAATATTCGCCTCTGTTCCTCCAAATGTAATGTTGCTAGAGCCAAAAAGAAGTCTTAACTTGTCCTCAGTTTTCGCTATAAAAACCTTGGCATGTAAAAATCTTGGTTTTATCGTTCTTGCCTCTATCTGCGGGTTTTTTATTAAGTTCAAAAGAAACTTTGCGGTTTGCGGCAAAAGACATTCTCTTGAGGTATTACCTATTAAAAGTCTTACTTTCATACCATTTTTCACAATGGCATTAACAGAATCTGCGAACGTTTTCCAGCCAGAAATCTGGAAATACCCAGTAGCGATGTCGAAGGATTTGGCACCATCTAACATAGAATTGAGCTTGTCCTTTACAAATATATCCATGTTATCCACTATCTCAAAGGAAGGTTCGTGAGATACGCTAAATATGTTTTCCAGCCAATTTATAAACTTTTCAAACATTCCGCCTACCTCCGTAACTCTCTGAGAGTTTTAGAGCGATGTCTTTAACTGGCAATTTTCCGTACATCTCTTCAAACCTATCGCCCCAAACGGATTGCTCAACCACAGTTATCTCATCCTCTGTTAAGCCATATAAATGATAAACTAAGCGGTCAATTGCTCTATCTATTTTCAAAATCTCTTCATCGAGTATATTTGCTTTTTCCATTGCAGACTTATATCTCAAAAATCCCTGTTTTACTTCATCGCTGAATTCCGGTATTTTAACCTCCGCTATCTTTTGCCAGATATTTTTTGTCTGAGCTTTTGAAATCCTCTTCTCCTTCTCAAGGATTTCTTCTAAGAATATGATTGCCTCCTTATCTTTAATTTTTCCCCTTCCGGCTTCCTGCCACTCAATTACATATTTATTACCTCTAACCTCTACTGATTCGTCCTCTTCATCAATTTCTTCGTATTCCTCAATTTCCCTCCTTGTACCATATTCAAGAATAACCTCATCGTCTTCAGTTTTCACTCTTAAAGCGTCAAAATTATCGCGGCTAACCCGAAGAGAAGATAGAACTTCAAAATCCTCCACTGCTATTTTTAAAAATTCATCAAGCCTTATGAGCTGTGCAGCTTTAAAATCAACATAATCTTCGATATTCTGAGGTATGGCATGATATTCTTTTTTCTTCTGGATGATAGCATCCACAAGGGAGATTATGGGGGCTTGCTGGTTGGGAGTGACACTGGCGATAGGAATCTTTCCCATATAATAGCTATCAAAATCCATTGTTCTAATGGCCTTGTTATAAATGAAAAGATAAGCATACCAAGAAATAAAATCAGAGTTGATACATCCCATAATATATCTTTCGTCATACATCCGGTTAGTAATAATTGTATTTTCGACTGTATCAAAGGTTAAAATGCCTACTTTATCATAGGCGCTCATTATAATTACCCTGTCAATCGGTTTAACCACATGCGCAACAATTCTTTGAGAAACTATTTTAGGACTTAAAAGTTCTTTCACTTTATCCTTAAATTCTGATCTTGACTTGTTTTTCAGTAAATACTTTTCAGCAACATAATATTTGGGAGATTTAATATTGTATCTTTCTATATCATCGCCTCGAAGAATCGGAAATGGGGTTTTTCTCTGAATCTTTTTAGACTGAAGGCCCAACCCCCTAAATGTTCTAGAAACATCTTTCATAAAAATACATCTATATTTTATTTTCACATATATTGCCATCTCGATTTCTGACGGATAAATAACGAGACAATCAAGGTCTTTTGCAGTATCAATATTATACATACGAGTAAGTATTTTCTCTTGCTTCTTAAAATAAGAGGCATCATAGGTGTTAGTCGATGTTTTGTCCCACAAAATAATGATCTGCTCGAGTTTTACGTCTTCGAAAGCTTTGCTTATATCTCCTACTTCTCGAATTCCTACCGATATAAGAAATTCTCTTGTATCGCGCCATCCATCTACAAAAGTTAGTGATTTAGGAATAATCATTCCGTTTAACGCATCTGAGTTACAAATGTTCGTTGATAATTCTATAAACATACCAGCCGTATTTTTATAGCTGGATGAAGTCTTAGAAAATTGGGATGAAGTAAAATCTCGCATAACTTTTACCAAATCAGCGCCATGTGGCGGATTCCCCACTACACAATCAAATCCTGGATTTTCCTTCAATGTACCATCTTCGTTAAAGAAAACCTCCGGGAATTCAATTTCCCAGTTGAAAACTTTTGATGGCTGGGATTTGCTTATCTCCACTGCCCTATCTTTTACGAATCTAAGTTCTTCTTTTACTCTTTCTCCATCTGCCAAAATTTGTTCGAGTTCCCTATCTTTCAAAACTCTTTTTTCTGAATTGAAATATTTTATTAGTGGACTGTTTATTTCACCTTCAATTCTTTCTTCTACTTTCTCGATTTTCCTAAAATAGACCTCTTTCAAAAATATTCTCGCCAGCCCCGTCTGATTAATCAAAATATCAAAGGTTTTTTCTATCGGCTCATTTTTTGCCCTTTCATGCCACTCATCAAGCAGGTTTTGCTGCGGGGTGGGAATGGCATTAGGATAGTCCTCTTTTATATGAAGATACACATCAACCACATCGTCAAAATTTTCTTCTAAAAGTTTTCTCAAACCTCCATCATCTAAAATGTCTATGCTCTTTACAGCTTCTCTAAATTTAATAAGATTGCTTATATCGTCTTTAAATTTCTTAAGTTCTTTCCTTGAGACAAATCTGTTTCTCTCATCAGGCACTATCGCAGAAACCAATGCGTTACCAACTTTAAGGTTCTCATCAATCATCGTTGGACATCTTGCCCCATCTTTTAGCTCATCATAAACTTGAACCATTAAAGTAAAGGCGGTAATATCAATTGCCTTAGGGTCAAGATCGACGCCATAGATATTGTGCCTTAAGGCAAAAGTCCCTGAAAAATTTATTTCGTCAAGTTCCTTTTTCAGCTCAGAATATTTACTTTCAATGTCAAAAACTTCTTTATCTTCAATAAAAAGTATTTGGCCCTTCATTCTTTCTCTTTTCAATGCATCAATCTTTTTTCCAACCTCTTTCGCCTTGTCTTTTGCTTTTTCATAAAAGTTCTTAAATTCAGCAAGAACTTTAATAAGAAAAGAACCGCTACCACAAGCAGGGTCAAGAACACGAAGCGATTTTACCTGCCTGAGAAGCTCTGTAAATTTATCAATGTCAAGATTCTCTACTGCGTTATCTATTTCCTCCCTTTTCTCTTTTAAAATTTCACCCAGCGTATTTTCAACGATATAATCAACAATATATTTAGGTGTGTAATAAACACCTCCTGCTCTTCTTCTACCTCTCGCTTCTCCTATACTTTTTAAAACTGCTCCAGGTTCGCCTTTTCTTTCCTCAACCACAATCTCCTGCCCCAAAAATCTTTCATAAACAAAGCCTATTATTCTTGCATCTTCCAGAGTAAAAGCCCAACCTGTTGTAAAATTAAGCATGTCAAAAAAGGCAGCATCGGGAATGGTTATATAATCAACCCCTCCTTCGTACATAAAAATTCCACCATTGAATCTTCTCTCAAACTCGTTCATCAAAGCTCTTATGGCATTACTCAAGGTTTCTTCTTTTACTTTTGCTCCCGGGACAGGTTTTGCTGCTTTTCCAGAGAGTTCAAAACTTCTTATTATATCTTTCAAGGTAAAATTGAAACTTATCGCAGAATCTTCAGCAAGCTTTAAAGCTAAGAATCTTGTTATCCAGCGGGTGGTTATTTCATTTAAAATTTCGTTATTGTAAGAGCCATTCGGGTTTTTTAGATATTGAGTATTTGTTCTTTCCTGAAGTATCTTATTAGCAATTTTCACCCTTAAGACATTCAGCTCCTGCCTTAGAGGCTCGTTATCCTCTTTATGCAAGAGCTTCCTTGCAACTTCCTTAAACCCTCCAGACTCCGTGGCATCTCTGGAAATAAGAAGTTTTATAGTGTCATATTCTTCTTCAAGTCTTTCTCCTGCCACTGCATAAATCTCTTTGCCATCAAAATAAAAGAACCATTTTTCAAAGTTGGTTACTAGCGCTATTTCGTATTCTGGAGGCTCTATTCCCATTGGAATAGTATCATTTTTAGCCCTTGTTTTACCTACCTCAAACCTCTGTTCCTCTTGAATTGATGAAACATATATAATTACCTTTAAATCTCCCCGTATCTTAAGTTCTATAATGCCTTTTGTATCATCATAATTAATCTGGTCTGGATTGTAGCCTATAGCAATAAGAAAAGGCCTAATAAGCCTCTTAAAAACATCCCTCCTGTGCCACTCTGAGAAAGGAAAAATTTTATCCCTCTCCGCAGATTTGTAAATTTTGAAAATATCTTTTATCTCTATCATTTTTACACCATCCTATAGACCCACTATTTGATATAACGTTTTCAGCATAAAAGAAGGTCTTGCGAAGCAAAAATTTAGGCGATTCAAGAAGGCGAATCTTTTATGCTGTGTTATACACTGTCGAACGAAGTCAAATTGACTATACATCAAAATATCTTCCACCAATTTCTCTCATATACTCGTTTATAGCTTCTGTTATGAGTTTTCTTCTCTCCACTAGAAAATCTCTAAACCTATTCACTTCCCATAAATCTGTGTCCAGGGGAACAAACTGGGACCTCAGGCGATCATCTTCAATATTGGCTAAATAATCCTCTGGATTGGATTTCAAAATTTTTCTGTTTGCCTTTTGTGAAAGGAATGCGATATTTGCAATATCATCCATTTCATGTGTTTTGAAATTACCACTTTCTTTCAATATTGCCCTTGGAAAGATATGGTGTAATTCAAGTTTATGTTCAGGTCCCACGTTAGTGGAACTTAGAACGGTTCCCGTAAACCAATCTCTAGCATTTTTCTTTCTCGAAATGGCAAATATTAAAGGCAGAAATGAATGCCGCTGATACTTTCCTTCTACCATATCAGGTGTTATGTCAAAGCCGGGAACATCCCTTTTTAGATTAGCAACCATGTTGTTAATCGGATCAGCAGATTCTATGGCTTTCAAATCCTGATCAATTTTTGTTTCTGGACTACCTGTAAACCGCCCGTGTATCGTTGCCTCAAAAAACCAAAACAAAAGTCCTTTTACCTCATCATCTGTTATACGACCTTGCTTTTTCGATAAGTAAACCACGAGAGGAACGAGCGCATTTATAGAAGGTATCCAGTCTGACGACTCAATCCCGGCATTGTTCCTTAAAAAGTTAATAGTATGATCAACGGCATTCTTAGTTCTTTTCCATACATCCTCAAGTTCAGTAGGGCTTTTCTTCCATAAGGCACTCAAATATCGAAATCTGCTTTGATTAGTGCTGATAGCAACAAAGCATCTCATCAGAAAACGAGCTTCTAAATCATAATTTGCCTGTTCATAGTCATCCAACGCTCTTTCAAATTCTTTAACCAAGGCTCCCGGCCAATGAAACGCAAGTCGGGCCATTGCTAATTCTGCTTCTTTTAACCTAGTACCTTTTGAATTGACTCTAATGAACGATTCTGTAACTTCCTCATAATCATCTGTATGTATAATCATGACTGGATAACGATATTCTTTGACTCTTTCTAGATTCGATAATTTCTTGAGATATTCATTTAGTTTGGGCTGGCCAACCTGTGAAGCCAAAGTTTGTTGGAGTTTCATCCATACATTAACCGCCCCATCGTTGATTACTTCCTTTACAGAAATCCATAAGGGGTCTGCCTTCAATTTTGGGCTGTAAATTTGAAATGATTCCTCCTCAACATTGAAATAGACGTCTATTTCTCCGTTGAAAACCTTCATTAAGGATGTTAGCCTTTGTTGCCCATCTAAAATCAAGAATTCAGGTGCTTTCTTACCATTCTCTGCAAGAGCTGTATCTCGTAATTCGGGTAGCTCTTTTGGTTTCCATAGAAGAATAAGCCCCGATGGGTATTCACGGTATAGAGAATCTACCAAGTCTCTGGCTTGTGGCCTGTTCCACACATAACTTCTTTGTATTTCAGGCAACCCTAATGCTCCTTCTCCAAGTTCTTCAATAAGTACACTTACAGGCTTATCAGTCCTTTCTAGTTTTGCCATTATTTCAACCCCCCTTTATCAGACAGCTAACCCCCGTCTCCTTCAACCTCATTTTTAATATTTTCAATATATGGATATATGGATTCGTTATTATTAAATCAAACGGACTTTTATCTTATTGATATCTTTATATAGCGCATCCTATCTGTCATATCTGAGAATCCTGCACCAGTAAAGTAGTTCAAAATCCTGTTCTATAATTCTTTCGGGGCCAGAACGCCCGTTACAAACATGAGCCATTTCCATCGGAGTCATATCTCTGCTATCATCGCAATAAGGTGGCATCCTAATATGGGTGTCGCATTCAGGACAACGGACTCTTATGGACCCAAGACATTTTTTGCCCCAAAATGAGCGAAGGTTACGCTACCGCTTTAGCAAATTTGTCGATAAACGATCTTTCAAATCGTTCAGCATTTAGATATCCGGCATCGAATGAACACAACACTTGTTGTAGTCAAATTCAATCCATCTGCCTATCCCTTTTTGCCTCCTGGAAGCTGTAAAAGTCGCTAATCAAAAGGGCCTCTTCCTTTATCGTGCTGACTGACAACCTGCTAGGTATAGACATTGCTCTTGGTGTTGCCATAAGAAGCGAATATTTATTCTATGCCTAAAGTAGTCATGTCTTTCGTGAAGCTACAGGAAGTTGGTTGGGATCCATTATTGCTTATAAGTTTAAGTTCATTGCCTCGCACTCATTAAAGAAATTCGCTTTTTAACGCCATGCCTAAGGTTTACTTCCATCCTAAAGGCCCGCCCCTTCACCACCCATTCTCCTCTGCCATTGGCATTACCATACAATACATTTCTATTTGTGCCTATATCTTGTCAGGCCACTTTAAGAAATTGGGATATCCCCAAATCTTTCATATACTAAAAATGGACTTTTAATCGCAAGGCAGATTTTGTGCCTTTTTATTCACGCGTTAGTTGTAATTTACAATTACGCGCAACT
>CZCB01003986.1_pt1 | contig 14384 bp, 10 predicted proteins | sample 591991 | NCBI WGS metagenome assembly CZCB01 (sample SAMEA3556809, study PRJEB10932) | anaerobic digester metagenome | reverse complement strand
GCACGGCGTATTTTTTCCCTTTTTAAGTTTTGCTTCGCGGTATCTCCGGAGATTCTGTTCTGCCGCCGAAACAAGTTGCGGGGAAACAGCACTTTTCTTTTAAGGGTACCGGACAAAGACGACTCTATTCTAGTGCTCCGGGAACTGGGTTTCCTTAAAACAGCCCCTGAAAGTGACAGGCTGGTTTTAAAACCTTACTGGCAGAGCTGTGCTGCGGAAAGAGGGTTAATGGAGAAATGCTGCCGGCGGGCCTATCTGAGAGGCAGTTTCCTGGCAGGCGGCTCCATCAATAACCCGACCACGCCCTACCACCTGGAGATTGTTGCCCCCTATCACAGCTATGCTCAGCTCATAACCGATATGCTGTCCTCTTTTAACCTGGAGGGGCGTTATTTTAAAAGGAAGGAAGATTTTGTCGTTTATTTGAAAGGAGCGGAAAAAATCGGAGAATTTTTAAGAATCGTCTCTGCCCATAATGCTCTGCTTGCTTTTGAAAATGTAAGGATTGTCAAGGGTGTCCGCAACAGGATTAACCGCCTCGTTAACTGTGAAACAGCCAACCTGACCAAGACGGTTTTTGCTTCCCAGGAGCAGATCAGCAATATAGGACTCATTGAAAAGACCATGGGGTTAAAGGCCCTGCCCCCCACTCTCAGGCAGGTAGCCCAGCTACGCCTGCGCTTTCCCGAGGCAACCCTTCAGGAACTGGGTGAAATGGCTGTCCCTCCGCTGAGCAAATCCGCGATTAACCACCGCCTGAGGCGTATCAACACTCTGGCGCAGAAAATTAGGGAAAACAGCACCTCCAACGATAATTGACAGCCACCGGGGACCGGGGCAATAGTTTTTGCAAAGCAGGTTTTTTTAGTAATATAGCGAATAAGTATTTAAACAGGAAACTCTCTGGAATAGGAAATCAAGTAGTCTGACAGATTGGGCAGATGGTTATGAATTTAGAACTGAAAATTGAACAATCACAAAAACTTATAATGACCATGGAATTGCAACAGGCTATTGCCCTGTTGCAGCTTTCCACTATGGAGCTAAATGATTATCTCCGGGAAGAAGTTATGAACAACCCGGTCCTGGAAATTGAGGAAAAGGAAGAAAACGATTTTGAAACCGAAAAAACGGAACAAAGCGACCAGCCGGCAAATCCTTCAGAAAACGGACCTTTCGAATGGGAGGAGTATTTTAACGAATTCGAGCCTTTTTCAGATAGAGAAAAAAAAGTATTAAATGACAATGTTTCAACCTTTCCGGATTACCTGGCTTCCCATGAGAAGAGCCTGCAGGAGCACCTTAGCTTTCAACTGACCATGTCCCTGGTAAGCGGCCAAAAGTACCTTATCGCGGAATACCTCATCGGGAATCTGGATTCCAACGGCTACCTGCAGGGAGAAATTGAGGAACATGCCCGTTTCCTGGGAGTGGATGCTTCTGAAGTTGCGGAGGCCCTGGAGTTGATTCAGACTTTCGAGCCCTGCGGTGTGGGGGCCAGAACTTTAAAAGAGTGCCTGCTCCTGCAGCTCCGCGAACATGAAAAGCCCCATCCTTCCGCCAGGACGATAATTGAGAGCTATCTGCCGGCTCTGGCCCGCGGACGGCACAGGGAGATTGCCCATAAACTGGGCATCTCCATGAAAGAGTTGCAGGATGCCGTGGATTTTATCCGGACGCTGAATCCCAAGCCCGGAGCGTATTTAAGCGGTTCCGGGGATATCAGGTATATTGTACCGGATGTAATAGTAGAAAAAGTTGAAGGAGAATATGTGGTTATCATTAACGACAGTACCCCTCACCTTTTCATTAACCCCTATTACCAGAACCTCCTGCGCTGCGGATGCGAGGAGAGTGTAAACAGCTTTATCAAAAAACGCCTGGAAAGCGCCCTTTGGCTGTTCAGGAGCATCGAGCAGAGGCGCATGACGCTCTATAAAGTTACGGAGCAGATTATAAAGATACAAAAACCTTTTTTAGAAAAAGGAATCCATTTTCTTAAACCTTTGACCTTAAAGGATGTAGCGGACAAGATCGGTATGCACGAATCCACGGTAAGCCGGGCGACCTCCAATAAGTATGTGCAGACTCCCCGGGGATTATATTCTTTAAAGTTCTTTTTCCCCAGCAGTGTGGGGGGTGTAAGGGGCGAGGAATACTCGGTTTTAAGCATTAAAGCCCGTTTGAAACGGCTGGTTGAGGAAGAAAAACCGGACTCTCCTTACAGTGACCGGCAATTGAAGGAATTACTGGAGATACAGGGGATACAGCTATCCAGGCGTACAGTAACCAAATACCGCAAGGAACTGGGGATTCCCACTTCTTCCCAGCGTCGCCGGATCTAATAAAAAGATTATTTTTACAAATGAAAAAATGAAAAACGGGTCAAAAAAATCCCATGCGGGTCTTTTTTTGACCCGTTTTTCATAGTATAATAATGGGAGAAACATGGAGGAGTAATTAGCAATGACACTGACTTCTGACCAGGAAAACCTAAGCCTTATTGCTCCTGAACTCCCCGAAATCCTGGTGCGCCGCTACCGTCTTCTACGCAAAATCTATTACTCCGCCCCAGTAGGCCGCCGCTCCCTGGCAGCTTATTTTCAGGTAGGTGAGCGGGTTCTGCGCCGGGAAATAGACATTTTAAGGGAACAGCGTTTGGTCGCTGTTGAGCCGCGGGGTATCACTCTCACTGAAGCCGGTGAATCTCTTGTAACATCTATCCCTCCTTCACTCAAGTCTTTCCTGGGGTTGACAGTGCTGGAAGAGAAACTTGTAAAGCTGTTAAGAGTAAAAGATGTTATTGTCGTTCCTGGAAATCTGGAGAACGATCCGATTGTTCTCTGGGAAATGGGCCGTGCCGCGGCCAGGATATTGAGGGAGTGTCTAAAGCCCGGTATTGTCCTGGCCGTCTCCGGAGGGACTTCGTGTGCAGCTCTTGCCGATATGCTCTCTGAAGCTCCGGCGCCTTCGGATATAACGGTCGTTCCGGCCAGGGGGGGACTTGGTGAAGAAGTCGATTACCAGGCCAATACCATTGCCGCCAGGGTGGCCCAGAAGCTAAAAGCCAATTACAGGCTGCTGCACCTTCCGGACTTCTTAAGCCAGGAAGCCCTTGAGATGCTGCTCCGCGAGAAAAAGATAAAGGAAATACTGGATCTGATCAACTCTGCCTGTATCCTTGTTCACGGCATTGGTACAGCCGAGGAGATGGCACGGCGCAGGGGTGCTGCTCCCGAAGTGATGGAAATGTTGCGTGAAAAGGGTGCTGTAGGTGAAGTTTTCGGTTGTTTCTACAATAGCAGGGGGGAAATTATTGAACATGTCCCCAGCCTGGGGCTTTACCTGGAGGATTTGGGAAACAGGGTAGAAAATGTAATTGTCGTGGCCGGGGGGCGCAAAAAGGCCGGTGCCATTGTGGCCGTGGTTGGCAACCACCCCCGGGATTATCTGGTTTTGGATGAAGGTGCGGCCAAAAAAATTATGGAGCTTTACGGGGAAACAGGGGTTAATTTTTAAGGATAAAAGTTATTATTAATGCTTATATTAAAGGAGGCAGGGTTTTATGACTGTAAAGGTCGGGATCAACGGGTTTGGAAGGGTGGCGAAATCTTGCCTGCGCGCCTCTTTTCAACACCCAGAGGTGGATGTTGTCGCGGTAAACAGTATACGTGATCCCAAGCTTTTGGCTCATTTGCTGAAGTATGATTCTGTTTACGGGACTTTCGAGGCCCATGTAGAGGCGCAGGGTCAGAGTTTGCTGGTAAACGGGCAGCGAATCCAAATCCTGGCACACAGGGACCCCTCCCTTTTAAACTGGGGGGAAACCGGAGCCGAAATAGTGGTGGAGGCCACCGGCGCTTTTAGGGAGCGGGAAGCTGCGTCGAAGCATTTCCAGGGCGGAGCCAAAAAAGTAATCATTACGGCGCCCGGGAAAAATGTCGACTTGACAGTTGTCATGGGTGTGAATGAAGATGAGTACAATCCTGCGGAACACCATGTAATCTCCAATGCCTCCTGTACTACCAACTGCCTGGCCGTTGTTGTGAAAGTTTTACATGAAAGGTTCGGTATAAAGCGCGCCTTCATGACCACTATCCATTCCTATACCAATGATCAACGTATCCTGGATATTACCCACAGCGACTACCGCCGGGCCAGGGCGGCAGGGGTTTCCATGATACCCACATCAACAGGTGCCGCCCGCAATATCGGCCTTGTGCTGCCCTCTCTGCAGGGGAAGATTAACGGTACTGCCGTCAGGGTGCCCACATTTACCGTATCCCTGGTTGACTTGGTGGCAGAGCTGGAGAAAGATACAACTGCCGAAGAGGTCAACGAGGCCTTTCTGGAAGCGTCAAGGGGCGATTTGCAAAAATATCTGCATGTTTCCTATGAGCCACTGGTCTCCATAGATTACAAGCAGAGTACATATTCAGCCGTTGTGGATGCTCTTTCGACTATGGTTGTCGGGGAAAAAATGGTTAAGGTTTTGGCCTGGTACGACAACGAATGGGGTTATTCCGAAAGGGTCCTGGATCTTGCGGCCTATGTGGCCTCCAGAGGCCTGTAAAAACTATCCGGGGGTGCAAAGGAACCTTGTCTAAATTAACTGTCAGGGATATTCCTGTAGAGGGAAAGAGAGTTTTTGTGCGGGTTGATTTTAATGTTCCCCTTTCACCGGAGGGAGAAGTGCTGGATGATACCAAAATTCGCGTTACTATTCCCACGATCAGGTACCTCCTGGAAAAGGGAAGCAAAATAATCCTGGCCTCCCATCTCGGGCGTCCCAAAGGGCGGGTAGTAAAGGAACTGTGCATGGCACCGGTAGCGGAGCGCCTATCACAGCTCCTGGAACGTGAGGTGCTAAGAAGTGAACAGGTAATCGGGGCTGAAGTCGAAAGAGCCGTGCAGGCCTTAAAACCCGGCGACATTCTTATGCTGGAAAATCTGAGGTTCGAGGCGGGGGAAGAAAAAAACGACCCCGGTCTGGCTGCTGCCCTGGCCCGGCTGGCCGATGTCTATGTCAACGATGCTTTTGCGACAGCGCACCGGGCGCATGCATCTACCTTTGGTATAGCTGAGTACCTGCCGGCTGTAGCCGGATTGCTGATGGAGAAAGAGATCGCTTACCTGAGCAAAAGCAGAGATAATTCCCCCTCTCCTCTTGTGGTTATCCTGGGTGGGAAAAAAGTGGCGGATAAAATTGGTGTGATCCGCCATTTTCTTAATAAAGCAGACAGTTTGCTTATAGGCGGGGCGATGGCCAATACCTTCCTGAAAGCCCAGGGCTATAATATGGGCGGCTCTTTTTATGAGGATGATAAACTTGATGTAGCCTCTGCAATTATCGAGGAGGCCAAAAAGAGCAAAGCCGGGTTTTATTTGCCGCTGGATGTAGTGATCACAGAGGAGCTCCGCGCTAACAGCCCCTCGAAAACAGTAAAAGTCGGCAATATCCCGGAAGGTTGGAGCGCTGTCGATATCGGGCCGGAAACGGTGAAAGTTTTTCAAAAAATGCTTCTGGGAGCTAAAATGATTCTCTGGAACGGCCCGCTGGGTGCCTATGAATTTCCTCCTTTCCACGAGGGGACCGAGCAGATCGCCAGGACTATAGCTGCAACTGAAGCGGAATCTATTGTCGGAGGCGGCGATATTGCCGCCGCCCTGGAAACACTGAGCCTCGCCGACGGTATTACGTATATATCTAGCGGAGGCGGCGCTGCTCTGGAGTTTTGGGGGGGGAAAGAGCTTCCTGGCCTGATAGCGTTGAAAGACAGAAGTTCTGTTGGAAACATGGTTAGATGAGGGGAATAGCACAATGAGAAAAACGCTAATCGTTGCCAACTGGAAAATGCATAAGACTCTGTCCGAAGCGGAAGAGTTTGTAAAGCGTTTATCCGGTGAGATTGCGGATATTAACAATATTGAAACGGTTATCTGCCCGCCCTTTACATCACTGGCCAGTCTCGCTGTTTTAACGGAAAAGACCACCATTTTGCTGGGAGCACAAAATATGCACTGGCAAAAAGAGGGGGCCTTTACAGGTGAAATCTCTCCTCTGATGTTAAGGGATCTGGGGGTAAAATACGTTATTATCGGGCATTCGGAACGGCGCCTGTATTTCAATGAAAACAGCCGGCTGCTCAAAAGAAAAATGGCGGCGGCTTTTAATTATGGGCTTGTTCCCATTCTGTGCGTCGGAGAGAACTGGGAGCAGCGCAGCGCCCGGGAAACAGAAAATGTGATTAAGGAACAGTTGCTTGGTGCCCTGGAAGGGCTTGATATAGGAAAAGATGCTATGCAAAAAATGGTGCTGGCTTATGAGCCGGTTTGGGCTATCGGCACGGGGAATCCCGCCCAGGGGAGTGAAGTCGGCGTTGTTGCCGGTTTCATGCGCTCACTGCTGCAGGAAAGATGGGGGGATAGTTGCCAAGGGGTGCGTATCCTTTATGGCGGGAGTGTTAAACCGGACAATATTGTTGAATTTACCGGTAAAGCGGGGATGGACGGCGCTTTGGTAGGCGGCAGCAGTCTGGATGTGAAAACCTTTGCTGCACTGCTCAAAGCCGTTTCCGGTGAGAGGAGCGCTTAATGTGCAAAAAAATACAGATCCTTTTCTTGTTCTTATTATAATGGATGGCTGGGGTTTAAGGGAGAACGGCGACGGCAATGCCGTCTCCCTTGCCCGGACCCCTTACATTGATCAGCTTTATGACAGCTATCCCTCTACATATTTAGCTTCCAGCGGTGAGGCTGTGGGCTTACCGAAAAACCAGATGGGAAATTCTGAAGTCGGGCATTTGAATCTTGGTGCAGGCCGTATTGTCTATCAGGATATGTTGCGCATCAGCAGGTCCATCGAAGATGGAAGTTTCTTTAGAAACGAAGCTTTGTTAAAAGTGCTGGAAAAAGTCAAGGAAAAGGGCTCTACGCTCCATCTTATGGGACTTTTGTCCGATGGTGGCGTACATAGCCACACCACCCATCTTTATGCCCTTCTTAATCTGGCCAAAATGGCCGGATTAAAAAAAGTAAGTGTACATGCTATCCTGGACGGGAGAGATACCCCTCCGAAGAGCGCGGCAAAATATTTGGAAGAGTTGGAGCAGAAGATCATCAGCCTGGGAACAGGGCAGGTGGCCAGTATTGCGGGGCGCTATTACAGCATGGATCGCGATCGGCGTTGGGAAAGGACGGAGAAGGCTTACAGGGCCTATGTTTACGGTGAAGGCGAACGGGCGGGCAGCAGCCTGGCGGCCTTGAGAGAGGCCTACCGGCGCGGGGAAACAGACGAGTTTGTCCTGCCGACGGTTATTGTAAACGAACGTAGCCGGCCGTCATCATTGGTTAATAATGATGACGGGCTAATCTTTTTTAACTTTCGCGCCGACAGGGCCAGGCAGATCAGCAGGGCCTTTGTGGAGAGAAGCTTCTCTGAATTTGTACGCGGCGCCGGCCCTTCCTTCCCCTATTATGTTTGTTTTACAGAATATGATCCCGCTTTGCAAGTCCCTGTGGCCTTTCCTCCGGAATACCTGTCGGGCACCCTTGGAGAAGCTGTCTCCAGGAAAGGTTTTCAGCAAATCCGTATTGCTGAAACAGAGAAATATGCCCATGTCACATATTTTTTCAACGGCGGGCGCGAGGAGGCTTATCCCGGAGAGGATAGAATTCTCGTACCCTCGCCGCATGTTCCCACGTACGATTTGAAACCGGAAATGAGCGCTGCGGAGGTCACAGAGGAGGTTTTAAAGGCGCTGGATAAAGGCAGTTACCGACTGCTTGTCGTTAATTATGCCAATCCTGACATGGTCGGTCATACCGGTAAACTGGAAGCGGCCATCAAAGCAGTGGAGACCGTCGACAAGGAGGTGGGTATAGTAGTCTCCAGGACATTACAAAAAGGAGGTATGGCCATCGTAACCGCGGATCATGGTAATGCCGAAAAAATGGTCGATGAGGAGGGAAACCCCCATACCGCCCATACCAAGAACGATACCCCTTTTATCCTGGTAACGGCACGGGATGGATATACTTTGCCTCCACGGGGTAAACTGGCAGATGTCGCTCCGACTATTTTAAAACTGCTTTCGCTTCCTGTCCCTACGGAGATGAACGGTGTTTCATTGATATAAATATTAAAATTTTAAAGTGAGGTGCAGGACAAAAAATGTCCACTTTAATCCAGGCTATCCACGCCCGCGAAGTGCTTGATTCAAGGTGTAACCCTACAGTGGAAGTAGATGTCATACTTGAATGTGGTTCGATTGGCAGGGCTTCTGTTCCCTCCGGTGCTTCAACAGGGACTTATGAGGCGGTTGAACTCAGGGATAAGGACAAGAAACGGTACCTGGGAAAAGGTGTTTTAACAGCGCTACAAAACATTAGGGAAAAAATCGCTCCTACTTTAAAAGGGAAAGATGCCCTTGACCAGGGTGAGATAGACAGGATCCTGATAGAACTGGACGGGACAGAAAATAAGGGCAAGCTTGGTGCCAATGCCATACTAGGCGTCTCTCTCGCTGCGGCGCGCGCTGCCTCCAGCGCACTGGGCCTCCCGTTGTACCGTTATCTGGGCGGGATAAATGGGAACCTGCTGCCTGTACCCATGATGAATATTCTCAACGGAGGTAAACATGCCGACAATAACGTCGATGTCCAGGAATTTATGATTATGCCTGTCGGTGCGGAAAATTTCCGCGAAGCCCTGCGTATGGGAGCTGAAGTGTATCACCATCTAAAAAAAGTGTTAAAGGAGATGGGCTTAAGCACGGGTGTAGGCGACGAAGGCGGATTTGCCCCCAACCTCACCTCCAACGAAGATTCCCTGCAACTGATCGTAAAAGCAATTGAGGCCGCAGGATACGAACCCGGCAGCGATGTTTTTTTGGCTCTGGATGTAGCAGCCACGGAGCTTTATGAGGATGGCAAGTACCACTTAAGGGGCGAAGGCCTGGAGATGACCGCCCGGGGGATGATCGATTACTACAGCAGCCTGCTGGAAAAATACCCTATTGTATCCATTGAGGACGGCTTGGCAGAAGAAGACTGGGAGGGTTGGAAAGAGCTCACTTCAGTCCTGGGTGATAAATTAATGCTGGTGGGCGACGATATCTTCGTAACCAACCCCTTGCGCCTTAACCGGGGAATAAACGAGGGTATTGCCAACGCCATCCTTATTAAAATGAACCAGATCGGCACAGTCTCTGAAACCCTAAAGACAATCCAGATGGCCTCACAAAGAGGTTACAGTTGCGTGATCTCTCACCGCTCCGGCGAGACAGAGGACACAGCCCTGGCAGACCTGGCCGTGGCCGTCAATGCCGGTTTTGTTAAGACCGGTGCCCCGGCACGATCCGAAAGAGTCTCTAAATATAACCGTTTGCTGCGTATTGAGGAAGGGTTGGGCAGGGCGGCCGGTTTTCCGGAAAGAGCTTTCCAAAGATGATTCGTAATAGAACTTTAGAACCGTATCATACATAGCACTTTCCCCGTTCCATTAAGCCGTTTCAATAAAAAGTGCTAAAAGTAATTATGGCTTTTTGAGGCGGGGATTGTCTGCGTACTTTTATTATGGTAAAATAACCATAATCTAAATGTGCCCAAGAATTCAGTTAGAGAGAAGGCGTTATTGTGCAGTTAGCTCTTGTTATTGTTTACACTGTCGTCTGTATTTCTTTAATTGCCACCGTACTGCTCCAGTCCGGTCGAAGCGCCGGCCTTTCCGGAGCTATAGCAGGTGGTGCCCAGTCCTTGTTTGGCAAGAAAAAAGGGTTGGATGACCTGCTCAGCCGTATTACCACCGGTCTTGCCATTGGATTTATGATCTTGGCCATAGTGTTGACACTTTTAGTGGCCGGATAATATGAAAATAGGGGTGGCGAAGGTTGGGGCTCGCTTTAGGGTTCGCTTGAGGCAGGTTTTACAGCTCAGCTCGGGCTTTCGATTGGGAAAATGGAGCAGCGGTTGCTGTGGGCGGAGCTCCGAGTTTCGCTCGTAAAGTTCTACGGCTCGCTCAGGCCTTCGACGACCTTCCCGGCCAATTCCTATTGAAAGTGGGGTGGCGAAGGTTGGGGCTCGCTTTAGGGTTCGCTTGAGGCAGGTTTTGCAGCTCAGCTCGGGCTTTCGATTGGCCTTCCCGGCAGGGCTCACATCCATGTTCGCGCTGCCGGCGGCAGACGTCCATGTCTGCCGGGCCATCTCAAGCCCTCGCTTCGCTGAACCTGCATGCTCAAGCTGCACAATTCGCTCGCCCCAACCTTGCGCCACCCCTGCGGGAAGATGAAGCGGAGTCTAAACAGAGCTATAATTTTCCCTCTGTTTTTTGCCGACGTTGTGTGCAGTGATGGTCGTTTTCGTTCTTCGCTTCGCCGTGAACTTTTTGACTTCGCTCCACAAGTCGCTCTTGCCACAGCAAATCGCTGCTTACATGGAACGTTAGCGGGGGCTAAACGAAAAAACCAATAAGCTACAGCGGCGGACGTCTATGTCCGCCGCCAGGCCATCTCAAGCCCTCGCTTTGCTGAACTTGTCGGGGAGCTCAAGCTGCACATTCCGCTCGCTACAACCTTGCGCCACCCTGCGGGGAGATGAAGCGAAGTCTAAGTAGGACTATTATTCACCCGTTTTTGTGCCGGCGTAACCCGCCGGTGGGAAAGGGGTTGTACCAGGGCACTGTATTCTTGCTTTCCAAACAGCTATTTTTAAAAAAGAGGAGGAGGTATGATGGAATTTTTTTTGGCCCCTTTAACGGGTGTCATCGGAATAATTTTTGCGATTATACTCTGGATCCGCATTAGCAACATCTATCCGGGAAACAAGCGGATGCAGGAAATAGCCGCTGCTATTCATGAAGGGGCTATGGCTTTTATTAATAGAGAGTACCGCACTCTAAGTGTTTTTGCCTTTGTGCTTTTTTTTGTATTGGGCTTCTTTATTAACTGGAAAACGGCAATATGCTTTATTGTGGGTGCCGTTTTTTCAGGTACTGCCGGTTATGCCGGAATGAGTATTGCCACCATAGCCAATGTGCGGACGGCTTATTCCGCCCGGAAAGGGGTCAGCGCAGCTCTAAACGTGGCTTTTTCCAGCGGCTCTGTTATGGGGATGATGGTAGCGGGAATGGGTCTTTTGGGACTAAGCGGCCTTTATCTCATTTTTCGCGATCCCACCATTGTGAATGGCTATGCCCTGGGAGCCAGCTCTATCGCCTTGTTTGCACGTGTGGGCGGCGGTGTCTATACCAAGGCTGCCGATGTTGGAGCGGATCTTGTAGGTAAAGTAGAAGCAGGAATTCCCGAAGACGATCCCCGCAATGCCGGAGTTATTGCCGATAACGTCGGTGACAATGTCGGCGATGTAGCCGGCATGGGCGCAGACCTTTTTGAATCTTACGTTGGTTCCATCATTGCTACTATGACTGTGGGTGCCATTGTATACCCCGGCATATCCGGGGTGCTGATGCCTCTTCTGGTTGCCTCCGCCGGGATTATCGCCTCGCTGGTAGGCTTTTTCTTTGTGCGAGCCAGAGAGGGGGTTCGTTTGGGCGCCGCTTTGGAGCGCGCCACAATAGTCGCAGCGATAATTGTAATCATTGCTGCTTATTTCCTTTCAATAAATGTTTTAAAGCAGATTGGACCTTTCATTGCCATTATTTCCGGTCTCATTGCGGGAGTTGTTATCGGCAAGCTGACCGATTACTATACTTCTTACCATTTCAAGCCGGTTCAGCAGCTCTCCAGGGCTTCCCAGACAGGCAGCGCCACCAATATCATCACCGGTCTCGCCCTGGGAATGGGTAGCGCGACCCTTCCCTTGTTGACAATAGTTGTAGCAATTGTTGTTGCTTACCTGGCTGCTGATGTTTATGGTATCGCCATAGCGGCCGTAGGGATGCTTTCGACCGTAGGAACGACCGTATCTGTTGACGCTTATGGGCCGGTAGCCGATAACGCCGGCGGAATTGCCCAAATGGCAAAGCTGGATCCCCATATCAGGGAGATTACCGATGAACTGGACGCCGTGGGCAACACCACAGCCGCTATTGGTAAGGGTTTTGCCATCGGCTCAGCCGCTTTAACAGCCCTGGCCCTCTTTACCGCTTATATACAGGCTGCCGGGATTGACACAATTAACCTAACCGATGCCAGCGTTATTGCCGGGCTCTTTATTGGCGGCATCATCATCTTTTTTACATCTTCCTACACTATAAAGGCAGTCGGACGGGCTGCTGTTGACCTTATTGGGGAGATCCGCCGCCAATTCAAGGAAATTCCCGGCCTTATGGAAGGTGAAGCCAAGCCGGATTATGCCCGCTGCGTGGATATCAGTGCCGCCACCGCTCTTAAAGAAATGATCATTCCCGGTTTAACTGCAGTAACAGTACCTATTGCTGTCGGTTTTATTCCTTTTCTGGGTAAGGAGGCCCTGGGAGGGCTTCTGGCCGGGGCGATGCTTACCGGTGTACTTATGGCAATCTTTATGGCCAATGCCGGGGGCGCCTGGGATAACGCCAAAAAGTGGATCGAGGCAGGGGAACTGGGCGGCAGGGGAAGCGAGGCACATAAGGCCGCTGTAGTAGGAGATACGGTGGGAGACCCGTTTAAAGATACCGCCGGCCCGTCGATGAATATTCTCATCAAGCTGATGAGCATTGTGGCACTTGTCTTTGCGCCTTTGTTCTTGTAAAAATATCATAGATAGGATGAGTTAAATGGATGCACTATTTGACAAGAGGTATCTTTGTGAACTATGCGGAGTAGAATTTACCAACAAAAAGATAAGGAGAAGCCAGATAAAGGTAAAAACCATTGACTCGGACTTTTATACAGAGTATGCCGGTGAAAACCCCAATTACTACCTTGTTAAAGTGTGCCCTTACTGCGGCTACAGTTGGAGTGATTTCTCGTCGCCCCTTAAAAGCTCTGAAAAAGAGGGTCTCAAAGCTTTTCTGAAAGAAACTCCCCCGGACGAAAATTTTTCGGGGGCAAGAGATCCTGCGACGGCGGAAAAGGTGTTTCTCTATGCCCTTAAGATTGCGGAATGGCGCAAGGAAAAACCCCAGGCCTTGGGGAATTTGTCTCTTCAGATCAGCTGGATACACCGTTTTCTGAAAAATGAGGAGAAGGAAAAAGAGTACCTGGAAAAGGCCCTGGAGCACTTCCTTAACTTCTACCAGACGGCTGACAATATAGTCAATGTGGGCAAAACCATGTTTATCCTGGGAGAACTTTACCGGCGTCTGGGGAAAAAGGATGAAGCCTTGAAATGGTATGCCAGAATAGTCAGCGACGAGAAGGTTACAGACCAAAATATTATCAGGGCGGCCAGAAAACAATGGCAGGGATTAAGAATGTAAGAATAGCCTGCCTTGAAACAAAACAACAAAGCAGCTACTGAAAGGGTGTGAAATACGGTACTGTTTTACACTCTTTTTTTCTATGTTGTTAACCGTACTGATTTTTTGCCGTATTTTCCTATTTAAAGACAGAGCCTATTTCTGCATGATAGTGGGCATAATAGGAGTTAATAAAAAAACAGAGGTAGAGGTGCCGTGGGAGTTAAGAAAAAACAATTATTAAGTTTCCTTTTTGGGGAGAACTATAAACCGCTTACTTTTGAGGGACTGCAAAAAGCCCTTAATATTTACAAAGAAGAAGATATCCGGGAATTGTTTGAGTTGCTTGCTTCCATGGAGGAAGAGGGCTCTGTGGTCAGATCGCCTCAAGGCCGCTACAGCCCTTTAAGAGGCATGGGGTTGCTGGTGGGAGTACTACAGGGGCATCCCCAGGGTTATGCTTTCCTTCTCCCGGAAACACCCGGCGAAGCGGATGTGTTTATCCCCCCGGAAAAGCTAAGGGGCGCGATGCATAAAGATCGTGTTATCGTCCGCCTTCACAAAGGCTTGCGGAATGGGCGCCGCCGCGAAGGGGAGGTTCACCGTGTTCTAGAACGCCGTAACTTACATGTAGTCGGTACATACCGGGGAAACCGGCGCAGAGGTGTCTTGCTGCCCGATGACCGGCGCCTGCCCGAGATAAAAATTATCAAAGGTGAGCATAAAGCCAGGCCCGGTGACAAAATCCTTGTCCAGATCACACGCTGGGCGGACAGCATATATACTCTGCCCCAAGGTAAAATCATAGAAATAATTGGTTTAGAAGGGGAGCCTGGCGTTGACATCACATCGATCCAGAAAAAATTTGGCTTTCCCTCAACTTTTCCTTCCAAGGTATTAAGAGAGTCCGAACAGCTTGATGAAAACCATATCCTGAAGGCGGCCGAGGAAGAAGGACGCCTGGATTTGCGTTCGCTGCCGATGGTAACCATCGATGATGAAGACGCCCGGGATTTTGATGATGCTGTTTCCCTGGAAAGAAGAG
>CZCB01008246.1_pt1 | contig 14391 bp, 15 predicted proteins | sample 591991 | NCBI WGS metagenome assembly CZCB01 (sample SAMEA3556809, study PRJEB10932) | anaerobic digester metagenome | reverse complement strand
GGTATTATTATGGCCGAGATTTTACTGCCGCCCCGTTCCCAGAGGCCCTGGCGGCCGCCAGCAGGATAGCTCGCCCGTTGTGAGTCTCCACCCTAGTGGTAGGAGACTCTTCTTGTATTAAAGGGAGAGGCAGGGGCATAGATCTAGGTAAGGGAAAGGCGAGCCGGACCATAAAGGAGGGGCACAGGTGGGACAGCGGCGGCTGCGGGCCCTGCGCAGTGAACTGGCCGATTTCTTTGAACTCCCCAAGGACATCTTGCTCGATTTGCCCCGGCTTACCCTGCTGGGCAACCTGCGCCTGGTAATTGAGAACCACCGGGGCCTGATTCAGTATGAGCCCCACCAAATCAGGGTCTGCCTGGAAAAGGGAGAGCTGGTGGTCCAGGGGGTTAGCTTGAGTATTGCCCTGATTTCCCAGGAGGAAATAATCATTGAGGGCCGGCTCCAGGGCCTGGAGTTTCGGGACTAGGAGGTGGGGATGTGCTTGTCCTGCACCTGTGGTATTACCTGACCGGCTATCTCTACCTGCGGGTGGAGGGGCTTGCCCTGGAGAAATTTGTCAACCTCTGCATAAGCAGGGGTATCTATTTGTGGGGCATCCGGCGGGAGGAAGGGGGCCTGGTGGTCTGCCTTGGGGCCAGCAATTTTTGCCTCCTGCGCCCCCTTGCCCGTTCTTCCCGCTGCCGGGTGAGGATTCTGCAAAAAAAGGGCCTTCCCTTTTACTGGCGGCGCCTGCGGGGCAGGCAGGTCCTCCTTGCGGGGACTCTGCTCTTTTTCCTTTCCCTCTATCTCCTGGGCTCCTTCATCTGGTCCATAGAGCTTGTCGGAATAGTGGAGCCGGATCAGGCGGCAAAAATAAGGGCTGAGGTGGAAAAGGAAGGTATCAGGCCGGGGAGCTGGAAGGGGAATATTGATCCTGACAGCCTTGCCCGGCAGATCATTCTCCACAATCCCGAGCTGGCCTGGGTCCATGTGGATATTCAGGGAACGGTGCTGATTATCGATGCTGTGCCCAAGCAGCTCCAATCCCTGGTGGGGATGCCCTGCCACCTGGTGGCCAGGGAGGAAGGAGTCATCCAGGATATTGCCCTCCTGGCAGGTGAACCCCTGGTAAAGGTGGGTGATACAGTGCAGCGGGGGGAAATCCTGATTCGCGGCAGCCTGGGGGGACGGCCCATTGCCGCCCAGGGCATGGTTTGGGCCCTGATCTGGCCTGAGGCCTATGGTGAGTGCCTGCGGGAGGAGGTTGAATACATCCGGACGGGACGGAGCCACCGGGTCATTTCCTTCCGGGTGGGAGAGAGGGAAATTTTCCTGCCGGGGGCAGGGGAGGTCCCCTTCCAGCACTACCAGGAGGAGGCAGAAATTAAAAGGTTCCTGCCCTGGAGGATTCTCGCCCTCCCTGTCGAAGCAATAATAGTCACATATTATGAAGTGGAAGAAGGGGTGCACCGCCTCTCCCTTTCCGAAGCTGAAGAACGGGCCAGGATGGCGGCCCTGGCAAAGATTAAGGGCCGTCTTTCCCCGGAAGCCCGGATTTTGCGGGAGGAAGTGAAACGAATACCCCAGGGGGATATAGGGAAGGTCCTGGTAAAGGTGACCTGTGAGGTTTTGGAGAATATTGCTGAACCCCGGGGTTATATACCAGAAGCATTGGAAGGAGAAAGGAGACAACAGTTTGAGACAAGAGGCGAAAGCCAGACTGGTGGTACAGGACAATGACGAGGCACTGGCCCTCTTTGGCAAATTTGACGAGCACCTGAAGTTACTGGAGAGGGCTTTCCCGGTCCAGATTTTGCCTCGGGGAACGGAGCTGACCATCTATGGCAATGCAGAAGATGTGGACAAGGCCCAGGGGGTACTGCGGCAGCTCCTTGAGGTGATACAGCAGGGAAATACCATTACCCTCCAGGATGTCCGTTATACAATCCAGATGATCAAGGGGGAAGAGAAACTCCAATTGGGGGTATTATTCGATGATATTATCATCGTAACAAACAGGGGTAAGGAGATTAAGCCGAAAACCAAGGGCCAGAAGGCCTATGTGGATGCCATGCGCCGGGATGATATTGTCTTTGGCATCGGTCCGGCAGGGACCGGGAAGACCTACCTGGCCATGGCCATGGCTGTCCAGGCCTTGAAGGACAAGGAAGTGAACCGGATTATCCTGACCCGCCCAGCCGTCGAGGCCGGGGAAAAACTGGGCTTTCTCCCGGGGGATCTGCAGGATAAGGTAGATCCTTACCTGCGCCCCCTTTATGATGCCCTGTATGATATTTTAGGCATCGACACCTTCCGGAAATACCTGGAAAAGGGCATTATCGAAGTGGCTCCCCTGGCCTATATGCGGGGCAGGACCCTGGATGACTCCTTCATCCTCCTGGATGAGGCCCAGAATACCACTCCGGAACAAATGAAAATGTTCCTCACCCGCCTGGGTTTTGGTTCCAAGGCCGTTGTTACCGGGGATATTACCCAGATAGACCTTCCCCGGGGCCAGTTTTCCGGCTTGGAAGAGGTGCAGGTTATCTTAAAGGATATCCCGGGGATATCTTTTGTTTATCTGACCAAAAGGGACGTTGTCCGCCATGCCCTGGTCCAGAGGGTGATCAAGGCTTATGAGGATTATGAGAAAAGGCGGGAGGAGGCAGAAGGGCAAACAGGAGAACCCCTTGAATAAGGGACATTTTCCAGGGACTAGTATCAATTCAGTGGGGGTAGTATAATTGAGCCCGTTATTTGGCCTACAGCAAAAGAGGCAGAAAGGAGCGGCTGCGGGACGATTTTTTTCTTCCATCCGGCTTCGGCGTTGGTTCCTGGCCGTCTTTGTTTTTTTCATTGTCACTGCCACCCTGGCGATGGATTTTTACAAGGTCGAGGAGCTCAAGGTGGGCATGCCCAGCCCTGCCGATTACCGGGCTCCCAGGACCGTGGACTATATTGACGAAGAAAAAACAGAGAAACTCAGGGAAACGGCCGCCCGGCTGGTGGAACCTGTTTACGACCCAGACCTGGTGGTCAACAATGAAGTTTTAGCTGAATTGGGGCAGTCCTTTCTCACCATAAGGAAAATCCGTTCCCAGACGGACCTGGAGGAAAATGAGAAAAGGGAGCAGCTGGCCGAGGAATTACCCTTCATTATGTCCGATACCGCCCTGGATACCCTCCTCACCCTCGATGAAATGAGGCTGGACTTTTTAGAAGAAACAGCCCTCGAACTGATAACCTCTGCCCTGCAGGGGGGTATAAGGGAACATCAGCTGGCCGAAGAGCGGGAATGGCTGCGGACCGAGGTGGAAAACCTGTCCCTGCCGGACAGTGAAACAGAACTCTTGACCGCTGTGACAACCCAGGTTATCCGGCCCAACCTGGTCTTTAACGAAGAGGAGACGGAACGGCGGCGCAGCAGGGCCCGGATGAATGTCCAACCGGTGATACGCACCATAGTGCAGGATCTGCCCATAGTCAGGGAAGGAGAACCGATTACCCAGGAACATTTGGATCAACTGGAGGCCCTGGGACTGCTGCAGAAGGTGGAAAATATCTGGGCGAAAATTTTCGGCCTGGCCCTTTTGGTATTGGCCATGCTGGCCCTGGGCCTGATTTATATGTATCTGTTCAAGAGGGATATCTGGAACAACGATGCCTTGCTGGCCCTGCTTGGTTTGATTATTATTGTCAACCTGCTCCTGGCCAAGCTCCTGGCCCTCATACCCAACCCCCTCTTTGGCTTTATGATTCCCGTTGCGGCAGGTTCGATGCTGGTGGCTATCCTCCTCAACACCCACCTGGCCATCCTCTTTACCATAGTCATGGCTGTCCTCGTCGGCCTCATTGTGGGAGGAGAGTTGAGCTATGTTCTGGTGGCCATAATTGGCGGTCTGGTGGGGACCTTTAGCGTTTCCCGCTTAAACCAGCGTTCCCAGCTCACCAGGGCAGGCCTTTTGGTGGCCGGAGCCAATATGGTAACCATTGTCGGCCTGGGCCTCTACGGCCTGCGCTCCTGGCAGGAAGTATCCCTGGGAGCCATCCTGGGTATAATAAACGGCGTCCTGGCCGCCGTCTTAACCATCGGCTTGTTGCCCTACCTGGAGAACAGCTTTAACCTGACCACTGCCATTAAACTGCTGGAGATAACCAACCCCAATCATCCACTGTTGAAAAAGCTCCTCCTGGAAGCCCCCGGAACCTATCACCACAGTATCCTGGTGGGCAATTTGGGAGAAGCGGCGGCCGAGGCGGTGGGAGCCGATGCCCTTCTCGTCCGGGCCGGTGCCTATTACCACGATGTGGGAAAGCTGAAACGACCCTACTTCTTCATAGAGAACCAGGTCTTGAAGGAGAATCCCCACGACAAGCTTTCCCCGAGCCTCAGCGCTTTAATTATCATTTCCCATGTCAAGGATGGGCTGGAGTTGGCCCAAAAATATCATCTGCCCCGGGCAATAAGGGATATTATTGCCCAGCACCACGGTACCTGCCTGACCGGCTTCTTCTACCACCGGGCCCAGGAAGCTGCCAAAGATCAGAAGGTGGCCGAGGATGATTTCCGCTATCCCGGCCCCAAACCCCAAACCAAGGAAGCGGCCATAGTCATGCTGGCTGATACCGTGGAGGCGGCAGTCCGTTCCCTGGCCAAGCCTACCCCCAACCGGATTGAAGGCATGGTCCACAAGCTGATTAAGGAGCGCCTCCACACCGGGCAGCTGGATGAGTGTGATCTGACCTTCCGGGATCTGGATATCATTGCCCAGGCCTTTGTCCAGGTATTGACAGGGATTTTCCATCACCGGATCGAATATCCCGATCAGGTAGACAAGGTATTGGAGGGAGAAGGGGAAGATGGAAATTCTGATTCAGAACAGGCAGAATAAGGTAGAGTGGCCGGCGGAGCTGGAAAAGCTTTTGGAACAGGCTGCCGAGGAGGTTTTAACAACAGAGGGTTATTCTCTGACAGGAGAGCTGGGGATTGCCCTGGTCGATGACGAAGAAATTAGAGAGTATAACAGGGCCTACAGGGGGGTTGACAGCCCTACCGACGTCCTCTCCTTTCCCCAGTCTGAGGGGGACGGCCCCTATGAGAGCCCGACGGGAGAATACTTGTTGGGCGATATTGTCATCAGCCTGGAGAGGGCGGTCCAGCAGGCCGAGGAATACGGCCACAGCCTGGCCAGGGAACTGACCTATCTGCTTGTCCATGGCCTCTACCATCTCCTGGGTTATGACCATGACACCCCAGAAGGGAAGGAAAAAATGCGGGTCCGGGAGGAAATGGTCCTTGCCCGGTTGGGATTGGAGCGGGAGTCATGGGAATAAGGGGGGTATTCCGGAGCTTTTCCTATGCCCTGGAGGGCCTCCGCTACGCCTTGCTGACCCAGCGCAACCTGCGGATCCACACGGTCATGGCAGCAGCTGCCCTGGTTGCTGCCTATGCCGGCAAATTTTCCCGGGGAGAAGTTGTCCTGCTCCTTGTGACCATTACCCTGGTTGTTGGGGCCGAACTGCTGAATACGGCCATTGAAGTGACCGTCGACCTCATTTCCCCGGAGTACAACCACCTGGCCCGGGTGGCCAAAAATGTGGCGGCAGCTGCCGTGCTGGTAACGGCCTGCAATGCCGTCCTCGTGGGCATTCTCCTCTTTGGCCCCCCCTTACTGAAGATTGTACAAGCCCTTTCCCCTTAGGTTCCGGGGAAGCTATCTCTACCCTTGCGCTAAGCTGCCTGAAGGCGAAGGGGCTGCAGGGGACCTTTCCAGATATTGTGCATATAGCAGGAATTTTGCAAATAGAATTATGCAGGGGCAGGAAAAAAGGCGGCTATGGAGAAATTAATTATAAATAAACCTTTATTAATGGGGCGGCTAAGTTTATGAATTTGAAAAGGAAAAGAAGGAGCAAAATATTTGTGTTTATTCTCCCTATTTAGTTTTTCCCGAACTATCATTTCTTCAAGGGTGTCCCGTTACCACTGGACTAGGAATGATAACTTCAAGGCGGCTTCGAGCAGGATCAGGATACATTTTTGAGAGGGGGTGATAGTGCAGGGTAGGATGGGAACTGAACAGTATGTGGGGCTGGTAGAGGAAAGGAAAAGGAAAGGAAAATGAAAAGGGGGTTTAGAGGTTGTTAAGGTTAAACCGTATTGCCCTTCTTATGTTGGTAGTGGTTTTAGTCGGTGCCCTGGTTGTAGGATGCGGCCCCGCTGCAGCTCCTGAAGGAGAAGAAGGCGAGGGTCAAGCAACGGAAACGGCGTTCATCTCCATCGCTACTGGTGGTACCGGTGGAACCTATTATCCCCTGGGCGGGGCCATGGCCAAGATCTTCAATGAAAACATTGAAGGTGTAAATGCCAACGCCGAAGCTACCGGTGCTTCCATTGCCAACATCCAGCTTATTGAAGATGGGGATGCCCAATTAGCCCTAATTCAGAACGACATTTCCTATTATGCCTACGAAGGTATTGAAATGTACAGCGATAAGGGCAAGCAGGAAAGAATCATGGGTATGGCCTGCGTTTACCCCGAAACTATTCAGATTGTTGCCCATGGCCAATCGGGGATCAATTCCATTGAAGACATGGTTGGGAAGAAGATTGCCGTCGGCGACGTGGGCAGCGGGACCGAGGCCAACGCCCGCCAGATCCTGGAAGCCCATGGCATTACCTATGATGACATCACTGTAGACTATCTCTCCTTTGCGGAGGCGGCCGACAACCTGCGGGACGGCCATATCGATGCCGCCTTCATCACCGCCGGCTTCCCCACCAGCGCCATTACTGAGATTTCTCTAACCAGTAATGTGAAGCTGGTGCCCGTGGCTCAGGATAAGATCGATGCTATTAAGGCCAAGTATCCCTACTACACCGACGTGGTGATCCCTGCGGGAACCTATAACAACCAGGATGAAGACCTCAAGACTGTGGCCGTTATGGCCATGCTGGTTGTACCCAAGGATCTCCCCGAGGATCTGGCCTACAAGATGACCAAAGCCCTCTTTGAAAACCTGGATGACCTGAAGGCAGCCCATGACCGGGGCGGCGACCTGAGTCTGGAGACAGCCCTTGACGGGATGTCCCTACCCGTTCACCCGGGTGTGCAAAGGTACTATGATGAGGTAATGTAAGGGGGTGCCGGGCATTGGGGTTTCCCCCAATGCCCGGAAATTGTGAAAAGGTCCCTTTGTTTTCTGGCTTTTCTCCTTTGTTGTATCTATTTATTGCAGCCGGTGACCTATCTTTTGGTGTATGAGGTGGCAGGGGGAAAAATTTTGGTGGCCCAGCCTGTAAAGAAAGGGGAGGAGTTTACCCTTATCTACACCCATTCGGTCCACAGGTCTCCGGTGGTGGAGGTTTTTGCCGTGGATCCCAGGCTGGGGCTTGTCCTGAAAAAGACGGGCTTTTGCGACTACGGTGTGGGTATTCCCTATTCTACCCCCTATGACTTTTATATGGGTGAGGACGATTTTTTTTGGATCGATAATATTGACGAACCCCTGGGGAGCTTTACCCTGCGGGTGCAGGAGATTCCCCAGCAGCGTCTCCTTTTCGATGGGATGGAAATCAACCTGCTGGACAGGACCCGTTCTGGAACCCTGGTGCGGATTGAGCCTGTTTCCGGGACACGGTTGAAATTGTGGCTAAAGGAGAGAGGCTTTAATGGTTAATGAGAAGAAGGAAGAACTGCAGGTAGAAGAACTTTTACAGAAGTATGATCTCGAAACTTCTCGCCTGCGCAGTCCCGTTGGGATTGCGGCCACCCTTATCTTTATCATTGCTGTGGCCATGTCTGCCTTTCACCTCTATACGGCTGGGTTTGGAATCCTGCAGGCTATGAAGCAGCGGGCAGTCCACCTCAGCTTTGCTTTCCTCCTGGTTTTCCTCCTCTATCCCATGACCAAGGGGGGGGACAAGGGCAAGATTCCCATCTATGATTACCTGCTGGCCATCTTGGGCGTATCCATTGGCGTCTATATCCTGGCCAATTACGATCAATTGGTGTTGCGGGCCGGGGCCCCGACTCAGATGGACCTGGTTATGGGTTTCATAGCCATTCTGTTGGTCCTGGAGGCCACCCGCCGCTCTATTGGCCCGGAACTGCCGATTGTTGCCATAATATTCCTCCTCTACGCCTATTTTGGTCCCTATATGCCGGGAATGCTTGCCCACAGGGGATATGATCTGAAGCGGATAATCTACCAAACCTACCTGACCACAGAGGGGATTTTCGGCACACCCCTGGCCGTTTCCTCGACCTATGTCTTTCTCTTTATCCTATTCGGTGCCTTTCTGGATAAGACGGGCGTGGGACGGTTTTTCATTGACTTGGCCTTTGCTCTGACGGGGCACATGCGGGGTGGCCCTGCCAAGGCGGCGGTGGTGGCCAGCGGTTTGATGGGCTCCATTTCCGGGAGTTCCGTCGCCAATACTGTGACCACCGGTGCCTTTACCATCCCCCTCATGAAAAAGGTTGGCTATAAGCCCCACTTTGCCGGGGCGGTGGAGGCGGCGGCCTCGACGGGCGGGCAGATCATGCCGCCGGTTATGGGTGCAGCGGCCTTTATTATGGCCGAGTTCACCGGCATTCCCTATGTTAAGATTATTATCTCTGCAGCCATTCCGGCCATCCTCTATTACCTGGCCGTAGGGACCATGGTCCACCTGGAAGCCTGCAAGCTGGGGCTGAGGGGGCTTCCCCGGAGTGCAATGCCCTCAGTCCGAGAGCTAGCTGTGAAATTGTACCTGCTCTTGCCCGTTGTTTTTATTATTTATTTCCTGGTGCGGGGCTTTACCCCTTTAAAGGCTGCCTACTGGGGGATTGTTGGTACGATTCTCATTGGTATCGTCGATCTTGTTCTTCAATACCTGCTGGGCAACAGCAGCCGGATTGAAATTCAGCAGTATGCCAGGGACATGATCCAGGCCCTGGCCGAGGGGGCCAGAGGCTCGGTGTCCGTGGCCATGGCCTGTGCCACGGCAGGGATCGTTGTGGGTGTGGTGACCCTCACGGGGCTGGGGCTGAAGGTGGCCACTTTGATTATTGCCCTGGCCAGGGGTGAGCTGATCCTGACCCTCTTCTTTACTATGATTGCTTCAATAATACTGGGAATGGGTCTGCCCACGACGGCAAAATATATTGTGCTTGCCACCATGGCGGCACCGGCCCTGACTCAGTTGGGTGTGCCGGTAATGGCGGCCCACCTCTTCATCCTGTACTTCGGCATAATTGCCGACGTTACCCCCCCGGTGGCCCTGGCTGCCTATGCCGGAGCGGGGATTGCCGGCGCCAATGCCATGCAGACAGGGATAACTGCCCTCAAGTTGGCTTCGGGTGGATTTTTGATACCCTATATCTTTGCTCTGTCCCCGGACCTGCTCCTGATTAATACAACGCCCGTCGATGCCATCATTGCCTTTATCAGTGCTTGTATTGGTGTAATTGCATTGTCCGCTTCCATTGAGAACTATCTCCTCACCTACTGCCGGATCTATGAGCGGATACTCCTTTTTGTGGCTGCCCTGGCCCTGATAAAACCAGGGCTTGCTACCGACGCCTTCGGCATTGCCGTTCTCGGCGCCATTACCCTTATGCAGCACCTGCGCCGGAAAAGGGCCGGGCAGGTTGGGGAAACTGGCTAAGTACCGGCATAGGGCGGAAAAGGCTGTCAAATCGAGATGGGGCAGCTAGAATTTGGTTGAACCGGCCGTTTTCAAACGGCCGGTTTGCCTTTGGCAGAGGCAGGGGCCAACATTGTATTTGCCCTGACCCTGTGATATAATTTTTTGTGTAGGAATTGTAAAAATATGCGGGTTGGAGAAGGAGCCAGTTACCTATATTTGCCACAGAGAGGTGCGTGTTTTGGCAAGGGCACAGCTGCAGGGACAAGGACAATTCTCCAAGTTAATACTTATCGCCATTATTCTCCTGTTTATAGTCAATACTGCTGTCATTGCCCTGGCTGTTGGCTTACTGGAGCTCCCCGGGGAACTGAGCCCCCGTGAACAGGCCCGGCTGGGGGCCCTTTTTGTCTGCGATTATGTCCAGGAGCAGGCGGAAAATGCCGGCGTGGCGGCAAAACCGGCAGTGCGGGAGGTTCTGGCCCGCTTCCGCTTTGAGGTTGAACAGGCCAGCCGGGGTGAGGAGATTGCCCAGCTGGTCTTGAGGTACGGGCGGGAAGCTCAGGACATTATCCTGCGGGAACAGGAAAACCAGCGCCGGGAGCTGGCCCTGGCCCTGGTGCGGCAGGAGCCCAAGCTGCAGGAAATGATGGGGGAGGGTTATATTACCATTAGCTGGCAGGAGGAAACGGGGATTGAAATCCACGATCCCGCCAATTTGCTGTCCCCGGAGACCCGGGAAAAGATCCGGCAGCATGATGGTATCAAGGGCCTCTCCCAGATGGTAGAGATCCAGGTTGTGGACGGAAAAGTCGAACTGGTAACCCCCATATCCATGCTGGAAAGCCTGAAAAGGTTGGAGCATGAAGTTGATTCCCTGCGCCTGCAGCTGCAGGAGAGTAAAATAGCTGCCGGTACCGAAGCTATGTCGGGAGCAGGTATTGTGCTCCGGCTGTATGATGCCGAAATGGGGACGGGCGCAGAGCAAATAGTCCATGATTTTGACATCAGGGACATTGTGAACGAGCTTTTCGCTGCCGGGGCGGCAGGAATTGCCGTCAACGACCAGAGGTTGGTCGCCACCTCATCCATCCGCTGTGCCGGCCCCATCATCCTGGTAAACCACAAGCCAATTGCCGTTAATCCAGTGACCATCAGTGCCATCGGCGATCCGGAGGTTTTGGCCAGCAGCCTCGACCTGATCCAGGCGGAATATCAATTGTCGGGGATCAGGTTCGAGGTAGAAGAGCTGGATAAGATAACCCTGCCGGCTTATGACCCGAAATAGTAAAAAAATGGGGGGAGTTATGTGTACTGGGCCAGGGGAGAAAAGGCTGTCCTTTTTATTTTGCTGCTTATCCTCGTGTTTTCCCTGGGTGTTACAGGCTGCAGGCAAGGTGAAGAAGTGGCGGAACTTCCGCCCGGGGAAGAAGAACCAGTGGAGGAACAGGAACCGGAACCAATGGGTTTTCTGGCCCCTTTGACCGGTGAGCTGGTTGAAGAGGAAGAACTGACCAAGCGCAGACCCGTTGCCGTCATGATCGACAACGATCCCTCCTTTGGCGCCCATTCCGGCCTGGATAAGGCAGCCTGGGTCTTTGAAATGCCGGTGGAGGGCGGCATTACCCGCTTCCTTGCCCTATTCCAGCACCGGGACGCTCCTGTTCTGGGGCCAGTGCGTAGTATCCGGCCCTACTTTTTAGACCGGGCCATGGAGTTTCAGGCTGCCGTCGGCCATGCCGGCTACAGCCCTCAAGCAAAACGGGACATTGCCCAACTTGGCATAATCTCCCTCAATGAATTTTCCTTTTCCCGCCTGTACTGGCGGACCAAGGATAAAAAGATGCCCCACAACCTGTACACCAACACAGAAGGTCTCTTTGCCGAGCTAAAGGAGCGGGGTTTAGATAAGATTACCCCCAGCTGGGACATCAGTTTTTACCCGGAGGCAGACCCGGAAGCTGTTCCCGGAGAACCGGCTACTAAAGTAAGGATTCACTATCATATAGGGGTGGTAGAATACCGCTATAGCCCCCTCCACGGGGCTTACAAACGCTACTTCCGGGGCCAGCCCCATGAAGATGCCGAAACGGGAGAGCAGCTGCTGGTTACCAATTTAATTTTGCAAGAGACGGAAAAGCCCTGGGTACTGGACAGCGAAGGCCGCCTGGAGTTAAAGACGGTGGGAACCGGATCGGCCCGGGTCTTCCAGCTGGGCAAGAACTATGAGGCTGTCTGGGAAAAGAAGAGCCGGGAGGGCTGGACCCGCTTCGCCGAAGCCGGGGGCAGTACCATCAAGCTGGTGCCAGGCAACACCTGGGTCCAGGTGGTGCCCGAGGGAACCAGGCTGGAGATAGAATGACAAGGAGCAGGGGAGGCCTGGTGAGTATTGGCCGGAAAAGAAGGGATTGCAGTGTTAACGGAAGATAGGATACAGCGGTTGATCCAGGCGGCAAGGGAGGCCCGGGAGAGGGCCTATGCCCCCTATTCCAATTTTTTCGTCGGGGCAGCCCTGGAGACCGATGGCGGGCGCATTTTTTCTGGCTGCAATATCGAGAATGCCGCCTACGGGGCCAGTATGTGTGCCGAGCGGGTGGCCCTTTTCAAGGCGGTCTCGGAAGGTTTTACCGATTTTGCGGCGCTGGCCCTGGTGACGGAAGGACCCAACATCCCTTCCCCCTGCGGGGCCTGCCGCCAGGTTTTGTCGGAATTTACCCCTGCTATGCCCGTCATCATGGCCAACATGGCCGGGGAATACCGGGTAAAGACCGTTGCCCAACTCCTCCCCGCCGCCTTTTCCGGGGCCAACCTTAAAGGAGCGGGTGAGAAGTGATGATGAGTGGAGAAAAGGCCTTTAAGTCTGGCTTAGTAGCCCTGGTGGGCAGGCCCAATGTGGGGAAATCAACCCTCCTCAACCAGTTTATTGGGGAGAAGGTGGCCATTACCGCCACCAAACCCCAGACCACCAGAAACCGGATCACGGGCATTTACACCACTGAGGAGGCCCAGATTATTTTTTTGGACACCCCGGGGATCCATAAGCCCAAGCATAAGCTGGGCCAGCATATGGTCAGGATGGCAGAAAGTGCCCTGGAGGAGGTGGACCTGGTCCTCTTTGTCGTTGACAGCACTGCGCCCCTGGGCGGGGGAGACCGGTATATCGCCGGCCACTTTCCCAGCCTCAAGACCCCTGTCTTTTTGGTTTTAAACAAAATTGATCTCCTTTCCCCGGCAGAGCTGGCCAGGGTAGAGGCAGAATACAGTACCCTTTATTCCTTTGCCGAGGTAATATCCGTATCTGCTGTAACGGGAGAAAACTTAGCCTTCCTTGCAGACCAAATAATAAGCTACCTGCCGGAAGGGCCCCAGTATTACCCCCCTGACATGGTCACCGATCAACCGGAGCGCTTTATTGTGGCAGAGCTTATCCGGGAAAAGGTCCTGCACTTGACCAGGGAAGAGATACCCCACTCCATTGCCGTCGAGGTAGAGGAAATGAAGGAGCGGGAAGGGAAAAACCTGATCCTGGTGCGGGCCAATATTTATGTAGAACGGGATTCCCAAAAGGGCATCATCATCGGCCGGGGCGGGCATATGTTGAAGGAGATCGGGCAGCTGGCCCGGGCCGATATCGAGCGACTCCTGGGCTGCCAGGTGTATTTGGAGCTCTGGGTAAAGGTAAGGAAGGACTGGCGGGACTCGCTGGAAGCCCTGCGCAGTTTCGGTTATGACGAGTAGGCTTCCGGCCTGTACCAAAAAGAGACAGCATACCTGCCGCTGGCGGGGGACACCCTAGCTCAAGAGGGAGGGTGGTTTCTTTGCAGGAGTCCCATGAAGTCATGTGGCGTCTCTTTGCAGCCACTGGCCAGATCGGGGCCTATCTGTTCTACAGGGAGCTTCTTAACAGCGAAAGGAATGGGGGGGATACAGGGGAAGAGGGGGAGCAATACTGTTGAGGAGGAGAAAAACTAATGCCCCTTTATCGGCTGGAAGCGGTGGTTTTATACCACCGCTATCTTGGGGAAGCAGATAAAATAGTGACCCTTTATTCCCGGGAAAGGGGGAAGGTCCGGGCTGTGGCCCGGGGTGCCCGGCGGCCCCGCAACCGCCTGTTAGCGGGAACCCAGCCCTACAGCCACTCCGACTTCCTCCTTTTTTCCGGCAAGGGCTTGGACACCATCAGCCAGTGTGAACTGAAGGAATCCTTTTACACCCTGCGGGAGGACCTGCAGCGCATGGCTGCCGCCGCCTATGTGGCCGAACTCTACGATCTTTTAATTGAAGAAGGGGAAAAAAACGAAGGCCTCTTTTTCTTGCTTTTAAGCACCCTGCATTTGCTGACCGACGGGGAAGATATTGATCTAGCTTTGCGGTATTTTGAACTGCGCTTCCTCTCCCTCCTCGGTTACCAGCCCCAGCTGACCCAATGTGTCCACTGCGGGGGTCCCATCGAGGGGAGGGCCCTCAGGTTCAGCGGTCAACTGGGGGGCGTCCTCTGCCCCGACTGTTGGGGACAGGACGGGCGGGCAGTTTCCCTTTGTCAGGGAACCCTGGAGATGCTGAAACGCTTTTTAACAGTGACACCCCGGACCTTGCGGGTGCTGGGAGCTGCCCCGGCCGTGCGCCGGGAACTGGAAAGGGTCCTCAGGATCTGCCTGGAATACCGCCTGCCCCGGGAGTTGAAATCCCGCCGCTTTCTGGCCCTGGTCCAGGGGGAGGGCTTTTAGCTCTGGGATTGACAAGGACCGGCAATTTTGTTACAGTAAAAGCAAATTTAT
>CZCB01020760.1_pt1 | contig 14408 bp, 15 predicted proteins | sample 591991 | NCBI WGS metagenome assembly CZCB01 (sample SAMEA3556809, study PRJEB10932) | anaerobic digester metagenome | reverse complement strand
CGCGGCAGGTCAACCTGGGTTATATCCCCGGTAATAACAGCCCTGGAGCCAAATCCCATGCGGGTTAAAAACATCTTCATCTGTTCTGGTGTCGTATTCTGGGCTTCATCCAGGATAATAAAAGAATCATCAAGGGTCCGCCCCCTCATATAGGCCAGCGGGGCAACCTCAATGATACCCTTCTCTCTGTATTTTAAAAAATTTTCCACGCCCATCAGGTCATAGAGAGCATCATAAAGGGGCCGCAAATAGGGGTCAACCTTGTCATGCAGGTCCCCCGGCAAAAAGCCCAGATGTTCTCCCGCCTCCACAGCCGGCCTGGTTAAAACCAACCTCTGGACAATTTTGTTTTTTAGGGCGGAGACAGCGGCCGCCATGGCCAGGTAGGTCTTTCCTGTTCCGGCAGGGCCTATACCGAAGACTATCTCATAACGTCGCAGGGCTTCAACATATTTTTTTTGTCCCAGGGTCTTGGGACGGATCTTTTTGCCACGGTCGGTTACAAGCACAAAGTCGTTAAACAGGTTCTTTATTTCTCTTCCCTGCCCTTCACTTGCCAATTTCATGGCATAGATAAATTCCGCTGTAGTCAAATAGTGCCCACCCCTGATTAAAGCAAGAAGCTCCTGCAGAAGAGTATAGACCTGCTCTACATCTTCCTTCCGGCCCCGCAGTGAAAGCTCGTCTCCCCTGGGGATAACCTTTATAGAAAAGCTTTCCTCTACCAGCGAAATATGTTCATCGAACTTTCCAAGTAAAGGCAGCATCTCGTCCATATTTCTTAAATACACTTTACATTCCTCGTGCTCTTCCGTCAAGGACAAACATCCCTCCCAGCTTCTATGGTAAGTTTGGCACGGCGATATCTTCCAGCGTTTCTACCATTACCCGGCAGCCCACCCTGCCCAGTTCAAAAAAATAAAAATCGTTTACATACCTTTTCTTAATGGCCGCCCCCCTGGGAAGCTGGGCATTCACCTCTTTCAGGGCTTTGCTTCTCGCTTTCTGCAGGGCCTCCTGGGGTGAAACAGCCTCAACCTCTACCTCATATTCCCAGTAACAAATATTATGTAATTCGACAGGCAGGCGTAGATTCCTCCAGGCATAAGTCCGTTTAATTTTTTCCATCTCATAATTGCGGTAAGGAGAGGTGCGCGGCCCCCAGAAATAATATTCGCGGTCTTTAACAACCAGGTAGAAAAGGCGCTTAAAATTTCCTGTTTTTCTTTTATGCACCAGATATAACGGCGATTCGGCATAGCTCTCGTACCATACCAGGGCTTCAACCATTCCCCGGGGTTTCACCTCCAGGATCTCTTCCACCTGTTCCCCGTTCCGCTCCTCCGACACCTTTATTTTTCCGGAAATAAGCTCCTGCCCCTTTTGGACAGTGTCCCCTGCCTTGACGAGAGCCTCGCCGGCGAGAACCAGGATATTTGTAACCATCCCGTCCTTGGAGGCTACCAGGGAGGTGCTCTCCTCCGGAGGGGGTTCCCGGAGCCGTTCGACCACCTGGATATCCAGGAAAACACCCTTTATACTTGCCCCAGCCCATTTAAGATCATCTACATCCAGCACAAGCTTTCTTTCCAGCTCAGACAGGTCAAGGTTTTTTTTATATACGCCCTCCCTGATACCATAGTTCTCTAGAACAGCGCGGATTTCCTCTGTACTGACAACGGTGTTGCCTTCAATGTTAATATCCCAGATAAACAGGGAAAGAAAATAAAGGGTCACACAAAAAAACACCGTTCCCAGCACCAGTCCTTTTCTACGCTTCCCGCGCAGCATGATGAAAGGTATGCCTGCTTTGCGCTGTATTTTAGCCCTGCAGCCCGTCTTTTTCAAAAGGGGTCGCAGCCGCTTTAAGTCACGGGGCCTGATCTTTACTGTTGCAAGGTTTTCTCTGTAGTTCAGGTCCCAGAATTTAATACCCTCTCTTGCCGTCAGGTTCAGTAATCTCGCCAGCCCCGGACCCTGCAGGGAGATTAGCAGATATCCCGGCCAGATCGTATACCTGTCCAGAATTGCCAAGGTTCCAACCACACCTCCCTCCCGGGCTACAGGTACTCAATATAGTTAATTTGCCCTTCGACAAATATCTCTTCGCTGAAAAAGTTTTTGATAGTCAGGTTTTTGCCCTTGATCACAATTTCGCCGCCACGGATCTTTAAACGCAGGATCTCGTCGTTATATTCGATAATACCTACGTAATTTTCCAGGTAAAGCTGGACATTACCGATTATAGTCGTCCGGGGCAAATTAAAAAGCAACTCCTTGGGCAGTTCAAAAAAATCAGCCACGCTTTCACGCCACTTCTTCCTCTCAGCCCCGGACTCCTTGCCCCTCAAAAGAAACGCCTCCCCGCCTTTTTATTGCCGCCCTTTTTTCTTCCCCTACCCGAAATAAATCTTAGGTATCTTCGTCCATCTATAGCTAAGCAAAGCTTTGTGGGCGCCTATTATTAAAATTTATGCTGCAAAAACGGGGTTATGCAAAAAAAGAAGCTGCCTGTAAAAGGCAGCATGGTTTTTATAAAACCTGTCGCAAAGGAACCCTGAAGTGATTTGTGCTATGTTCCCTGCTCTATCTGAAAGGCCTTCTGGCGCGGGGCGCGGAAAAAATCTCCGCGGCGATAATTGCCAGGGGCAGTTTTTCCCCGCTTAACAACTCCTGTAAATGCCTCCCCATATCCCGCTCCTCCTCCCTTGCAGGACGAGACCCGCCCGGCAGTGTTCTTAGGGATTTTGTAGACGGGGATGCTTTCCGCGGCAACTTTTTCTCCAGGTGAAGGGAAGGCTCTTCTTTCACCTGCACGGGAGCTTTCTTAACCGGTACTTCTACTTCCGGCCAGTATCCCGCCCGCTCCGGAAAATACAGCTCCACCGACGGCTCTTTTGCCTCCTTCCGCTCCTTTTCCGGTAAACCAAAAAATTCGGGAGGAAAAAGTATTTCTCTCCGCTGCGGGCGCTGGACAGGCGGAGTATAAGCACGCCCAGAATCGGTCCCGCGAAGAGATTTCAGAATAGAAGAGATAACCATCATTATGATAAAGATAATCAAAATCTCCACGAAAAGCACCTCATTTTGTTAAAAACATTATTTATGGTTAGAGATCTATGAAGCTACGCTTCATTATTAAGTTAGCTGACAATTAAATAAGACTATTTGCAGAATAGACATTCATGAAGCTTAACCCCACCATCAAAAGGATGAAAATTATAAAGATTTATTTTCCGGCAAAAAAATCAAGAAAAGTTTCCGCCACATCTTTTTTAGAGCAGTTAAATGCTCTTCCAGATTCATTACAAAAAATTACTTGCTTTCGTCTCCGGGCTGATCTTCCGGTTTGCCCATTTTGGAGATGGAATCGCGCATCTGCGTATCGGCCAGGATATTCTGCAGGTTGTAATAATCCATTACGCCGAGCTTTCCTTCGCGCAGAGCCGCAGCGAGGGCCTCCGGCACTTCCGCCTCCGCCTCCACTACCTTGGCGCGCATCTCCTGCACTGCCGCCTTCATCTCCTGCTCCCGGGCCACGGCCATGGCACGCCTCTCTTCCGCTTTGGCCTGGGCAATACGCTTATCGGCCTCGGCCTGATCTGTCTGCAGCTGCGCCCCGATATTTTTGCCCACATCGACATCGGCGATATCGATAGAGAGAATTTCAAAAGCTGTCCCGGCATCAAGGCCTTTATTGAGAACCGTTTGGGAGATGGTGTCTGGGTTCTCCAGAACCTCTTTATGCGTATTGGATGAGCCGATGGTGGTAACGATCCCCTCCCCGACACGGGCGATAATCGTCTCTTCCCCGGCGCCCCCGACAAGGCGGTCTATATTGGCTCTTACCGTTACCCGGGCCTTAGCCTTGACTTCGATACCGTCCTTGGCCACAGCGGCAACCACGGGAGTCTCGATAACCTTGGGGTTAACGCTCATCTGAACGGCCTGCAGGACATCCCTGCCGGCCAGGTCTATTGCCGCGGCCCTCTCGAAGCCCAGCTCGATATCCGCCCGCTGGGCGGCGATCAGGGCATTTACGACCCTGTCCACATTGCCCCCGGCCAGGTAATGGCCCTCCAGCTTGTTAACATTTAATTGCAGCCCGGCCTTGGTCGCCTTGATCAAGGGCTCCACCACTCTGGCCGGAATAACGCGGCGCAGGCGCATCCCGATAAGGGTGATGATACCGATACGAACACCGGCCGCCAGGGCTGCAATCCACAGCCGCAGGGGGATAAAGCTGAGTATTACCGAAAAAACGATCACAATGAGGATAATAAGGAACAACAAAGGCAATAATGCTTCCAAAATCAAATACCTCCTTAGTTTAAAATAAATGAATATTTGTAATAATGATCCGAAAATTAGTCCGGCAGATGACAGCTAATTATTATAAGTTTACGCTGCTGTTTCCCAGATGCGATTAATTGGCGCTCTACATCAGCTATCTTCCTGCAAGGGCGAAACTACCACCCTCCGCCCTTCCACTTTTATCACCTCGACGGCCACACCCTGCTGAATAAAAGAACCCTCGCTGACGACATCATAGCGGAAACCTTTAATTAACGCAATCCCCGACGGACGCAGGGGGGTGATACTGGTACCTTTTTCCCCTACCAGGTGCTGCAGGTCTTTGGAGGAGATGAAACCTTCCTCCCTGGTGGCGGCATCGAACAGGATAAACCGGCGCAGGGCACCTCTGCGGTGCAGGTACCTAAAAAACAGATAGCCTGCAACACCGGAAACGAGTAAAGAGATTAGCAACATTTTAACCCCGAGTTCAGTGGTGCCGGCCGCAAGGACGATGGATGCCAACAAAGAGACAAGCCCCCCTATGCCGAAAACACCAAAACCGGGGATGAAAGCCTCGACAAGAAGGAGAACAACCCCCACCAGAAAGAGAAAAATGGAAAGCCAGCCGCTTACACCGGCAAAAAAATGTCCCCCGAAATAAAGGCCGAAACAGAGAATGCTCAAAAGGCCGGCAATGCCAAAACCTGCCGTGAGCACCTCCAGGATAAGAAAAATAAAGGCCAGTGAAAGCAGGATAGCAGACACTGTGGGCTTGATGAGCCAGCCGCTTAATTGCTCCCAGGTCGTAGGTGAAATCCTTACCGGTTCGGCCTCCGCAAGATCAAGGGCTTGCAGCAACTCCTCCAGCGTTGATACAGTTCCGTCGCTGAACTCAAGGCTTTCCGCTTCCCTGGCGGTGAGAGTCAGAAGCTCTTCGGAGGAGTCGATACCTTCAACGGCGATCTCTTTACGCACCATTGCTGCCGCCAGTTGCGGGTCTTTTCCCTGTCTTTCTGCCACCACCCTCATCTCGGCCTCCCAGGCAGAGAGGTACTTTTCATCCACAGGACGTGTACTGCCCAGTAACCTTGGTTCCGCAGCCCCGATGGTGGAGCCCGGAGCCATATAAAAGCCGCCGGCCGAAAGGGCCAGGTATGCACCGGCCGAAAGGGCGCGCGGCTTGACAAAGGCATAAACAGGTGCGGTAAAGTTATCCAGCAACCGGCGCGCTTCTTGAGCCGTGTCGATATACCCCCCGGGAGTATCCATCTCCAGGATTACGGCGGCGGCGCCCTCAGCGGCGGCCTCCTCCAGGGCACGCTCCAGGAACATAAGCCATCCCGGTTCTATTTCTCCCCGAAGGGGGATAACAAAAACTTTTAACGGAGCGGCCATTGCGGCAGACAAAAATACTAAGCCGGATAATAAGACAAGAAATAAGCAGCAAACCTTCCTTAGCAACCAGCTTCTCCCCCATTCTAACAGTAAAACTTGGCAGAGCCAAGTTTTACTTCAGTAAATCCTCGACAATTTTCCTAACGATTGCCCCATCGGCTTTGCCCTTTACCCGGGGCATCAAAACACCCATTACCTTGCCCATTTCTTTTTTGGACGAAGCTCCCAGCCCGGCTATAGCTTCCTGTGCCATTTCTTTGATTTCCTCTTCAGAGAGTTGAGGGGGAAGATACGCAGAGATAATCTCCATCTCTTCTTTTAGCTCCTGTAAAAGTGAGGGCCTGCCGGCCTTTTCATAATCGGCAAGTGCCTCTTTTCTCTTTTTCAGCTCTCTTTGAAGAATGGACAGCGCTTCTTCCTCAGTTAAAGGCTGTTTCCTGGCAATCTCGGCATTTTTAATCTCGCTTCGCAAACCGCGAATCACATTGAGGCGAAGCTTTTCCCGGGCTTTCATAGCAAGTTTCTGGTCTTCCAGCAATTTTTCTAAAAGCTCCATGGAAACGCCTCCCAGCGCTATTTGTAGTACCTCTTCTTTTTGCGTGCTGCTTCGGCTTTCTTTTTACGACGCACACTCGGTTTCTCATAATGCTCTCTTCTGCGGAGTTCCGAAAGTATACCTGTCCTTGCGCACTGCTTTTTAAAACGCCTCAGAGCGCTATCCAGGCTCTCGTTTTTACCAACTTTAACTTCCGACACATGTTTCCCTCCCCTCAACCCAAGCCTTAAAAAGAAAAAGGCCCTGCACAAAACTTTTCAACTTATTATACCTTTTGACTGGTTAGCTGTCAACGAATGAGCAAAAATCTGATTTAATCAAGATGCAGCAGCGGCATTAAACTTAAGCACACGCCAGTATGCCTACAAGATTATCTGCCAGGATAAACAAAAAAAGCTGCCGCAGCCTGTCCCGTCGTTGCAAGAGCGCTTTATCATTCGCTGCCGAGCAGGCTGGAACCTAAAGGTTTCCCGCCCAGAAGGTGAAAGTGCAGGTGAAAGATCTCCTGCCCTCCATCCCGGCCGCAATTCATAATCAGGCGGTAGCCGCCCTCATTAATGTTTTTTTGCCGGGCCAGCTCTCCGGCCACCCAGGCCAGGTGCCCCATGAGTTCCTTATGCTCCGGCTTAATGTCATCAAAACTGGGGATATGCAACCTGGGTATCAAAAGAATATGAACGGGTGCAACTGGGTTAAGATCGTTAAAGGCTACGACCTGCCCGTCTTCATAGACAACATCCGCCGGTATTTCACCTCCGGCTATTTTACAAAAAATACAGTCTTTCAAGACAATCACCCCCGACTTTGACTTATAGAATTTATTATAACATAAATTCTTCTCAGCTTTCACTTAAGGCACAAACATTTCTGCTTTTTTGATTTAAATAATTCAACTCCATAAACAGCCATATGCCTGTTATGATCGAGGAAATTAAATCGGCAAGGGGCCCGGCCATTAAAACCCCTTTTAATTGAAAGAACCTGGGCAGTATTAACAGTGCCGGAATTAAAATAAGCACCTGCCGGGACAAACTTAAAAACATGGCCTGCTTTGGCTTCCCAACCGCCTGGAAGTAACCGGAGGCGCTTATCTGGAAGCCGACTATGGGCAGGAAAATCATAAAAACGCTTATGGCATAGGAACCGAAGGCAATGAGCTCATCATCCTCCCTGTTAAACAGGGAAATCAGTTGTTCGGGGAACAATCTGGAAAAGGCAAAGCCAATACAGACAACAACTGTGGCCGCGATAATGCCCAGCTTGAGAGCCTCCTTGACTCTGTCATATTTTTGTGCGCCGTAGTTGTACCCGATAATTGGCTGAACCCCCTGGTTTATACCGATCACCGGCATGATAATCAGCGTCATGACGCTCATTACTACACCCATACCCGACACAGCAATGTCCCCTCCATAGATATACAGGCTCCGGTTCATAATGGCATGCAACAGACTGGACGCAAGCTGCATGGCAAAAGGCGCAGAGCCCAGGGCAATAATCTTGCTGGCCGTCTCCGGCTGCAGCTTCAATTTTTTCATGCTCAGTCTTAACATGCTCCTGCCGCCCAGAAAATAAGAAAGGACCCAGGCTGCCACCGCGGCCTGTGAAATGATCGTTGCCAGCGCCGCCCCTTTAATCCCCCAGCGAAAGACAAAGATAAATAAGGGGTCAAGGGCGGTATTTAAAAAAGCTCCGATTAGCATGGTAAGCATTGCTATCTGAGGTTTCCCTTCCGCCCGGATAAAATTGTTCATCCCAAAACCGACGGACTGGAAAACGGCCCCGAACAAAATAATGCTCATGTAATCCTTCGCATAGGGCAGCACCGCGTCACTCGCACCGAATGTTCTTAACAGAGGCTCCAGAAAAAGCAGTCCCACCATGGAAATGGCTACCGCTGTACCGGTCAGTAATATAAAGGCGTTACCCATAATGGCTTCCGCTTCTTCTTTTTTCTGCTCACCCAGCCTGATTGAAATAAGGGCATTGGCGCCCAGCCCGATTAACATGCCAAAGGCCATAATGATAACCATAATCGGGAATCCGATCGTAACTCCGGCAATCCCCAGCGAACCCACACCGTTGCCGATAAAAATTCTGTCAACAACATTATACAGGGCGTTCACCAGCATACCGACGATAGCCGGTATAGAAAATTTAAATAAAAGTTGTAAAACCTTCTCCTCTCCCAGTTGTTTAGCAGTATCCACTCCCGGTAGCTTAGCACTTTCCACAGCCATTACTCCTTTCAATATCTGAAAAAAATCATTATTCCTTGCCTGCTATTACTATTTTGTGCTGTAATTTTCTGTACTGGGCGCTACTATAAAAAAAAAAGAGTCAATTATCCAGAAAATGTTAGTGTGTCTGTTAATAGTATACTCACTATTATTTTTAAAATCAAGTACAAACAAATTGGAAGAAAACCCTTCGGGGTGCACGACTCCTCCTCGATCGCACAAGCAAAATATACGATAAAGTGAACGAATACCCCACAGGGCAGGCCGGATGGCAGAGAGAGGGCCGGCGCGTCGCACTAGCAAAATATACGATAAATGAACGAATCCACAGAGCTTTAATAAAGAAGAAAATTCTGCTATAATAATAACTCAGGCGGAACAAGGAAAGGACTGTATCCTCAATGTCAGGCCAGATTACGGTTAAAGAGGCGCTGGAGCTGCCGGGTGCTGTTTTTATAGATGTACGCTCCCCCAGCGAGTACCGGCGGGGCTCCATCCCCGGTTCTATTAACGTTCCTCTTTTTTATGACGAAGAGCGGGAAATTATCGGCCTGGTTTACAGGAAAGACGAGCAACAAGCCAGGTTAAAGGGCCTTTCTCTGGCTGCTCCCAAGCTTCCCGGTATTATAGAGAAAATAAAAGCTCTCGGCCCTGAAAAAACCCCCGTCTTATACTGCTGGAGAGGAGGGATGCGCAGCCGGAGCATACAAAATGTCCTGGAGATGCTGGATATTCCCACTTATAGATTGGAAGGGGGCTATAAAGCTTACCGGCGGTTTATTCTGGACCAGCTTTTGTCCTACGAACTGAACAAGTCTGTTTTTGTCCTCAATGGATTGACCGGAACGGGGAAAACAGAAGTTCTGCATATACTTGAAGGAATGGGCTGTCCCTGCATCGATCTTGAAGGCCTGGCCTGTCACAGGGGTTCCCTGTTCGGCCACCTCGGCTTTAAAGAAGTACGATACCAAAAAGATTTTGATGCCCTGCTCTGGAACCGCCTGGAAGAGCTCAAAGATGCCGACTACCTGATTGTCGAGGGAGAAGGGAAAAGGATCGGCTCTGTTTACCAGCCGGATTTCCTCTTCAAAGCCATTCAGGGAGGGCAGCATATCCTGCTGGTTGCTCCTCTGGAGAACAGGGTGGAAAGGTTGCTGAAGGAATATACCCCCACTGTGGACAGCGAAAAGGGGGAAGTCGAGGAGTCCCTTCTTTCCCTCCAGAAGTACCTGGGTAAGAAAACCCTCGGTCAACTCCTCTCACTTTTAAGAGAGGAAAACTACAGGGAACTCGTGAGGCAGCTGTGCCTTCTATATTATGATCGCCTTTACGGAGAATCCAAACCGGGAAAAACGGATTTCGTGCTGACCGTGGAGAGCAGCGACCCGGCCAAAGCCGCCGGGCAGATTAAAGATTTTGTTCTCCGGACCGTGAAAATACAATATTCATATTAGCCTCTTTATGTTTGAAAGGAGTGTTCTGCATGAACGTTTATGATTACGCGCACGCGCTGTCTAAAGCAATTCGCGCCTCTTCCGAGTACAGGGATTTCAAGAAAGCCCTGGAAAACCTGGAAAAGGATTCTGCAGCCAAGGAGATGCTCTCCGACTTCCGGAAAAACCAATGGGAACTGCAGCAGCAAAAATTGTCGGGCCAGGAAATATCGTCTGAACAGGAGCAACGCCTTTCCAGGGCTTGGGAAATTATCAAGCTCAATATGGTTATCAAAGAATACCTGGAAACTGAATACAGGTTCAGTGTTATGCTCGCGGATATTCAAAAAATCATCGGTGAACCCCTGGAAGAGGTTGCGGCACTGGAGAAAGAGAAAACTCGCCCGGAACAGAGCCAGAGCGAAGAGCAGCAAAAAGAATAGCAGGTGTTTAACCTGCTTTTCTCAGGCATCGGCTGCCGGGAGCGGTTATTATGCGCCCACGATTGTCCAGGGGCTACTTGAGGACCTCTTCCTCTTCTTCATCGTCATTCTCTTGTTCTGTTTGCCAAAAGGGAACAATCCGGCTCAAAACCCGGTCCTGATTATCAACAAATTTCCATACCGCATCTTCAAGATCCACTGCCTGGCGGTCGACCGTGATTACATGGTAGTAGTTCTCTTTGGGTTCTACCAGGACTTTAATCTCCACTTCCTCGAACTTCGGTACTACATCCATACTCTGTATCTCGCTGTTTACAGCAAAAACAGCCAACTCTTTTTCAGCATTAAAGGGATAATCTGGAAGAGTCAGGCCCAACTCCTGTGAAACCCTGATCCACTCATCATAATCCGCTACCAGGTTGAAAGCGGTTGGTGAAGTAAGGAGGCCCCAGTCGGTAGTGGTAAAAGCCAAGTTGCCGTGTTCCTCTTCAGGCAACCCTACAGTAGGTTCCACACGAAAAAAATTATCATAGACCGTTAAACCTATTAACAGCACCAGCAAAAACAACAGCGGGATAAGACGGCGTGCTTCGACAACAAAAAATTTGCCTCGTTTTTTCATGGATTTTCCCCCCTGAACACTTCGCTTTCCTTTGATCATATGCAGGGGAAAATCTCATTATGACTATTTAAATTTTTTTTTAACTGTTGACCAGAGTGCCCTGTAAATAACCCCGAAAACTCTTTTCTATAAGGACCTCTCCTATTTTGCCTCTCCAATTTCCGGGCGTCAGAGCGCGAACCCGCAGGTAGTTTGATGTAAGCCCCTCGGAAAGACGATAATCCCTCCCGGGCACGACCGGCACTCCCAGGCCGTAACATGCGTTACCGGTGCCCTCTTCCACCTCTTTTTCAAAAAGGACCGTCAGCTTCCTTCCCAAAAACCTTTCCTGAAAAGTCCGCGAGAGCTCCTCTCCCAGGGCTAAAAGCTTCCTGCTACGCTCTTCTTTTACCTCTGGTAAAACCTGAGCGCCCATCTCTGCAGCTCTGGTCCCGCGGCGGGGCGAAAACTTAAAAACATGCAGACGGCTGAAGCCGCTTTCTTTAATATAGCTGTAGCTCTGGAGAAATTGCTCTTCATCTTCCCCGGGAAAGCCGACAATGATATCAGTGCTGACAGCCAAATCCGGCAACTTCTCCCGCAGCCGCTTTAGCAGACCGGTATAGAAAGCGGTATCATAGGGACGGCCCATCTTTTTTAAAATACCGTCATCCCCGCTCTGCAAAGGGATATGCAGGTGGCGGCAAATTTTCTCATTCTCTTTAATCACTCCAATAAGCTCATCATGAAAATCAGTCGGCTCGATAGAGCTCAAACGTATTCTTTCAATTCCCGGTATTTTAACGGCATCGGCTAAAAAGGAAGCAAGGCTTGACGGAGGGTCCAGGTCCACACCGTATAGCCCCAGGTGAATGCCGGTCAGAATTACCTCCCTGTAGCCGGAGCGCCCTATTTCACAAAGGTATTCCGTTCCTTTTTCGAACGGGAGACTGCGCAAAGGCCCTCTGGCCAGGGGGACAATACAAAAACTGCAAAACTGGTTGCAGCCGTCCTGAATCTTTAAAAAGGCCCTGGTCCTTTCCTGTTCCGGCACCCAGGGCAGGTCCTCAAAAAGGGCGCCCTGCCCGTAAGGGCTAACCTGCGGGGAGATATCCTCTCCCTCCAGTTTTCTTCTAACAAGCGCCGGAAGCATAAGGCGTTCGCTTGTTCCTGCTACTACATCTGCTTCCGGCAGGAAAGCCGGCGCACCTGGGTTAACCTGCGGATAGCAGCCTATCACCGCTACAATAGAGGCAGGATTGCGCTTCTTGGCTCTGCGGACAGCCTGGCGGGATTTGCGGTCGGCCAAGTGCGTAACAGTGCAGGTGTTGATAACATAAACATCGGCCTTCTCGCGGAAGTCAACCAGTTCAAACCCTTCACGGCGGAAAAGACCTCTTAAGGCCTCCGTTTCATAGTAATTTACCTTGCAGCCAAGGGTATGAAAGGCCACCTTCGGTGATGCCAAGCAACTCATCCCCCTCCAGAGAGGTCACCCCAGAGATACATAACAATAGACAGTACTGCCAGGGGCGCTGTTTCAGCCCTCAAAATACGAGGGCCCAATGTGACCGGATAGATCCCAGTAATTTTTCTTAGTTTTTCCATTTCCTGCAAGGAAAATCCGCCCTCCGGACCCGTAAAAAGGCTGACGGAGGAAGGATTTTTAATCTTCTCTGCCAACTCCCCGATCCCCAGCCGTGTTTCTTCCTCCCAGGGCACAATGACAGGGTTTTCTTCGTTGCTGTGTTCACGCATCAGCGCCAGTGCCTCTGTAAACGGTAAGGGGGGGAAAATTTCCGGTATAAAGCTGCGTTGGCACTGAGCGGCCGCAGATGCGGCGATCTTCCGCCAGCGCATGGCTTTTTCCTTTCCTTTTTCCGCGGTTATTTTCACAACAGTTCGCTCCGTCATAACCGGTATAATCTTCCGTACGCCAAGCTCCACGGAATGGCGTACAACCAGATCAATCTTTTCCCTCTTGGAAACCCCCAGAAACAAAGTTACCTCCAACGGGGGCTCAACTTTTTGCGCCAGTTCATAAAGAAGTGATGCTTCCGCGTTCTGCGAACCGATGTATTCGAGGCGCGCCTTATATGCCCTCCCCCGGCCGTCAGCCAGGACAATAGGATCGCCCCCGGCCAGGCGTAACGCTTTGAGATGAGATAAATGTTCCTTTTGCAAAATTACTTTTTTCTTCCCCTCCAGCGCCTCAGGGGGAAGCAAAAACCAGGAGGACATGCCTGTTGTCTCCTTTGTGCAGTTTTATGGACGGCCCGGTTGAAGTTGACAGTCGAACATTTGTACGCTATAATTCTCTATGGACAAATCCTCAGGAGGCTTGAGGCAATGAAATGTCAGCTTGAACTAATAAAAAAGAAAATTGCCGCCGTCATACCTGCCCCGCATGCTGAAGGAGGAGAGGCTGCCCTGGTAATCACCACCGACGGCGAAAAATACCTGGACAGGCGTTCTACCGGTTGGATCATCAAAAGGCTGGCCCAACTGTACAATACAGATCTGCATGCCGTTAAGAAAAATTACGGGCCTTTGCTGGGAAGGAAGAGATTAATTCCCATTCCTCTCGGGGTAAAGCTGGTTTTCCTTCCGTTAACTTTTAAAACTGATACTTTCCCCCTTGACCGGAAGCTGGGCTACATTTCCCTGGAACAGATCAAGGGCGTAAGAAAAGAAGCTGACGGCAACATTCTGGTATTAAAAAACAGCCTGGAACTCCGCTGTTTCAACACAATGTCCACGATCCATTTAAAAATAAGGGAAGGCGGGCTGCTGCAAAAAATACTTAAAAGCGAGCTACTGCAGGGAGAGGCTTCTTGCTACCTAGCGGAAAAGAACTCCTGCCTTGCCGGAACCATTTGCCGTGAGGAGACGGCCCCCCTGGCCGCCGCGTTTTTTTATTGCCCGAAAAAACCTCTCCCGGGAAGGTCGTTTAAAACCTAAACGGATGAAAACAGCCTAACTTATGCTCCACAGGGTGCGCAAGGTTGGCAGCAAAATGTGCATCTTGAGCTCGCAGGTTCAGCGAAGCGACGGCTTGAGATGGCCCGGCAGACATAGCCCATGTCATAGCTTATTGGTTTTCATGTTTAGCACCCGCTACCGTTCTATGGAAGCAGCGATTTGCTGTGGCGAGAGCGACTTGTGGAGCGAAGTTTAAAGTTCACGGCGAAGCGAGGGCTGGAGGCGACCCTGCCGACATGGATGTCGGCAGCCAGCCTCTGACCTTGGATAAAAATTGGCCAAGGAGGTCGGCGTTTAGATCCCGTGCGGCTCCCGCAGGGGTGGCGTAAGGTTGGTGCGAGCGAAATGTGCAGCTTGAGCCGGCAGGTTCAGCGAAGCAAGGGCTTGAGGTGGCCCGGCGGACATAGCCCATGTCATAGCTTATTGGTTTTCATGTTTAGCACCCGCTACCGTTCTATGGAA
>CZCB01010707.1_pt1 | contig 14412 bp, 13 predicted proteins | sample 591991 | NCBI WGS metagenome assembly CZCB01 (sample SAMEA3556809, study PRJEB10932) | anaerobic digester metagenome | reverse complement strand
TATAAGAGGCAGGGCCTGCCATGTGGAAAGGTACCGCGGCACACCCTGCCCCGGCTGGTCCCCGACTGCGCGCAATGCCAGATAGTTGTAGCCCACCAGTTGCCTGCTCGCGAGATTGGTGATCGCCTGGCGATCAGCGGGTTCCAGGGCCGCGCTGCTGAAAAACGGCTGCTCCCAGAAGTTCGTCGGCACGAAAATCATGTACACCGTCGTGCGCTGGCTGATGNNNNTACACCGTCGTGCGCTGGCTGATGGCGAGCTGCCGCGCCCGCGATACCGCATCCAACATCTGGCGCGAACCCGCCGCAATCGCGTCTCCCTTGCGCCACTGATACAGCGACGGCGCGACCATGGCGGCGAGGATGCCGATGATCGCGATGACCGCCAGCAGCTCGAGCAGCGTGAACGCTCTATGTAATCGCGCAAAGCGCATGCACCTCAAGGTTTCCAGCTCAAAATGTTGTCCCGATTGACGCCGTCATTCGCGCGCACGTTGTTTGCCGCACGACCGTCAGGCCCTTTGGACCAGACCATCACTGTGTCGTTGACGGCCCAACGGTCCACCTGCCCTTCGGGATTGATCAGCCCGTTCAAACCCACACTGCCGCTCTGTGAAACGATGCTCTTCTGATACACCGCGTCCCAGCATTTCTCGTCGTAGTTCAGATCCATTGTGATGATGAACGGCTGCCCCCAGGGATCGCGAAAAACGTTGTCGGGACCAACGCCCTCGGCGGTGGCATCCGAAGTCCTCTGCGCACTCAAGTAGATTGTTCCCTGAGGGTTCTTCACACGCCCGGCATTGGGCGGCGCGTCGAGATTCATCAGGATGGCCATCACTTCCGCATTCTGCCGGCTGTCGGGAAACATGCCCGAGCCGTCGCCGTACGTGTAGTCGCTCTGAGCCGCAACCGCCGCGTTCTGCACCTCGGTCGATGTCGGGAACTTGTTGTAGTCGGCGAAGTAATTCTTGATGCTCGTCTGCAGTTTCGCGATCTCGGCCTTCGTGGCGCTGATCCGCACCCGTTCCTTTGCTCTGCCAAGCGCCGGGAGCAGCATTGCCGCCAGGATCGCAATGACGCCGATGACCACCAGCAATTCGACGAGGGTAAAGCCGCGATGGCGGCCGGGAGAGAAGCACGACGATGTTTTCATGGACTTGAATCGCACAAAGCGCGGACAGACGCACGCAACGTCCGGCATCGCCAATCGCGACGGCGGGTTTTCCCTGCCGCGCGCGCTCCGGGACGTCGCGCGAACGCGTGGCGACCACGTGAAATCCTGCCACTCGATCGGGATTACCCGGGATCGACCTCTGTCCGGCCTGGGAATGTGTGGTGTGGTGCCGCTCATAGGATGTCCTATTGGTTCCAGTTGCTGATCAGATTGGTTCTATTGCCCGCTTCGACCCAGATCCACAGGTCGTATCCGCCGGGGTTGCGAACCGGGTTGGCCGAATTGTATTGCCACACGCGAGTGGGATCTTCCGACAGGACCAGCACGCGGACGTTGTTGTTGGTGCCGATCTGAGTGGGCTTGAGTTCCTTGAGAAAGTTTTCGGGCGCCGCTTTCTCGTCGGTGGCCGTGCGTGAAGTGGAGGAATTGAGCAGGCCGCTGAGCCCCAGTCTGGCGGGGAGCAGAGCCGCCGGGATGGAGTACGTGCCGTCCAGGGTGCTGAAGGCGCTGTTGGCAAAGACCGTTCCCACAAGCTCCAGGTACAGTGCGTTTGGCAGGTTCCCCATCGGAACGTCGGGATTCGCGTTTGTGGTGGAAGGCGGATAAACGCCGTGACGCGCTTTGTACGCTTCAATGGCAGTCTGGATCTGCGTGAGCTCCGCCCGGGCGGTTTTCACGACGCGCGCGCGGCCGACGGCAGGCATGACGGCGAACAGCAGTCCGGCCAGGATCGCGATAACGGCGATCACGACCAGCATTTCAACCAGCGTGAATGCGACTTCTCGGCGGCATGCGCGGTTTGTCATAACCAGTTTCAGCGTTCTCGCAGTTCCTGCTCCATCCGTTCACTCAGCCATTGCTTGATCATGCTCTGGTAATTCAGGTAACGCTCGCGAGCCAGGCGCTTGATCCGCGCCAGCATGCGAGGATCGATGCGCAAGGTGATCGTGACCGACTCCGCGGCCTCGCTGCCGCCGGCCAATGCCGCCTCGATCAGCCGCAGGTCCGGCCTGTGCTCGGCCCAGAAGTCCGCTTCGGCGCTCTCGCTGTCGAAGATCGGCACATCTTCCCAGTTGGCAATGGCTCGCATACTCAAGCCTCGCTCCACATTTCGGTTTCGCCCCGCGAAGGATCATTGCGACAAAGTCTGATCCATCTTGCGTTGGTAGAAGAACCGTTCCTCGGGCTCAAACGGCCGGGCATACAGCACCCGGATCTGCTTGCCGTTCGTGCGATACACGCTGAAGATGCCAACCCCTGCCGCAGACATGCCCAGGTTGAAAAACCTCGCCTGCACCGAGAACCTCGGCGAATCCGGCAAAACCCGCAGTGCGAATGGATCTTCGAACGATTCCTCTATCTCCCGCTGCGTCAAAGAACTGTCCAGACTGAAGGGCGGATTGTTCCAATCAAACTCCATAGCCGAGCTGACCGTAAATCAATTGCCCATGCAATGTCTTTACAATGTATTTACGCACTGGGTCATTTTGTCAAATTGTATTTCCAGCGGGTCCCTCGCAGCCCTCGCTCGTAAAGGCCCCCCCCCCCTCCCCCGCCCACCGCCGGCACCGCCCAGGCTGTTCATCAGGTCGATCAGCGGCAGGAACATCGCGATCACAATGCTGCCCACGATCACGGCCAGAAAGACGATCATGATCGGCTCGAGCAACGACGTCATGGCGGCCACTGCATTGTCCACTTCCTCGTCGTAATTGTCGGCAATCTTCAGAAGCATTTCAGGCAGGGCGCCGGTCTGTTCTCCGACGTCCACCATGCTGACGACCATGGGAGGGAACACACCGGACGCTTCGAGAGGCGCGGTGATGGTTTCGCCTTCCTTGACGCTGTCGTGGATGGCGGCGACGGCGTTGCTGACGATGACGTTGCCGGCGGTTTCCTTGACGATCGTGAGGGCCTGAAGGATGGGCACGCCGCTGCTGACCAGTGTTCCGAGGGTGCGGCTGAACCGCGAGATTGCCACCTTGCTGATGACCGGGCCGACCACGGGCATCTTCAATTTGAACTTGTCGAATACGCGTCTGCCGAACTTGGTCCGGATAAACAGCATGAACAGGATAACGAAAACAGCAATGCCGGCGGCGGTGTAAAGGAAGTGATTGCGGATGGTGTCGCTGATGTTGAGGACCAACATGGTGAAGCCCGGCAACGGTTTGCCTTCGCCCAGGCCCGCGAACACTTCCTTGAATTTCGGAATGACCAGCACCGTGAGGACGCCGAGGATGACCGTGGCGACGACGAGCACGGCGACGGGATAGAACATGGCGGAGATGACCTTGCCCTTGATCTTCTGGGCTTTCTCCATGAACTCGGCGAGGCGGCTGAGGACGACTTCGAGCACGCCGCCGAGCTCGCCTGCTTTCACCATGTTGACGAAGAGGCGATTAAAGACCTTGGGATGCTGGGCGAGGCTTTCCGAAAACGTGCTCCCGCCTTCGATCGAAAGGGCGAGCTCGCCGATGATCCCGCGCAACGTCGCGTTCCTCTCCTGCTTCTCCAGCACGCGCAAGCCGCGCAACAGCGGCAGGCCGGCATCCACCAGAGTAGCCAACTGGCGCGTGAAGGCCGTCAGGACCTTCGACTTCACCTTCCCGCTCAGGCCGGGGATGTTGATATTGATGTCGAGAGCGCTCTTTTTCTTGCCCTTGGCCCCGCCGCGCGCGGGCTTGGCAGCCGGCTTGCCCTTCTTGTCGGCCTTCTCCTTCGCTTTCTCGATCTCCACGATCTTGGTGGGATACAATCCCATCTCCTTGACGCGTGTGATCGCTTCGTTCTGGCTGGCGACTTCGAGGGTGCCCTTGGTCTCCTTGCCCTTCGAATCCATCGCGACGTAGTTGTATTTGGGCATAAGCCGTTAGCGGGATCAGGTGTATTTGACGACTTCCTCGATAGTGGTATCACCTTCGAAAATGCTGCGCAATCCGTCCTCGCGCAGCGTCACCATACCGAGTTCCACTGCTTTCTGCCGCAGAACCACCGTAGGCGCGCGCTCGTTGATCAGCATCCGGATGGAATCATTCACCACCAGCAATTCGAAAATTCCCTTCCGGCCCTTGTATCCGGTGTCATTGCAGTTGGAGCAGCCGCGTCCGTAATAGAACACCTTGTCGCCCAGGTCGTGCGGCGACAGATTCAGCAGCGCCAACTGGCTTTCCGTCGGCTCGAACGGCGTCCGGCAATCCTTGCAAATGGTCCGCACAAGCCGCTGCGCGAGCACGGCCATCAGCGTGGACGAAATCAGGAACGGCTCCACTCCCATGTCGATCAGACGGGTCACCGCGCCCGGCGCGTCGTTCGTGTGCAGCGTGCTCAGCACCAGGTGACCGGTCAGCGACGCCTGGATGGCAATCTGCGCCGTCTCCAGGTCGCGCATTTCACCCACCATGATAATGTCCGGGTCCTGGCGCAGGAAGGCCCGCAGCGCTTTGCTGAACGTCAGCCCCACCGCCTCGTTGATCGGCACCTGCATGATGCCTTCGATGTCGTATTCGACCGGGTCCTCCGCCGTCAGCAGCTTCGAATCAATCGTGTTGACCCGCCGCAGGCACGAATAGAGCGTCGTCGTCTTGCCGCAACCCGTCGGCCCCGTGACAACGAAAATGCCGTTCGGCCGCTGGATCACCTCCGACACGTAGTCGTAAACGTACTTCGGAAACCCGAGCGATTCGATCTCGAGGTTGACCGCCGTGCGGTCCAGAACGCGAAGCACGACCGATTCGCCGAATTGCGTCGGAAGCGTCGAGACACGCAGGTCCACCTGCCGGTTGCCGATCGCGAACTTGATGCGCCCGTCCTGCGGCAGGCGCCGCTCCGAAATGTTCAGGCTGGCCATGACCTTGATGCGCGACACCACGGGCAGGGGCGGCGACATCTCATACAGCGAACCGTCCACGCGATAGCGAATCCGGAATTCATTCTCAAACGGCTCGAAGTGAATGTCGCTCGCGCGGTCCTGAATGGCCTGGTACAGCACCAGGTTCACAAACCGCACGATCGGCGCCGCGTCCGCCAGATCGGCCATGATGGCCGCGTCGTCCGACGCTTCAACCTCCTGCACCCCGCGAGCGAGGTCGGTGTCGCCTCCGAGTTCCCTCAGGATCTCCGAGACGCTCTCGGAGTCGTCCTGGCCGTAGTGGCGCTCGATCAGCCGGCTGATGTCCGCAGGGTTGGCGATGACGGGCTGAATGTCCTTTGACCATGAACCCGAGCTCGTCCACGCGGGCCGGGTTCAGCGGGTCTTCGAACGCCACGCGCAACGTGGAATCAAACGCCTCCACGGGAAAACAGCGGTACATGCGCGCCGTTCGGGGCGGAATGGTCTTGATCAGCTCCGGCGGAAACTCCTTCTCGTTGAGGTTCACGACCTCCGCGCCCATGTAGTTGCTGATCACCTGGAGGATGGTGTCCAGATCCATGATCCCGAAATCCTGCAGGATCTGGATCACCGGCGTGCCGGAACGCTTGTGTTCGGCCGCGACCTCTTCGTACTGGAGGTCGTCAATCATCCCCTGGTCGCGGATCAGCGACAGCAGCGGATTTGCAATTTCTTCCGGCATACTACGTCAAATGCTTCATGCGCCTTTTTCGGCAGGGGCGGTTTCCACACCGACCGCCTGAGCGAGTTCCAGTTCTTGGAGCTTGGCCTGGATCGTGACGGGATCCTGCGACTTGGTGATGACCTCTTCTCGCGAGATCATCCCGGCCAGGTATTTCTCGATGAGAAAACTGTCCAGCGTCACCATGCCGTACTTCGCGCCGGTCTGGATGTCCGACTGGATGCGGAACGTTTTGTTGTCGCGGATGAGCGCGGCGATGGACGGCGTGTTGACCATGACTTCGAAGACCGCCACGCGCCCGGGCTTGTCGATCCGCGGAATCAGCAACTGGGAAATGACCGCCTGCAATACCGTGGACAACTGAATGCGAATCATTTCCTGCTGGTTGACGGGAAACGCGTTCACCAGGCGGTCGATCGTCTTCGCCGCGCCCGTCGTGTGCAGCGTCCCGAACACCAGGTGGCCCGTTTCCGCCGCGGTAATGGCCGCCTCGATGGTTTCCAGGTCGCGCATCTCACCCACCAGAATCATGTCCGGGTCCTGCCGCAACGCGCGGCGCAGCGCTTCGGCAAAGTTCGGCACGTCCACGCCCACTTCGCGCTGGGTAATCAGGGCCCGCTTGTGCTTGTGATAATACTCGATGGGATCCTCAATCGTGATCAGGTGCACTTCGTCGCGCTCCTCGTTCACAATGTTGAGCAACGAGGCGAGCGTCGTGGTCTTGCCCGAGCCCGTCGGCCCCGTCACCAGGATGAGCCCGCGCGGCTTGTACAGCAGTTCCTTCACCGACGGCGGGATCCCGATCTGCTCCATCGTCAGCAGCTTGCTCGGGATCTGGCGCAGCACCAGACCGAAATTCCCCTTCTCCTTGAACACGCTCACGCGAAACCGCGCGGCGTCGCCGAACGCAAAGGCAAAGTCCGCGCCGCCCCGCTCGCGCACGTGCTGAATGTGGTCGTCGGACGTGATGCTCCGCATCAGCTCCTCGGTGTCGTCGGCGCTCAGCGCCGGACCCTCCACGCGATGCAAAATGCCGTGAACGCGGATCGTGGGAGGCGTGCCGACGCGAATATGCAGGTCGGAGGCCCCTTCCGAGACCACCAACTGCAACAGATCGGACATCGAATATGACATGCTTGCTACTCGGTTGAATCGTTCAAAGGTTCAGGCATCTGTTTAGACCGCGGAAGCCGCAAATCGTCGCGCCGACAGGCGAAACGGCACGGGCAGGGCACGGATGTCCCGAAACAAATCCGGATGCCTGTCATATCAGTCCACATCTCCCACAGTCGCCCGGATCACTTCCTCCGCCGTCGTCATGCCCGCCAGCACCTTGCGAATTCCGTCTTCGCGCAGCGTCCGCATGCCCATCTCCCGGGCGCGGGTCCGCAGCACCGAAGCCGGCACCTTCTCGTAAATCAGCTTTCGCGCTTCGTCATCCACGACGAAGATCTCAAAAATTCCAAACCGCCCGCGGTATCCGGTGTTCGCGCAATTCGAACACCCTTTCCCTTTCATGAAGTTCCCGTTCTTCACCGTCTCCGCGTCCAGGTTCAGCGCGCGGATCTCCGCCTCGGTCGGCATCGTCGGCGTCCCGCATTGCTTGCACACCTTCCGAACCAGCCGCTGGGCCATCAGCGCCCGCGTCGAAGACGCCACAAGAAAGGGCTTCACTCCAATGTCAATCAAACGCGTCACCGCGCTCGGCGCGTCGTTCGTGTGCAGCGTGGAGAACACCAGGTGACCCGTCAGCGACGCGTTGATGGCAATCGTCGCCGTCTCCAGATCGCGAATTTCCCCGATCATCACCACGTTCGGCGCCTGGCGCAGGATCGATCGCAGCGCCGCCGCAAACGTCAACCCCACCGCTTCGTTCACCTGCACCTGGTTGATACCGGCAAGAATGTATTCCACCGGATCCTCAACCGTGATGATCTTGCGATCGGGCCGGTTGATGAAGTGCAGACACGAATAGAGGGTCGTCGTCTTGCCCGACCCCGTCGGACCGGTCACCAGGAGAATCCCGTCCGGCAACCCGATCAGCCTCTCAAACGTCTGCTGGTCGTCCGTGAAAAAGCCCAGCTCCGCCAGCCCCAGCCGCAGGCCTTCCTTGTCCAGAATACGCATGACGATGCTCTCGCCATGACTGGTCGGCAGGCAGGAAACGCGCAGATCAATCAGCTTGTTGCCAACCTGGGTCTGAATGCGGCCGTCCTGCGGAATCCGATGCTCCGCAATCGACATGTTCGACTGGATCTTCAACCGCGTGATGATGGCCGCCTGCAGCCGTTTCGGCGGCGCTTTCATCTCGTGCAAAACACCGTCAATCCGGTAACGCAGCCGGAACGTCTTCGCCAGCGGCTCCAGATGAATGTCCGAAGCGCGCATCTTGAACGCGTCGACAATGATCTGGTTGACCAGCTTGATCAGCGGCGCGTCCGCCTCCACCGCAGACCCGTCATCCGCGCCCGGCAGCGTGGCTTCCACGTGCTCCCGCGTCAGTTCCTCGACCACGTCCTTGAACCGGCTGTCCGTCTCGAGCGTCCGCTTGTCCGCGCCGTAATACTTGTTCAGCGCCGCCTCGATGTCCTCCTCGGACGCAACCTGAATCGTGATCTCCGTGCGCAGCAAATGATTGAGGCTGTCGATCGTGTCCAGATCGGACGGATCCGCCATCGCCACCGTGAGAACGTTGTCGTGCTTGAAGACCGGAATGACGCGGTATTTCTTGGCGATATGCCTGGGAATGGCGGCTATGACCTCGTCCTCGATCCGCAATTCACTGAGATTGATGACCTCGACGCCAAAGTGCGCGGCCTTGGCCTGCATCACGTCCGCCGGACGGATCAGTTTGTTCGCGAGCATCAGGTCCACGACGCCCACTCCGGCTGATTGGGCTTCCGCGCGCAGGTCAGCTACCTGCTGGGGACTCACAAATCCGAGATCCACCAGCATGTCCACTAAATAGTCGTCTCTCTCAGCCACAGCTCAGGTTTTCACTCCACGATGCTCGTGAGGCCCGGACAGAGTATCGGCGCAAGAAGGGTTGTCAATGGAAGTCATCGGCTTTTCAAACCATGACCGTCCATCATCCACCAAGCGTCACGATCCTTCCGGTACTCGTGAGCTTTGTGCACCGAACTATAGCACATCGGCCCGGCTTTTCATCGGCGCTTCAATGTCCCGCCTTGAAATGCAATACCAACGTGAAATGATCGGCGCGCGTCGGAATGAAAACTCGCAACCGCATCCTGCTCCTGCTGTTCCTCCTCTGCTGCGCCGCCCTCCCGAACCTCCCGCTCCACGCAGCGCCCCACCCGGGCGTTCTCCGATTCGATTTCGGCTCCGGCCCGGCACCCGAGGGATGGACCCGGGTAATTCCGACAAACCTTTATAGCCGGGAAAGGGGCTTCGGCTTCGAAACCAGTACCCCGATCACCTCGATCGACCGGCAGTCCGAAGACCTCCTCTCCAGGGACTTCTGCACCAGCGACCGGCCGTTCTTCTTCTCCGTAGCCTTGCCCGAGGGCAACTACCGGATCCGAATAACAATGGGCGATCCAGCCGGCAGTTCCACCAACACCGTCAAGGCTGAACTCCGCCGGCTCATGCTGCATTCCGCCGTGACCCGCCCCGGAGAAAGCCTCGTCCGCACCATCATTGTGAATGTCCGCCAGCCCCGAATCCGCGACGGCCGGGAGGTCCGCCTGAAGGAACGCGAACGGACGTCGGAATGGCACGCCTGGGACGAAAAGCTCACGCTGGAATTCAACGGTGCCCGGCCCTGCATCGCGGCGCTGGAGATCGAGCCCGCCAATGATCTCCCCACGCTCTTCCTGCTCGGCGACTCCACCGTGTGCGATCAACCGTTGGAGCCCTGGAACAGTTGGGGACAAATGCTCCCGGTATTTTTCAAGCCCACTATCGCGGTTGCCAACCACGCCGAGTCCGGCGAAACCCTCAGAAGTTCTCTTGGGGCCGGACGGCTGGACAAAGTGCTTTCTCTTATGAAACCGGGCGATTACCTGCTGATCCAGTTCGGGCATAACGATATGAAGGACCGCGCCGACAACGCACTGGCCGTTTACAAGGAGAACCTCGCCCTGTTCATAACGCGCACCCGTGAGAAGGGAGGTCACCCGGTCCTTGTCACTTCCATGGAACGAAAAGCGGGAGTCACGGAGCCAACACTGGCAGGCTATCCCAATGCGGTCCGGGAAGTAGCCGTTCAATTGAATGTTCCCCTCGTTGACCTCAACGCCATGAGCAGGACGCTGTATCGCGCCCTCGGCGACCAACTCGACGCCGCCTTCCAGGATGGCACGCATCACAACAACTACGGCAGCTTCCTCCTCGCCAAATGCGTCATCCAGGGACTCAAGGACGCGAACCTGCCCCTGGCGCAGCATGTCGTGGATGAATGGACTCCATTTCGTCCTGAGAACCCCGACCCGCTTGATCACTTCGATATCCCGTCGAGTCCCGAATACACAGAGCAAAGACCTGTCTCTTATACACGACTTTTTGGGGCAGGCGAGCTTGTTTGTCGGCCAGTCTGTGGCGTCCCCGCGGATCCGGATTCTCATTGACACGTTCTAGATACTTTTGAAACTTTCTTAATTATTATGATCGTGGTGCCGTCCCGAATGGGAATACTCAACAAGCGAGCGCTCTTAGGGCACCTGCGCCGTGTCGGCACCGCCTCCCGGGCGGACATGGCCAAGTCGCTCGGTCTGAGTCAACCCACCGCAGGAAAAATCGTGGACGAACTGCTCGAGATGGGCGTCTTCGAGGAAGTGGACGGGCTCGCTCCCGCCGCCAAAGGCCAGGCGAATCGCGTCAGAGCCGGCCGGCCCGCACGCATGCTCCGCCTCAATCAATCCACGGCGCACTTTCTGGCCATCGAGCTCGGCATCGAGGAAACGCGTCTCGCCCCTGCTCCCGCCGGCGTCACCGGCGAAGATACCTGGACCATACAGGTGGAGACTCCGGGTTCTGCGGCAGAATGGCAGAGAGTGCTCCAGGCCACCGCCGCCAATCTCATGCCCAAGCGGTTCTGGGGTGTTCTGTTGAGTGTTCCCGGCCTGGTGGACGAACGAACAGGCAAGATCCTTTATTCCCCCAACCTTCATTGGACTGAAAAGGCGGACCTGAAGGCGTTGATCACCGAAGTGTGGAAGTCGCCCGTGATTCTCGTTCAGGAGGAACATGCCCTCGCGCTGGGACACCAGACCGCCGACCCCGAAGGCGAAGATTTCCTGCTGGTGGATTTCGGAGAAGGCGTCGGAGGCGCCGTCGTCGTGGCGGGGAAACTCTACGCTCACCCGCTGCCCATCAGGGGCGAGCTCGGCCACACACCCGTGCCCGGCAATCCGCGCCAATGCGGTTGCGGAGCCGTCGGCTGCCTCGAGACACTCAGTTCGACCCGCGGCCTGCTCCAGAGCTTCACCACCGCCAACCCCAACGCCCCGCGCTCGTGGCAGGCCCTCGTCAATTCCATCAAGCCGGACGATGTCCCTCCGTGGCTCGCCGGCACGCTCGACGCCACCGCCGGCACCATCGCCGGCGCTTTGAACGTACTCGGGTTGCGTCGCGTCGTCCTGACCGGCGCCCTCAACGATTTGCCCCGCCATGTGCTGGCGTATCTGTCCAAAGCCATTTCCAAGGGAGCCCTCTGGGCGCGGTTCGGTGAAATCAAAGTCGAGAGCGCTCCCCGCCGGCGCGTCGCCGGCCTCGTCGCCGCCGGACTGGATCAATTGATCATGCCAATACCGGACGCGGAGCGGACAGAGGAGACTTTGCTGCACATCAGTGCGGCTCGCGGTTAACAAACAACGACACACGATTATGATCAACCTGAAGCAACTGGAAGCCTGGTTCGTCACCGGCAGTCAACACCTCTACGGCCCCCAAACCCTCAAACAGGTGGCGGCCCACTCCCAGCAAATCGCCCGCGCACTCAACGGGTCGCGCTCCATCCCGGTCAAAGTCGTCTTCAAACCCGTGATGACCACGCCCGACGCCATCTCGCAGCTCTGCGCCGAAGCCAACAACGCAAAGAACTGCATCGGCCTCATCACCTGGTGCCACACCTTCTCCCCATCGAAAATGTGGATCAACGGGCTCAAAGCCCTCCGCAAACCCGTCGTCCACCTGCACACGCAGTTCAATCGCGACATCCCCTGGTCCACCATCGACATGGATTTCATGAACCTGAACCAGGCCGCCCACGGCGACCGCGAACACGGGTTCATCATGACCCGCCTCCGCATGAACCGAAAGGTCGTCGTCGGCTTCTGGCAGGAAGACTCCGTCCAGGAACGCCTCGGCGTGTGGGCCCGCGCCGCCGCCGCATGGCACGATTGGCAGGGCGCCAAGTTCTGCCGCTTCGGCGATAACATGCGCGAAGTCGCCGTCACCGAAGGCGACAAGGTCGCCGCCCAGATCCAGTTCGGCTACTCCGTCAACGGCTACGGCGTCGGCGATCTCGTCGCCGTCATCAAGCAGGTCTCCGAAACCGAAGTGGACAGGCTCGTCAAACAATACCAGGCCCAATACGACGTCGCGCCCGATCTCCGCAAAGGCGGACGCCGCCACAAGTCCGTCCGCGAAGCCGCGCGCATCGAGATCGGTCTCCGCCACTTCCTCACCGCCGGCGGCTTCAAAGGGTTCACCACCACGTTCGAAGACCTGCACGGCCTGGTCCAACTGCCGGGCATCGCCCCGCAACGCCTGATGGCCGACGGCTACGGCTTCGGCGCCGAGGGCGACTGGAAAACCGCCGCCCTGCTCCGCGCTATGAAAGTCATGGCCACCGGGTTGCCCGGCGGAACCTCCTTCATGGAGGACTACACGTACCATCTCGATCCGTCCGGCAAGAAGGTCCTCGGCGCGCACATGCTCGAGATCTGCCCCTCGATCGCCGACGGCAAACCGTCCCTCCAGGTACACCCGCTCGGCATCGGCGGCAAGGCCGACCCCGCGCGCCTGGTGTTCAACACACCTCCGGGACCGGGCCTGAACGCGTCGCTCATCGACATGGGCAACCGCTTCCGCCTGCTGGTCAACGATTGCGATGTCGTCGCCCCGGAACAACCCATGCCCAAACTGCCCGTCGCGCAGGCGCTCTGGGAACCTAAACCGAATTTCGAAGACGCCCTGGCCTGCTGGATCCACGCCGGCGGCGCCCATCACACCGGCTTCACCCAGGCCCTCACCAGCGAGCACCTCGAAGATTTCGCCGACATCGCCGGCCTCGAGTTCCTCCTCATCAGCGACCGAACCAATGTCGCCGACTTCAAGAAGGAATTGCGCTGGAACGAAATCTATTACGCCCTGAACAAAGGCTGGGCCTGCTGAGCCGGCCCTTCACCCACTGATCATCATGAGCGCCAAATACACCATCGGACTCGACTACGGCACGAACTCCGTTCGCGCCCTCATCGTCAACGTCGCCAACGGCGCCGAGGTCGCCTCCGCCGTCTGGGTCTATGAACACGGCACGCAAGGCGTGATCCTCTCGCGCGACCCGAATCTCGCGCGACAACACCCCGCCGACTATGTCAAAGGCGCCGAAGTCACCATCAAACAGGCGCTCGCTCGCGCGAAGAAAAGCGTCCGCGGGTTCCGCGCTGACCAGGTCATCGGCATCGGCGTGGATACCACGGGCAGCACGCCCCTGCCGGTGGACCGGAACGGGCAGCCGCTCGCGTTCCAGAAGAAATTCGCCAACAACCCCAATGCCATGGCCTGGCTGTGGAAAGATCACACCAGCGTGGCCGAGGCGGCCGAAATCACCGCCCTCGCGAGAAAAATCCGCCCGCAATACCTCGCCAAGTGCGGCGGCACCTACTCCAGCGAATGGTTCTGGAGCAAGATCCTCCATTGCCTTCGCACCGCGCCCGACGTGTTCAACGCCGCCCACGCGTGGGTCGAGCTCGCCGACTACGTCCCCGCCGCGCTCACCGGGACCGAGCATCCCGACAGGTTCACCGCCGGCATCTGCGCCGCCGGCCACAAGGCGATGTACAACGCCCAATGGGGCGGCTACCCCGATGCCGAGTTCCTGTCGCGCCTCGATCCAAAGCTCGCTTCTCTCCGCGAACGATTGACCCCGCGCGTGACCACCGTGGACAAGGCGGCCGGCCTGCTCACTCCCGCATGGGCCAAACGCACCGGACTCAAGGCCGGCATCCCGGTCGCAGTCGGCGCATTCGATGCCCACCTCGGCGCCATCGGTTCCGGCGTCAAGAGCGGCGCACTCGTGAAAATCATCGGCACCAGCACCTGCGACATCACGGTCACGCCCAACACAACGAAGCTCGCTGACATTCCCGGCCTGTGCGGCATCGTGGATGGCAGTGTGTTGCCGGGTTACTTCGGGCTCGAAGCCGGCCAGTCCGCCGTCGGCGACATCTTCAACTGGTTCGTCAACTACATCCAGCCGCACGGCAAAGCCGGATCGCATGAAGCCCTGACCGCTCAGGCGGCCAAATTGCGCCCGGGCGAATCCGGCCTGCTCGCGCTGGATTGGAACAACGGCAACCGCACCATCCTCGTCGATCAGCGCCTGACCGGCCTGTTGATCGGCCAGACGCTCTACACCACGCCCGCCGAGATCTACCGCGCGCTCATCGAAGCCACCGCCTTCGGCGCCCTCACC
>CZCB01002933.1_pt1 | contig 14419 bp, 16 predicted proteins | sample 591991 | NCBI WGS metagenome assembly CZCB01 (sample SAMEA3556809, study PRJEB10932) | anaerobic digester metagenome | reverse complement strand
GCTTATTTTAAAGAGACGGAAAATGATACGGAGTTATTTGCCAGTCTGAGTTGGGATGAAAACAAAAAAATTTCTATTAACCGGGGAGAAAAAATCTACCTGAAAGATTTTGAAGGGCAGTATGCGCGTTATCTTGTGGAACTGGAAAATGGGAAAAGGGGGATTATGTATTTTTGGACCGGGGATTGATAAAGTATCTTTCTATGGTGGTGTGAGGTTTGCATACTATTCAATATTTGTTCCTTGTCTTTTTGTCTTTAATTTATTTAGTAACAGCCTGGCTTATTAGCAAGAAACTTAACATAGAAACTAAAATTGAAACTAAAATTCTATCCCGATATAAGCATGTTAATGAAATTCATAAAGAGGCTGAGATTTATCTCCTTGTAGCATGGATAATAAGCCTTTTCATCTTTTTTGTTATAAATCCCGCTGCTTTTAAAGTTTATTTTATTTTTGTATGGTTAACTGTATTATATATCTTCCGTGCATATATGGAATGGAAATTTGAAAAAAGGTTAAAGCGTCATATCTTAAGTATATTAGCTGCCGGCTTCTTTCTAATTATTTTTTTAGGAATAGAATTTGTTTTCACTAATCCAGTTCCTGTTAAATTGAAAACGGATCAGGTAAAAGAAATAACTTTAGAACATTATTCAGATGAAGGTTCGAATACGATAACCATTACAGATAAAGAGTTAATTAAACCAATATTAAGCGCTCTTAGTGATGGTCAATATCATCAAAAAATTGACACTCATCCAATTACTCCAAGACTGGAGATGATTATTAGACTAAAAAATGGCAAAGAAATAGTAATTGAAGAATTTATAACCAGGCCTCTTTCTTCTGGGGATAGATCTGTTATCTTTAAGGTGCATACAGAAAGGATATTTTACCCCAGGGATATGATGATGTTTTCTCAAGAACTAGAGCTTATCTTTGAAGATTCCTGGAATCGAATAAGACAGGTTCCCATTGGTCCTGTCATAACATCCAATATAAAAAGGATTAAGGATTAAGGAGGGTTTTCTTAGCAAAAAGGAAAATGGCACTGTTATGACGAATGATAAAGATTGTAGTTAGACTTTCATGAAGACGCGCTTCACACTCAATGAATGTAAATGGTACGAGTTATTTACAGGATAGACGCTCATGCCCCAACAAAAAAGAGGTACCATCAAAAGATGAAAAATTTTTATGGCGCTATTTTCGGGATAGTTACCTAGTATAAAATTATATAGTCTTAAAAAGTATTCCGGGAGGTATAACAGTTGGAAATCATTATTAAAATCGGAGAAGAAATAGAGCTTCACGCAGAACTGAATGACACCGATACAGCTTACAAAATATATGAAGCGTTGCCTATAGAGGGTAGGGGGAGCACCTGGGGGAAAGAAATATACTTTTCTACTCCGGTCAAAGCGCCACTTGGGGAGAGTGCCAGGGAAGTATTAGAAGCAGGCGAGCTCGGCTACTGGCCGAATATGCAGGCTTTTTGTATTTTCTATGGTCCGACGCCTGCCAGCAGGGGGCACGAGATCAGGGCGGCCGGTCCTGTCAATGTTTTTGGAAAGGTAAAGGGCGACCTTGCTCCTTTACAAGGTATTAGCGGATCAGTAAACGTTGTGGTAGAGAAAAAGCCAGTATGACCGTTTGAGAGAAGGAAGAATTAATTTAATTAGGAAAGGATAGTGTTCTCAATGTTGCAAGAGTTTAAAAAATTTATTTTGAGAGGTAACGTCGTTGAGCTGGCCATTGCGGTTATCATTGGTACAGCTTTTGGCCGTATTACCACATCTTTAGTGAACGATGTTTTAATGCCTATCCTTGGTATATTTGTTGGGGGAATTAACTTCACGGACTTAAAAATCGTTATAAAAGAAGCTTACGGTGAAACTGCAGAACTTGCACTTTACTATGGCAATTTTATACAGTCAATTATTGATTTCTTAATCATCGGCTTTGCTCTTTTTCTTATCATTAAATTGATTAATTCCATGCACAGGAAAAAGAAGGAGCCGGATGCGCCTCCAGCTCCATCTAAAGAAGAAATACTGTTGGAAGAAATTCGCGACATTCTTAAGGAAAGAAGCTTATAAGAAGCAGGTTTGTGCTACTTTTTAAAGAAAGTTAATTTTTTCCATAAACCTGAACACCTGTCACTCTGGTTCTGTTTTTTACAATTTAGCAATTGTTTTGCCGAACTCTACTGCTGATATTTGTGCATCTGCATCAGGATACCATTGGTGCCGAAAGCCTTCTGACACAACTTCAAAACCTGCATTTGCCATTAATTCGTTTATTACTTTTACAGATTCTCCACTCCAACCATAGCAGCCAAAGGCCGCAGCTTTTTTACCTTTGAACTTAAGCTCTTTCATGAGATGAATAAACCCGGCTACTGAATGCAATATGCTGTTTGAAAATGTCGGTGAGCCGATAACTACAGCTTTAGATTTGAAAACCTCGGTAATCAAATCGTTTTGATCGCTCTTGGCAAGGTTATGCACTTTTACAACCACATCAGGATCGGCCAATCCGATTCCCTCCGCTATCTTCTCAGCAAGCTTTTTTGTTCCGTTCCACATGGTGTCATAGATGATGGTAATCTGATTTTCTTGATAATCATTTGCCCATTGCACATACTTTTCAACAATCTGTAGTGGATTGTCTCGCCAAATGACCCCGTGACTTGTCGCAATAATCTCTATCGGAAGGTTCAGTGCGGTAATCTCACCCAGTTTTTTTCTTAGTATAGGGTTGAAGGGGGTCAATATATTCGCAAAATACTTAATGGATTCATTAAATAGATCGCACTGGTCGACCTGATCGTTAAACAGTTTTTCTGTGGCTAAATGCTGCCCGAATGCATCGTTACTAAATAGTATATTGTCTTGAGTCATATAGGTTGCCATGCTGTCCGGCCAATGCAGCATCGTCATTTCCACAAAGATAAGTTCTTTCCCATTGCCGATATCAATTTTATCTCCGGTCTTTACGACTTGGAAATTCCAGTCCTGATGATATTGTCCCCTCAAAGACTTTACCGCATTTGCCGTACAATAAATGGGCTTATTCGGTATATGCTTCATTAGAGCAGGAAGAGCACCGCTATGGTCGACCTCCCCATGGTTGGCAATGATAAAATCAATTTTGTTCAAGTCAATTTCTTTCGCCAGATTCTCAACGAATTCCTCTGCAAAGGGACTCCAAACCGTATCAATTAGGACGGTTTTTTCTTCCTGAATTAAATAGGAATTATAAGTTGATCCTTTATGTGTTGAGTATTCATCTCCATGAAACTTCCGAAGTTCCCAATCAACCTTTCCAACCCAAAATACATTATTTTTTACTTGTTTTTTCACTTTAACACGCTCCTTTATCGTTTACACTTCTTCTCTTTTCTCGCAATATTTAATCTGCTTCTTATAGGTAGTATTACATAAGCACCAGGATACTTAAGGCCATGATTGCCATTCCGGCAACCAACCCATAAATGGCTAGATGGTGCTCACCATACTCTTTGGCAGCCGGCAGAAGCTCATCCAGGCTGATATAAACCATAATACCTGCAACAGAAGCAAAGACAAGCCCAAATATAGTACCACTTAGAAACCTGTATAAAATCAAAAAGCCTACAAAAGCACCAAGTGGCTCTGCTAATCCTGACAAAAAGGATATTATAAATGCTTTCTTTCTGCTTCCTGTAGCATAAAATACCGGTACTGCTACCGCAATGCCCTCCGGTATGTTATGAATAGCAATGGCGACGGCAATGGAGATGCCCAGCATGGGATCACTCAAGGCCGCCATAAAGGTTGCCAGCCCTTCAGGAAAGTTATGGATTGCCAGGGCCAATGCTGTAAATAATCCCATACGCATGAGTTTTGACTTGTGTTCTTCGCTTTTGCCGTCCATTTCTTCCACTGTGTGTACTTCATGGGGATTTTCCATTTCAGGTATCATTTTGTCAATGACCCCGATCAACAATATGCCAAAAAAGAATCCCCCTGTTGCTGCCCATGCTCCGGTTGCAGACCCAAGAGAAACCGCCAAGGATTCGTTGGCTTTCACAAGTATATCAACAAAAGAAACGTAAAGCATGACGCCGGCTGAAAAGCCCAATGCTATAGAAAGGAACTTGGGGCTTGTCCTTTTCGTCAGCAAAGCAAGTGTACTGCCGATCCCGATAGATAGACCGGCAAATAATGTTAAGAAAAAAGCAAAAATTACATTGGATAATTCCACATTCATATAAAACGGCCCTTTTCTATTACTTTATATATAATTGTCACCATATTATCTGGCTTATTTACTGCAGCACTAAAGCAGCCCTAAACAATTCTGTCATACCGGAGATCCCCTACAACTGTTCATTATAACATGGTAAAAAAGGGTAATGCCTTTAAAAATAAAGTTGCAATACCCTATTACATATTAGTTAATGACTACTTCGACTGGTCTTCTGGGGTCCCGTCCCCGGTGCAGTGCATTAATCCTCTTTCTTAAACTCGTCTTTCCCGACGCCACATATGGGACACATCCAGTCATCAGGCAAATCTTCAAAGGATGTGCCGGCCGGGATTTGGTTTTCCGGATCCCCTACTTCAGGGTCATACACATATCCGCAAGTAGTGCATATATACCTGTCCATTTTACTCTCCTTTTTTTTCAGATTAGGTTCAATGGAGATACTATTCTGAGAAATATTTCCGCTTTTAATCTGCTGATAGTAGGCATAGGTCATGGGAAGGCCTTCTTTTATAACCTCCGCGCCGGTTAATTCACAAAGAAAGAGATCATGGGTCCAAGCGTCCACTTCATTAACGACCGCTGCCTCTAAATAAGCTAGGGTTGACTCTGTAATATAGGGCAGACCGCCATCGGTAAGTTTGTAATTTACCCCTTCGAACTTATCAATATCTCTGCCGGAGTTAAAACCAAACCTTCCAATAAGTGATAGGGGAAAATCCTGACTAAGCACGGAAATTGCCAGTCGCTTGCTGCTTTTTATAAATTCATTAGTCAGATTTTTCTTATTAAGACTTACCAGCAGGGTTGCCGGGTCGCTGGAAATTTGCATCACAGAATTAGCAACCTGGCCGTTAAAAGCATTTTCCTTTTTTGAGGTAATGATATAAAGTCCATAACTTATGTTCCACAGCGCCTTTTTATTCAATAAAAGTCCCCCTTAAAATTATTTTAACTATACCCTGTATTATGTGCCTCAGAGTATAATATGTTAATAGACTATATCATCCGACAACAATAAATGTCAAGAGAAAATTTCAACTAATAAATATTAAATGCAGGATCCCTGTCTGGCTAACAGAATATATAAAAAAAGGACAAGCCAAAAGGAGGTGTTCTGCCCTTGGCTCTACTTGCCATCTCTGCGAGCCCACGAAAGGGAGGCAACAGCGAACAAGTTTTAAACTCTTTCGTCGACGGAGCATCAAAAGCCGGACGAGAAACTGAAATAATCCGCTTGAACGACCTCAACTTTCGTCCTTGCCAGGCATGCGGTCTCTGCGCCGCTACAGGAAAATGCGTTCTCAAAGATGATATGCAGCTCATATATCCCAAACTCTTATCTTGTGAGGGTCTGGTGATTTCTACCCCCATCTTCTTCGGGACCCTTTCAGCCCAATTAAAAATGTTTATAGACCGTTTCCAGTGCTGGTGGTATGCCAAATTCAGGCTGAAAAAACCCTTCATACCCAACGAGAGAAAGAAGTATGCCTTCTTTATCTCTGTTGGCGCACTAAAGAAAAAAGAGCATTATCAATGTGCTGAAGATGTGGTTGATATCTTTTTCCATGTTGCAAATTTTCAGAGAAAAGGCTCGCTTCTTTTTCGCGGTTACGACGAAAAAGGTAGCATCGCCAGGGATCCTCAAAACCTGCAAAAAGCTTTTCAAGCGGGATTTGATTTCGCAACATCTCTGCAGGGGCCACGAGATTAACCGCCCCTCCTGGTCGGAGAGGTATAATGATTGTTAAAAAAGAATGCAAATAAAGGAGATTGAAAAAATGGATAAAGTAAATCTTACACAAAAGTTTAGTTTAATCAATGACCACTGGAGCCCTAAAATCGTAGGAGAATTAAATGAATCATATGTAAAGGTTGTAAAATTAAAAGGTGAATTTGTTTGGCACCATCACGAAAAAGAAGATGAAATGTTTTTTGTCATTAAAGGAAAGTTAATTATTCGGTTTAAAGATAGGGATATAAAAATTGAAGAAGGTGAATTTTTGATTATTCCCAAAGGAGTTGAACATTTGCCGGTTGCAGAAGAAGAGGTTTGTGTAATGTTGATAGAACCAAAATCAACATTAAATACCGGAAACATTAAAGATGAAAGAACGGTTGAAAATCTTGATCGAATATAAATTAAGAATTAAATAAGTAGGACAGATATTGTAAGTAGTCGCCATCCAGAGCGACCTCAATATCATAATGGAGGATTGATCTGCTACAAGTTGCGTTTTTTCTTAGAAAACAGGCATATTATACAGCCTATAACCAGACCAATAATTATCGAAATGAACAGCAGTAAAATCTGGGGCATAGTAATTTCCCAGAAAAACAAGTTTAACGTTACAGGCCCGGTATTCTGGACAAGGATAATCAGCAGCAGAACAGCTATTACAATAATAATCCAAAATTTTGCTTTCATTAATTCTCCTCCCAATTTTTTAGGTAGCGTTTTAGGGTAGCGGTCAATTTAGCTTTCTCTTTCTGTTAGTATAAAGAGTTAATTCGAGTATGCAATACATTTCAATCATATTATTAATAATTCAACAAAAAGACTCTGCTTCCTCTAGAAAATTAGGTTTTCCATGTCTCCGGAGTGATACATTTAACGCAAAAATATGGAAGGGAAAAAGGCATCTAAAGCCCGGCATGGATAAATTTATCTGCCCGGGCCACTTAATAATATAAATTGACAAATAGAAAGTTGGCATGTTAGAATAAATCCTATAAAGTCCATAAAATTACTAGGCTAAGTTAATAAGTTATACCTATGGAGGCGATAATATGCCTAAAATTGTTGCAAATTTAACTGATTTGATCGGAAACACTCCTCTGCTCGAACTAAGTAATTATAATAAAGTTAACGAATTGGAAGCTGCTGTAATTGCCAAGCTGGAGTATTTTAACCCGGCCGGTAGCGTCAAGGATCGAGTTGCTCTTGCGATGATTAATTCTGCTGAAGAAGAAGGGTTAATCAAGCAGGATACTGTAATAATTGAACCCACGAGCGGCAATACAGGTATCGGTTTGGCCTTCGCAGCTGCAGCTAAAGGATATCGGCTGATTTTGACGATGCCTGATACCATGAGCATCGAGAGAAGAAAGCTGCTGAAAGCATTAGGCGCTGAGCTTGTTTTGACTCCAGGTGCTGAAGGGATGAGAGGGGCGATCAAAAAAGCTAAAGAGCTGGCCGGGCAATATGATCACGCTTATATTCCCAACCAGTTTACAAACAAAGCCAATCCTGAAATTCACCGGAAGACGACTGCAGAAGAAATCTGGCGGGATACCGATGGTAAAGTAGATATTTTTGTGTGCGGAGTTGGCACCGGCGGTACAATTACAGGTGTAGGTGAAATATTAAAACAAAGAAAACCGGATATACAAATTGTGGCGGTTGAGCCCTTTGATTCGCCGGTACTTTCCGGCGGCAAGCCTGGTCCTCATGAAATTCAGGGGATAGGTGCCGGTTTCATCCCTGATATATTAAATCTATCAATTATCGATGAAATCTATACAGTTAAAACAGAGGAAGCCTATGAAACGGTCCGCCAGTTATCCAAAACAGAAGGCCTATTGGTCGGCATTTCATCCGGTGCGGCTGCCTTTGCTGCGACCCAGTTAGCAAAAAGGACAGAAAACAGAGGCAAAACCATCGTGGTATTATTACCGGATAATGGCGAGCGCTATCTCTCCACTCCTTTATTTGAGTAATTGTTTCCGGGTATTTGAATTGTTAGCCGGGCACTCAGTATAGAAATATTTCATTATGGGGAGATTCATATGCACCGAAGAAAATTTGGATTCGATACTTTACAGGTTCATGCCGGGCAGGAAGTCGATCCCACAACAGGCAGCAGGGCAGTTCCAATTTATCAGACGACTTCCTATGTATTTAAAAACGCAGAACATGCAGCCAATCTTTTTGCGCTGAGAGAACCCGGCAATATATATACCCGGATTATGAACCCGACAACTGATGTCTTTGAAAAACGCATGGCAGCACTGGAAGGTGGAGTAGGAGCCCTGGCTGTAGCTTCGGGTTCAGCGGCAATTACCTATGCCATATTAAACATTGCCGGAGCAGGTGATGAAATTGTCTCCGCCGGCACACTATATGGCGGGACTTTCAATCTTTTTTCGTTTACCCTGCCGCGCCTGGGAATAAAAACAGTTTTCGTTAACCCGGATGATCCGGAAAACTTTCGTAAGGCTATTACTGACAAAACCAAGGCTTTATACCTTGAAGTCATCGGGAATCCCGGTATCAACTTAATTGATATCGAAGCTGTAGCCGGTATTGCCCATGATAGCGGTATCCCCCTGATTGTCGACAATACCTTTGGCACCCCGTATTTAATTAGACCAATTGAGTTTGGTGCTGATATAGTGGTACACTCAGCAACAAAATTTATCGGTGGTCATGGAACATCAATCGGCGGGGTAATAATTGACTCCGGCAAATTTGACTGGGTTTCCAGCGGCCGTTTTCCCGGTCTAACAGAACCTGATACAAGTTATAACGGCATTGTTTACGTTAAGGAGGCCGGCCCGGCAGCCTATATTACCAAAACCCGGGTTCAATTATTACGTGATACCGGGGCAGCCCTGAGCCCCTTTAACGCATTCCTCTTCCTGCAAGGATTAGAAACCCTCTCCTTAAGAGTGGAGCGGCACGTTTCCAATAGCCGGAAGATAGCCGAGTTTTTGCATCAGCACCCCTTGGTAAACTGGGTCAATTACCCCGGCTTGCCGGGCAATAAATACTATGATTTGGCCCAAAAGTATTTTCCCAAAGGAGCAGGCTCCATCTTCACTTTCGGCATCAAAGGAAGCGTAGAAGAAGGTAAAAAATTTATTGACAATCTTAAGATCTTCTCCTTGCTGGCCAACGTTGCAGATGCAAAGTCACTGGTTATTCACCCGGCCAGCACTACCCATGCTCAATTAAGCGCGGAGGAGCAGAAACTGGCGGGGTTGTCACCTGACCTGATACGTCTTTCCATTGGTATCGAAGATGTAAACGATTTGATCTGGGATCTTGACCAAGCTCTCCGTAAAGCAGTAAAAAACCGCTAAAATGTTTTTATTTGTTTTGTAATTGCAGGTTGGAACTAGTTGACAATTGATTGATGATAGGCTACAATATCCATAGGAATTATGTTGTTACTTTTAAATGCTGAACTTGGCCGGCAATAAGAGTTTAAAAAAAATTTAAGGGAGGAAGATATGGCTGGGAAAGTACTGGCAGTTAATGTTTCTGAAAGGCGCGGCGAGATAAAGCAGAATATAAATGATGCTTTTCTCAAGGAAAATTATGGGCTTGCCAAAGATGCACATAGTGGAGACTGGCACCGTCAGGTCAGTCTTCTGTCGCTTTCCAGTTATGAAAAAATGCAGGCCATGGGAGCAGTTGGACTTGATTATGGTGTATTTGCTGAAAATATAACGGTATCTGGACTTGAGGTAGCCGAACTCCCGCTGAAAACTCGTTTGCGAGTCGGGGAAGCAATCCTGGAAGTTACGCAAATTGGCAAGAAATGTGATAACCATGGTTGCGCTATAAAAAGACAGGTTGGTACATGTTTGATGCCCATTGAAGGAGTTTTTGCCAGAGTTCTGAGTTCCGGTTGGGTTAGAGTCGGTGATCAGGCAGAAATATTGACAGAAGGAAGGTAACCGCCTTATGGCTGACACAAAAAAATACAACCAGCAGAAGGTAACCACGTACTGTGCAGGCCGTCATGCTATTTCTGAAGTTTCTGTGGTGCTGGAGAAACCATTAACTCTTTTCCTTAATCAACAGGAATTAACAACTATGATCTGTTCACCCGGGGCATACGAAGAACTGTGTGTAGGTTTTTTGATAAGTGAAGGTATTGTACAGGAACGATCCGATATTAGTTCGATTTCCTGTCAGGAAGAGGAAGGCCTGGTTTGGATAGTAACCAGTAAGCCAATACCTCAAGTCAATAATTTTTTACGGCGGCAGTTGACCAGTTGCTGTGGGAAAAGCCGGACGGGTTTATACTTCATCAATGATTCCAGCCAGTTGGAGGCAGTTCAGTCAGATACCGTATTTAGCGCTGAACAGTTGCTTGGGTTTATTAGGGAACTGGAAAACAAATCGGATACCTTTCAACGAACCGGCGGTGTTCATGAAGCAGGCCTGGCTGATCATTCCGGGTTGTTATATATGTATGAAGACATCGGACGTCATAATGCTGTTGATAAAGTATTTGGAAAAGCTTTTTTAGAAGAGATAAATATGACTGATAAATGTCTAATACTAAGCGGCCGGATTGCCTCCGAGATATTAATCAAAGCCCTCCGTAATAAGGTTTCTTTTATTTTATCACGTTCAGCTCCTACAAAATTAACGATAGAATTAGCAGAGGAATTCAATATTACCCTGGTCGGCTTTGCTCGCGGAGACCGCTTTAACATTTACAGCCATCCGGAAAGAGTAATGATGTAATTCAGTGAAATTTAAACACGGTTAAAAGGGGGGATGAATACCGTGATGAAGTTATCAACCAAAGGCAGGTATGGATTGAGAGCAATGATAGATCTGGCTGCTAATGCAAAAGAAGGCCCCAGCACAATTCATGCCATTGCAGAAAGGCAGGAGATATCTGAGCGCTATCTGGAACAGTTGCTGATCCCCTTGAAACAATCCGGACTGGTTAAAAGCGTTCGTGGTTCACAGGGGGGTTACATGTTAGGACGTGATCCGCAGGATATATCAGTGGGAGATATCATCCGTGTCCTGGAAGGGCCTGTGTCGCCGGTTGATTGTGTAAGTGAGCAAAATCCGGACGAATGTAAAAGAGCCGATACATGTGTTACACGGACAATTTGGACCAAAGTCCGCGATTGCATCGCAGATGTACTGGATTCATATTCTTTAATGGATTTAGTAAATGAAGCGCGTCATATGTCTGGAGACAAAGCAGTTACCCCGGATATAGATCCCCAATAAGGCAAAATTTTTTCTGATGCAAAGATAATCACATAGATAATCAAACAGTATGGATGAGCTTAAAGTGAAGCCTGTTTACATGGATTCCAGGGCAACTGCCCCGGTTAATCCTCAAGCCTTTTAATGAACCCAAACCCTACTTTACCGATAGCCATGGTAATGTATCCAGGTGTAAGAACAAGCTTTATAGGCTGCACTTAGAGTTGAAAGCGGTTTGGTATTCATAATACATGCCAACAACGAAAAGGGTTGGCTACAATCCACCATGAAGCCGGCTCAAGTAAAATAAACAATTATTGCCGTAACACTAAAAAGATTAAAGAGGTAAGCACATGCCTATTAATATACCGAATGACCTACCTGCATCTGAGATTTTAAACAATGAAAACATTTTCATTATGCATGAAGACCGGGCAACCAGCCAGGATATTCGTCCACTGCGCATCGTGATTTTTAATCTGATGCCGGAAAAAATAGTGACTGAAACGCAACTCCTGCGCTTGCTTGGAAATTCTCCGTTGCAGGTGGATATCGTTTTGTTGCATCCTAAAACCCATAAGTCGAAAAACACTCCGGAAGAACATCTACTAAAGTTTTATTGTGCTATAGATGATATTGAAGAAGAGAAGTTTGATGGCTTGATTATAACCGGAGCACCAGTTGAATTGCTGGATTTTGAAGAGATAAATTACTGGGAAGAATTAAAGAAAGTTATGGATTGGAGCCTTAGTCACGTATACTCCACCTTGTATCTTTGCATGGCTGCCCAGGCAGGATTATATCATCATTTTTGCATTCCCAAGTATCCTCTTGGCAAGAAAATGTTTGGTGTTTTTTCACATATCGTAAATAAAAAGAATTCCCGGTTATTGCGTGGTTTTGATGACGAGTTCCTGGTTCCGCATTCAAGGCATACCGAGGTGCGTAAAGAGGATATTGAGAAAGTTTCCGAGCTGGAAATACTTTCAGAGTCTCCGGAAGCCGGTGTATACATTGTAGCAACCCGGGACGGCCGGCAAATTTTCGTAACCGGGCATCCGGAATATGATCCGCTTACCTTAAAAAATGAATATATCCGAGATAAAAATCGGGGCCTGGAAATCGAGATACCTAAACATTATTTCCCTGACGGTGATCCCGGCAAGCCTCCTATAGTTCGTTGGAGAGGGCATGCCAATCTGTTGTTTTCCAATTGGTTAAATTACCATGTATACCAGGAAACCCCTTACGATTTGAATGAATTAAAAAAGGCAAGATACCGCGAGGCGGTTTCCTTTAAATGATAAGCTTATTTAACAAGAAAAAGGGAAGGTGATAAGCATGAGTGGATTGAGTCCCAAACAGCTCGGCAGACTGGTAAATGATATTGTTACCGGCTATCGAAAGAATCAGCCCGATATATCTTTTGGCTCTGTTTCAGTACCTAAAAGGGAAGTAATTATTAAAGTTATTTTTATGTTAAGGGAATTGCTTTTCCCGGAATATTTTGGCCAGCGGCATCTTATCGGCACAACCATTGAATATCACATCGGGGCTCTGCTGATTAAGATTCATGAAATATTGCATGAGCAAATCTCATGTGCTCTCCAGCACAGGGCAGTGGATGATTATGCAGATACAGATGGCATTGCCAATAAAGCCGATGAAATTATTTATACTTTTTTAAGCAAAATACCTGAACTTCGTGAAACAATTACCCTTGACGTAGAAGCTGCCTTTGCCGGAGATCCTGCAGCTGCAGACAAATATGAAATAGTATTTTCTTACCCGGGTGTTTTTGCCGTTTTTGTCTATCGCTTGGCCCACGAGTTGTGGTTGCTCTCTGTTCCGTTAATCCCCAGAATTATGACTGAATACGCCCACAGCGTTACCGGTATTGATATTCATCCGGGTGCAACCATCGGCAAGTATTTCTTTATTGATCACGGTACCGGAGTTGTTATCGGTGAAACCACCGTTATCGGGAATAATGTAAAAATCTATCAAGGTGTAACTCTGGGTGCCCTATCCACACGCGAAGGCCAGAATCTGCGCGGGGTAAAACGCCATCCAACTATTGAAGATGATGTAACCATTTATTCTGGAACATCTATTCTGGGCGGGGAGACTGTAATCGGTAAGGGGGTAGTCATCGGTAGTAATGTCTTCTTAACTAAATCAGTCCCGCCCGGTACGAAAGTCATTAATAAAACTCCGGATTTAATTTTTAAGGGCCGGGCAGCATGGGAGCCTGACAGTCAATGTCTGAAAGTAAATATGTAAATATACGGCGGTGATTTTTTGTGTGAGGGTGATATGTAGGGGATGATAATGGATGATAGTAAGATTTTAACTATAATGCAGGAGGTAATAATATTTGAAAAAAAATCATTTTGGAGGTTTAGGAAAATGTTATGGATTAAAAGATGTTCCGTGATACTGCTCATTGCAGCACTGGTCGTTGCCGGAGGTTGCGCACCGGCAAAGGAAAGCGCGGTGCCGGAGGGTGAGCCGGTTGAAAAAACGGCTGAGGAACAGGGTTCCGGAAACTTAAGTTTTGACCAACCATACGAGCTTTTATGGGGTACAATGGCCGCGGGATCGCCGTGGCAAGTTCTTGGGACAGCGTTTTTAGAGGATATTAAGAAAAATCTTCCCAATGTTACCGGGTCCATTTTACCTACAAATGCTACTGCAAATTTGCTTGGTGTGCAGACAGGTGAATTCAATATAGGTTTTTCTCTTAGCGATAGAACAGCCGAAGCCTGGGATGGCCAAGGAGTTTTTGAAAAAGAAGGGAAACTCCAGGATATAAGATGCTTGTTTTGTATTTATCCTCATTCCAGTCAATCTTTAGTGTGGGCTGACTCACCGATAAAAACATACGAGGATTTAGTGGGCAAGAGAATTACGACCGGCCCCAGGGGTTCATCTACTGAACAACTTTCCAGGCTCTTTTTTGAACTAATGGGTTATGACCCTGATAAAAATTTCCATATAGAATACGTATCTTATTCCGACGCAATTGAGCTTATGAAAGACGGGCATTTGGATGCCTGGGTAATGATGACCGCACCTATTCCTTCCCCTTATTATATAGAATTAAGCAGTGTAAAGCCTGTCTCTTATACACATCTCCGAGCCCACGAGACTAAGGCGAATCTCGTATGCCGTCTTCTGCTTGAAAAAAAAAAAAGA
>CZCB01004617.1_pt1 | contig 14489 bp, 12 predicted proteins | sample 591991 | NCBI WGS metagenome assembly CZCB01 (sample SAMEA3556809, study PRJEB10932) | anaerobic digester metagenome | reverse complement strand
ACAGGTATAGGTCCGGAGCCTACCAGTGCTATAGGCATATATACATACAGCGGGGGGAAGATTGCCAACCTGTACTATAGCGATATGAACGACAGGCTGGAAAACGGCAGGGTGGTCACCGAAGGTGGTATGGGAAGAGTGCTGGAGGGCCATCCGGCTGTGCTGGTATTGATTGAAAAAACTGCCCAGGACAACCTGGCAGTAATTGAGGGGCCCGAAACAGAATACTATGTAAGCATTTACAGTCTTGAGAACGGCCTGCTGAAAAAAGTCGGTGAGATTGACTGGAAAGGTGCAGTATCCGAAGTCCTTGGCAGTCGAATAAAGCCTGAATGGGTGGAACTTTTGGGCGTAAAAAGTCTTAAAAGGGGTGCCACGGAAAGCGTGGTATTAAGGGTAGGTTTTAGGTACGCCGGTGAAAGGGACCATTTGTATCAAACCAACGAAGGGATATTCGTGCTGTCCCACGACGGGACCGAGTGGTATATTGACTGGTATCACGAAGGAACCTTTGGTGAGTATCATACCGTCGTCTTTGAAGAAGCTGTCGATGCGACGGAACCGATAAAGTTTTACTATATTGAAGATATGCCCTTGGAAGAGGAAGACGGGGGCGGCGTGTTTGAGGTATCTTACCGCAATGGCCGGTGGTACGACATCCGTATCTTTGAGGATAAACTGAGTATTAAGGCAGCGGGCGACATGGATGGGGATGGAGTGGCAGAGTTTTTGGTATTTGACGGAAGAAAGCTGGAAGTTCATTCAAGGGATGGAGAAGTCATGGCGGAAATAAGCCTTCCCCGGGATACAAGGGAAGTACCCTTTGCCTGGATAGGCGCATACGGAGGCAGGCAAAGGATTGCTGCCGCCCTGCACCTGGGAGATTATGTTAACATGAATAGCGAAATACATGTGTGGGAAGGGGAAGACTATAAGCTGCAGGATACCTGGCAGAGTGAAACCCTGGGAAGCGACGGTATAACTGCCATGATTGTACGGGATATCAATAGGAACGGAAAACCCGATATATTGGCAAACTATACCAACGATTACCTTGTTCTGGGGCAGTATTTCAAGATATTTGAGCCGTAAGGCTCTTTTTTTTACACAAATTTACCTGAAGGGAAGAGGAGAAAGACGTAGAATACTTATTTGTATAGATTATGTTAACCAAATATTTCAAAACAGCAAACAACAACAGAAGGGATGATTGAATGGGGAAAATCAAAAAAATTGCATTGATTGGGACCATTGCCTTGTCCATTGCAGCCGCCGGAGGGGGAACAGCCCTGGCGGATACGGTGCACGTTGTTTCACCGGGTGATACCTACTGGAAAATAAGCCAGTGGTACGGGGTGGATTTGACAGCGCTGCTGAATGCTAACGGAGCCAATGGCAATTCTGTCTTATACGTGGGCCAGAGGGTGACAATACCCGGGGAGAATGCAGGGTACATAGTTAAGGCCGGGGATACATACTGGATAATAAGTCAAAAAATGAACGTGGACATGAACGAACTGCTAGCCCTCAACGGGGCAAATACCGGGTCGGTCCTGTACAAGGGCCAGAGTATAAAGCTGCCGTCATCGGTAAAAACCCATACGGTAAAACAGGGGGAAACATTTTGGCTTATAAGCAATGCCTATGGCATAAGCATGCAAAGCCTCATGAAGGCAAACGATGCTTCTGCCGGCACCGTCCTTTACCCGGGCATGGTGCTTTATGTTCCCCCGGTAAAGGGAGGCGCCTATACGCCCCCTTCGAGGGGGGGCGGGCAGTCAACGCCGCCGCAGCAGACCCCGCCGCCGCCGGGGCAGAAGCCCTATGTTACCTACACCACCCATACGGTACAAAGCGGTGACGACTTCTGGTCGCTGGGTATAAAGTATGGAGTGCCCTACAGGGAAATACTGGATGCAAATGGCATGAATGAGAACTCGGTAATATACGTGGGACAAAAGCTCAAAATACCGGTACACCATGTTCCGGTTAAGCCAACTCCAGGGCCAAATTACGGGGAACTGCTGGACTGGTGGAGCGAGGCACAGTATGTGTGGCCCATAGGTGCCGATGCAAAGATTACCGATTTTTACACGGGGGTTTCCTGGAATGCCAGAAGGACGGTGGGCGCAAACCATGCCGATGTTGAACCGTTGACGGTGCAGGATGCAAATACTATGAAAAGTATATGGGGCGGTTCCTGGAGCTGGGCTTCCCGACCGGTACTGGTAGAAGTAAAGGGAAGGAAAATAGCCGCTTCGGCCAGCGCAATGCCCCATGACGTTGAGTACATTAAAAATAACGGCTTTCCAGGCCATTTTGACGTTCATTTTTACAACAGCACGAGGCACGTGGACGGTAAGCAGGACCAGGACCACCAGCGGAATATAAAGATTGCTGCCGGGATGAATTAAACAACGGATAAAAATCACCAGACCCAAAAAGTTTGGTGATTTTTTTTGTCAGTTTTTGAATGGGACTACCAATTTGTAGCATGGTATTATATAATTAACTGAAAACTGCCAGGGGTAGGGGTTCCTATGAGGGGTTTTAGGAAAATAAAATCCAGTGCCCGGATGTATCTTGTGTGCCTGCTCATTACAGGGGTCCTTGTTTTCCTCATACTAATTTCCACTATGGACCAGAACGCGAAAAGGCAGTGGCTGGTCATATCGGGGATTTTTTTTGTTATCTTCCTTTCAAGGCTTAACAATTGCATTTCATACCTTTATAACAACCTGATTATCGATGAACTGACCAAGGTCTACAACTACCGTTTCTTTATTACAAGGCTGGAGGAAGAAATGGACAGGGCAAAAAGGTACGGCCGCTCACTGGTGCTGGCCTTTGCCGACTGTGACGACTTCAAATCTTACAATGACAAGTACGGGCACCTGGAGGGTAATATTGCCCTTGAAAAGATTGGCCGTAAACTGAAACAAAACACCCGCTCTTCGGATATAGTGGCAAGGTTCGGCGGGGATGAGTTTGCCGTAATACTGCCGGAGACCGATATAGTTTCGGCAAGGATTGTTATGGACAGGGCTGTGGACTTGATAGAGAGACAAGTGTATAAAACCCGACCGGGAGAAGTGACCATGAGCGTCAGTCTTATACATTACGACGGCGAAAACATAAACGAGTTTCTTGAAAGGGCGGATGCTGTACTCTACAGGGCAAAATTGAACAAAAAAAGGAAAGCCTTCGAGAACAGCAAATGGGGAGAGGCTTAGATACTTTTATATGAAAAAAAGCTGCCGCAAGGCAGCTCTTTTCATATACACCATGCAAGGATTTCCACGGCACTGTTTTCAATAAGGGCGTCTCCGTATTCCTTTAAAAACATTTCGGCGGTCCTGCAGCGGTACCCGTATTCCTCCGCAATCACTTCAAGCGAAAGGTTCGGGTATGTGTCATAGGGCTTCAGGACCAGGTAATAAGCATTCCGGTGCTTGTAAACCGAACTGTCGCCCCTGAAGTTGTCAATAATCCTTTTGCTTAGGGCTATGATATCTTCCAGGTCGTCAAAGCAGTAGCAGATCTCCTTTGATTTGACCGCTTTTTTTGTATCCGAGCCCTTGATGAACTTACTGGGCCCCGGCTTAAGCAGTTGTCGGTTCCTGTATTTTGTTATTGTTATTACAAAGGTGTCCCTTGAGTTGGGTATCGCCTCTACAACCAACTGTTCATCCTTTACTTCAAAACCCTGTTCGACATAGGCCTGGTACAGGATATCCCAGAACAATTCCTGGGCCTTGGGGCTGTTGTATACAAGGTCGTCCATATCAATGTTTCTCTCTTCAAGGTCAATCGAGCTGATGGTTATTTTTACCTTGTAATCACTTATCTTTTCAATTTTCATAACGCATCATCTCCATCTATTATCGTTAACAATATAATATAATTATTGGATGCGGTTGTAAAGAGCCGAAGAACAATTAAGTATTAGAAAAATAGGGGGATTGTGGGATGAGGAAGTAACAAAAGAAAGCTAAAGCGTAAACCACTTTAGCTTTTTTGAAAAGGGAGCGGCCGTATGGAGTTGGAGGGGTTATTGAATACGTGCCGCCCCCTGCCTGCTGACATTCACGAATTTAAGCTCCCAGTTATAGGACATCCTTTCCAGGAAGGCTCTAAGCCTTGACAGGAAATCACTGTTATCGGCATCCACCATGGCTACAATTGTTGAGCCGGCACCGCTAAGAAATACTCCCCTTGCACCGGCATTATAAGCCTGCTCGAATACTTCCTGCATTCCGGGTATGAGCTTTTCCCTGTAGGGTTGGTGGAGCCTGTCCTGTACGGCGTACTTGAGATGCTCCAGTTTGCCCGCCGTAAGGGCCGCAACCATCAATGCCGCCCTGCTGATATTGAACACGGCATTCCCCAGTTCAACCTGTTGGGGGAGTACCATGCGTGCCTTTGTGGTGGACAGCATAAAATCCGGAACCATTACAAGCATTCTAAGGTTTTCGGGAAAATCCACCTTTATATACCCCACCGAAGAGGTATCCTGGGAGTACGATAGGGTCATGCCGCCAATCAGGGCCGGTACTATGTTGTCGGGGTGGCCCTCCAAGGCTGTGCCCAACCGGATAATCTCTTCCAGGCTCAAGGTTTCCCCGGTCATTGCATTTGCCAGTATAAGTCCCGCCGCCGTGCTTGCAGCGCTGCTGCCCAGGCCCCGTGCCACCGGGATTTCATTATAAGAGGTTATTTTAAGTCCCGCCGGTATATAGCCCACCTTTTCAAAGACGGTTTTCATAGCCTTGTATATTAAATTGGAGTCATCCTTTCCAATTAGGCCTGCATCCCTGCCGTGGTTCTCTATTACTAATCCTTCAGGTATTTCCTCCGCCGCCACCGTGTTGTAAATATCCAACGCAACACCCATGCAGTCAAAGCCCGGTCCCATATTGGCAGAAGTAGCCGGTACTTTTACCCTATACATATTCATCACCGCCAATTAGGCTTGCAACTTGGGCCGAAAGGGTATTGAAATCGGCTGGAAGCTGCAGTGGTTTTGAGCTTGTGTTTATGGCTATATCCGGGTCCTTGAGGCCGTTTCCGGTCAGGACGCAAACCACGGTGGAGTTCTTTTCAATGTGTCCTTCTTTTGCCAGTTTAATAAGTCCCGCCACCGATGCGCAGGAAGCCGGTTCTGCGAATATGCCTTCGCCGGAAGCAAGCAGCCTGTATGCCTCTAAGATTTCTTGGTCGGTCACCTTGTCAATACGGCCGTGGGACTGGGCCGCGGCATTCTCCGCGCCTTTCCAGCTTGCGGGATTGCCTATGCGAATGGCGGTGGCAATCGTTTCAGGGTTTGTTATTACCCTTCCCTCAACGATGGGCGCGGCACCTGACGCCTGAAAACCCAGCATTACAGGAAGGCTATTTATAACCCCGCTTTGCATGTATTCCTTAAAGCCTTTCCAGTAGGCTGTTATGTTTCCGGCATTTCCAACCGGAATGGCGAGATAATCGGGCGGACCGGCGAGTTGGTCGCACAGTTCAAAGGCGGCGGTTTTTTGTCCTTCTATCCGGTCGGGATTGATGGAGTTAACCAGCGTTACCGGATATTCCTCTGAAAGCCTTTTTACCATATCCAAGGCCTGGTCAAAGTTTCCATCCAATGCTATTACTCTGGCTCCGTATGCGGATGCCTGTGCCAGTTTGCCCTGCGCTATTTTACCGGCGGGTATAAGAACTATACACCCGATACCCGCTCTTGCCGCATAGGCGGCTGCGGAGGCGGAAGTGTTGCCGGTAGAAGCGCATACAATACACTTCGAGCCGGCTTCCACCGCTTTAGTAACCGCCATGGTCATACCCCTGTCCTTAAAGGACCCGGTCGGGTTAAGGCCTTCATATTTTAAATAGACTTTGATATTGCTGCCAATCCGTTCTTCCACTGCATAACCCCTTAAAAGGGGGGTATTGCCTTCGTTCAAGCTTATTATTCTTGTATTCTCACCGACATTGAGATAATCCCTGTATCGTTCAATTAGTCCATTGTATCTCAACTAAGCTTCCCCCTCTACGCGTAAAATGCTGAGTACATTGTCTATACAGTCGGCGGTTCCCAGCAGGTCAATTCTTTTGTCAATGTCCGTTTCATATATATCATGGGCGACAAATATAACCTGGTCTTGGTCAATAAGCCTTCCGAGCTTTGCCCTTTCCGGGAATATGAGTTCGAATCTACTGAAAAGGCCTGCGATTATATTCATAGCTTCAATACGGTCATTTACCTTGACCCTTATTAAGAAATCCGACTTGCAGCCCGCGGTATCCAGCTTCACCGGGGCAGGGTCCTCCAGCTTGCAATCCTCCACCCCTTGGCTTGACATGTTGTGCCTTACTATGTCAAAAATGTCACCAACCACGGCACTGGCGGTAGGCAGTTTGCCTGCACCCCGGCCGAAGAACAGAACATCACCCACAGCGTCTCCCTTTACAACTATGGCATTGTACACATCCGACACCCTTGCCAGCGAGTCGGTGTTTTTTAGCAGCACAGGCGCAACTCTTGCCATTATACCATGATCGGTTTTCCGGCTCAAAGCCAATAATTTCACCGAACATCCCAAGTACCTGGCCAGGCTTATATCGTCGGCGGAAATATTGTTTATGCCTTGGACAGGTATGTCTTCATAATTAACGCTAATTCGGAATGCAATGGAGGATAAAATGGCCAGTTTCCTGGCGGCGTCAAGTCCCAGTATGTCCGCTTCAGGATTGGCTTCCGCGTACCCGCACTGCTGTGCTTCTTTAAGAGCGGTTTCAAAATCAAGCCCGGAGCTGTCCATGCGGGACAGTATATAATTGGTGGTACCGTTTACTATTCCCCTTATCTCGGTGATGTTGTTGGCAGCAAGGCATTCTTTTAGGGGTTTTATTATGGGTATTCCTCCCCCGACGCTGGCCTCGAACAGCAGCCGTACCCCGTTTTGGCGGGCAATATTCTGCAATTCGCTGCCGAACTTTGCTATAAGGTCCTTGTTGGCGGTTACCACGTGCCGCCCCTTAAGCAGTGACTGCTTTACGTAAAAATACGCCGGGTCAATACCTCCCATCACCTCAACCACGATGTCAACATCGCTTGATATAATGTCGTTAAAACTGTCGGTCAGCTTACAGCCGTAAGGCTTGTTGTAATGTTTATCCTTGTTGCGTACCAAAATCTTCTCTATTGAAAGGTCATTTTTCCTGCACGAATCCCTTTCCAGAAGCTCCACTACCCCGGAACCTACAGTGCCGCACCCCAGCAGTCCTATCTTAACCATGATTACTACCTCCCTATTCTCTGGATACAATATCTAAGCTGTTGACTCCGGGGATTTTTCTTATATCGTTCAATAATTCCTCCACGTCCTTGTTAATGTCTGATGTTTGGAAGGAGATGCTTACCATAGCCACGTCGTGTATGGGTATGTTCTGGTTTATGGTAAGGATGCTCCCTTGGGCTTTGGCGATTGTATCAAGGACCTTGGACAGTACCCCCGGAATATGTTCAAGCAGCAAAGTAATGGTTGCTATTTTCATTTTTCTTGTTTCATAAAAAGGAAAGACATAATCCTTGTATTTATAAAACGCACTTCTGCTGATGCCTGCCATCTTTACCGCTGCATTAACGTTTTTGGCCCTGCCCGTTCGAAGAAGGGCCTTTGTCTCGATTACCTTGGAAAACACCTCCGGAAGCACCGAGGAATCCACGATGTAGTATACCGGCTCCTTCATACAATCACCCCCTTTATTTATGTGCACCACTGGTGGACATATGTATTTACATGGTGGATATTATATTCCTTTATCTATTTTTTTTCAATGCCCGTTTTTGGGCAATAGGTTCGGGTACGGGGATTTTGGGCAGATAAATGTTACATATGCTCCCTCTTTCGTAAAATATTATAGGCCTAGTATTTTTGATATTCTTTTGAAAAATATAGAAAATTGTTGAAAAAAAACGACAAAATTCGTATAATAGAGGTGTAAAGGCATTTTTTTCTACTCGGGGGTGAGTGCGTGGCTTACCTGAAAGCGGAAGAATTGAGGCCGGGGATGAGGCTGAAGAGCGACTTTATTAACGAGGGAGGAACGCTATTCCTGGCAGAAGGTACGACGCTTACTTCCAATATGATTGAAAGGATTAAGGACCTTAACATTCCATATTTGAGCATCGTAACAGATACCGACGTTAAGGAGAGACCATCACGAAACAAGACTGCATATGCAGTTAAGACAGAACAATTCTTAAAGGTGTACAATGAGTCAAACAAGGTAATCAAGGAACTTTTCGATAGTGTGCAGTCGGGCAGAATGTTGAACTTGGATGGAATACGAGAAACGGTAAGCGTTTTTATAGACCTAATTAATGATGATGAAAACATTGTGCCCAAGCTGCAGCAAATACACATCACAGACGAGTATACCTATTATCATTCCATCAATGTAAGCCTGTTGGCCATACTCATGGGCAAATGGCTTAAAATGCCGGAAAAGGATCTTAGAAAGCTTGGATATACCGGTGTATTTCATGATATAGGCAAGTGTAGGGTGCCCCCGGAGATATTGAACAAGCCGGACAACCTGGATGAAAGAGAATGGAACATTATGAAACAGCACCCGATATACGGCTATAATATACTTAAAAAGAACAACATTCTGAGTAATGATGTGCTGATGGGAGCCCTTATGCACCACGAAAGAGAGGATGGAAGCGGGTACCCATTGGGGCTTAAGGGAGAAAAGATACATACCTACGGCAAAATTGTTGCCGTTGCGGACATATTTGATGCGATGATGTCGGACAGGGTGTACAGAAAGAAAAGACCCCCCTTTAAGGTGGCTGAATACATTTCGGACAGGAGTTTCGACAGTCTGGACCCATACATATCTAGGGTTTTCCTGCAAGGCATATCCCGCTTCTTTGTGGGCAATATAGTACGGCTAAGTGACGGGCGTATAGGCAAAGTTATATACATATACCCGCAGCAGCCTACCAAACCGGTTGTATTGGCGGGGGGAGAATTCCTGGATTTTTCAAAAGAATCGGATATCACAATCGTTGAAATTATCGGGTAGATAAAAAAAGTTTCGCCGGCAGGATTAATATGGAGAAACATAGAATAAAATATTAAGGCTCATGGTAGATTGAGGATTGGGACATTTAGAGCACATATGTCGGGGCTGGATGTCCTATTTATGTTTTTAGGTTGTATAGGAAGGTATGGATTGGAGGTAAAGCAGTGAGCAGAATTGTGGTTAATGGCCAAAACCTCACAATTGACCAGGTGGCCATGGTAGCGAGAGAAAGTTGGTCGGTGGAAATAGATTCGGCTGCCGTAGAAAGAATAAACAGGTCAAGGGAAATCGTGGAGGAGTTCGTAAAACGAGAAGAAGTGGTATATGGAGTGACTACGGGTTTTGGCAGGTTCAGTGACGTGGCCATTTCAAAGGATGAGACCGAGGCGCTGCAAAGAAACCTTATCGTTAGCCACGCCTGCGGCGTGGGTGAGAGTTTTGCAAAGGATGTAGTAAGGGCCATAATGCTGCTTAGGATAAATACCCTGTGCAGGGGATATTCCGGGGTAAGATTGGAAACCCTTAACCTACTGGTGGAAATGCTAAATAAGGGAGTGCACCCCGTTATCCCGGAAAAGGGATCGCTGGGTGCCAGCGGCGACCTTGCGCCGCTGGCGCACATGGTACTGGTGATGTTGGGAGAAGGCAGGGCGGAATACGAGGGAGAAGTCCTGGGAGGGGCGGAGGCACTAAAAAGGGCCGGCCTTAAGCCCTGTACGCTGTCTTCCAAGGAAGGGCTTGCGCTGATAAATGGCACGCAGGCAATGTCGGCGGTGGCGTCCCTTACGCTGTATGACGCCATGATGCTGGTAAAAATGGCGGATATAGCAGCCTCTATCACCCTGGAGGCACTGAACGGCATTATAGATGCCTTTGATGAAAGGATTCACAGGGTAAGGGGCCATAGGGGCCAGATTGTATCCGCCGGGAACATAAGGGACCTGGTGGCAGGGAGCACATTTATTACCAGGCAAGGTGAAAGAAGGGTGCAGGATGCCTACGCCCTGAGGTGTACATCCCAAGTGCATGGGGCCTGCCGTGATGCCGTAGAATATGCTGCAGGGATAATAGAAACCGAGATTAATGCGGTGACGGATAACCCGCTTATTTTCCCGGACAGCAGCGATGTTCTGTCCGGGGGTAATTTCCACGGGGAACCGGTGGCCCTTGCGATGGACTTCCTAGGTATAGCGCTGTCTGAACTTGCCAACATCTCCGAGAGAAGGATAGAAAGGCTTGTAAATCCGCAGCTCAGCAACGGTCTTCCACCTTTTTTGACACCAAACGGGGGACTGAATTCGGGCTTTATGATTACACAATATGCGGCCGCCGCATTGGTTTCGGAGAACAAGGTTCTTGCCCATCCGGCCAGCGTGGATTCGATACCCTCTTCCGCAAACCAAGAGGACCATGTGAGCATGGGTACCATTTCTGCGCGTAAAGGGGCGCAGATAAAGGAAAACCTTGCCAATGTTCTTGCCATAGAGTACCTGGCCGCGGCACAGGCATTGGACCTGCGGGGCGCCGGTAAAATGGGAAAGGGCACAAGGCCGGTTTATGACCTTTTAAGAAGCCGCGTTAAACCCTTGGGGCAGGACAGGATTATGCACACGGATATGCACAGCGCCCTGGAACTGGTGCTTTCCGGCGAACCGGTCAGGGTGGCAGAAGAAGCCATTGACAGAAAATTATAGGAATATGAAGCGAAATATTTAATAATTATAATAATTCTGATATACTTATATAGTAACATTAAAATATGTATAAGAGGTGTCACGGGTGCTGGGGAATAAAATTAGGGAAATAAGAATGAGTAAGGGTTTGAAACTATCTGAGCTGGCCGATAAAACCGGTCTCAGCACAAGTTATATTTCGCTGTTGGAGAGAGACCTGACCAGCCCATCAATATCTTCGCTGAGAAAAATTGCTGAAGCATTAGAAGTGCCGCTGTTCCACTTTTTGATAGAGGAAAGCAAGAGCAGCATCCTGGTCCGCAGGGATGAGCGCAAAAAACTTGCGCTGCCCAATTCAAACATAATCCACGAATACGTAACACCGGTCCCCATGGGAAACCATGTAAAACCCAAGCAGGAGATAATATATACCGAGTTGGACCCCGGCTGCTGGAGCAGTGATGAGCCGATGAGCCACAGGGCCGACGAGTGTCTCCTGGTGCTGGAAGGCAAGATTGAAGTCCAGGTGGGTATGGAGACTTACGTGCTAAATGAAGGCGACAGCCTGTATATAGAGGAAATGCTGCCCCATCGTTACTATACCATGAGTGAAAAAAAGGCAAAGCTGATTTCGGCTTTGGTTCCGCCAGATTTCTAAACCGAAAGGGGACTTTCAGGGACACAACGGGAGCCATGCAAGGAGTGGCATGAAAAACTAATAGCGGGGAGGTCTATGATATGGATTTTGACTCTATTTTAAAGGTGTTCAACGAAAGGGGTTTTAAGGCAAGGGCCTTTGATAACATTGACCAGGTTGTTAAGGTCCTTGAAAAGGAGATAGGACCTGAACAGTCGGTTGGGGTCGGGGGGTCAATTACCGTTAAGCAGAGCGGCATTACCGATATACTGAGGGCAAGGGGCAATATTGTATACTTCCACTGGGAAGTGGATAAATCCGAGATAGCGAAAACAAGGAAGCTGGCCTCCCAGGCGGATGTTTATCTTTGCAGTTCAAACGCGGTGACCGCCGACGGGAAACTGGTAAACATTGACGGAATAGGGAACAGGGTCGCAAGCATGTTTTACGGCCCTGACAGGGTATACATAATATGCGGTCGGAACAAGGTGGTGGAGAATGAAGAGCAGGCGGTGGAAAGGATTAAGAATGAGGCCTGTCCGCCCAATGCAAGGCGGCTTGCTCTCAGAACGCCCTGCAGCAAAACCGGCCGGTGTCACGACTGCGATTCGCCCGACAGGATGTGCTCTGTAAAGGTAGTAATGGAGCGCTGTCCCAAGGGTAAAGAAATAAATTTAATGTTCGTGGACCAGGACTTGGGGTACTAAAAAAGAAGCCTCCGGGCTTCTTTTTTAATGTTCTAATACCAACTATCATCCGTGACCTATTTTTTTAGTCTTTCGGGTATTATATCGTTTCTTATTACGTCCTGGTAGCTTTCCCGTTTTACAATAAGGTCGGCCTTTCCGTCGCTGACAAGGACCACCGCAGGCTTGGGAAGGCGGTTATAGTTGCTTGCCATGGAATAGTTGTAGGCGCCGGTTGAAAACACCGCGATAAGGTCACCGCTTTTTATTTCAGGAAGAATTATGTCCCTTAACAGTATGTCGCCGGATTCGCAGCACTTGCCCGCCAGGGTTATCTTTTCACCCTCCGCTTTTTCCATCCTGTTGGCTATGGTTGCCCTGTACCTTGCGTGGTACAAGGCAGGGCGCGGATTATCCGCCATCCCCCCGTCCACGAATACGTATTTGCGCACTTCCGGAATGTCCTTTACAGAACCTACCTTGTACAGGGTGGTGCCGGCATCCCCTACAATATACCTGCCCGGTTCCACCATAAGTTTAGGCGCAGCGAGATTATACCTGGCAAGGGCCTCCTTTACCGAGGACGTTATGGGCTCGGAAAAGTCTTCCGGGAGCATCCGGCGGTCCTCCTTGGTATAGTATATGCCGAATCCGCCGCCAAGGTTGAGCACATTAACCGGGGCCTCAAGTTCCGTCCTAATCCTCGCAGCAAAACCCAGCATGTTTTCCGCGGCGGTGCAAAAGGCGCTTACATCGGTAATCTGGGACCCGATATGGCAGTGCAAGCCTTCGAAGGCCAAAGCCTTGGAAGCCAATACCCGCTTTACCGCCCTGAAGGCACCGTCCCGGTACAGCGGGAATCCGAACTTGGAATCCAACTGTCCGGTCTGGATGTATTGATGCGTGTTGGCTGCAACGCCCGGTGATACCCTTACCAGAACTTTTTGCCTGACGCCCATGGAAGAGGCGGTATTGTCCAGCATCTCCAGTTCTGAAGGGTTATCCACAACTATACAGCCCACGCCATATTCCAAGGCCATGTTAATTTCTTCCGGCGTTTTGTTGTTGCCGTGAAAGTACACTCTATCCATGGGAAAGCCTGCGCTGTAGGCGGTATACAGTTCGCCGCCGGACACGACATCCAGCGACAGGCCTTCGCTTTCAATAATCTTTGCCATTGCCGTGGTTAAAAAGGCTTTTCCTGCATAGACTATTTCTATACTCGGATAGCAGCGGGAAAACGCTCTCACGAAGCCGCGGCAGTTTTCCCTTATTAGCTGTTCATCCATTATATACAGCGGTGTGCCGAAATCCTTTGCCAATTCGGTACAGTCGCACCCACCGATTTCCAAGTGGGATTGGGAGTTTATCCTCATTGTGCCGTGAAGTTTCATGTGTTTTCACCCTTTGAGCTGTAGTTATTTTTTATATCCTAGCAGAAGGTCCCGGCCGTGTCAAGAAAAACCCGGGGGCGGAAAAACGTAAGCGGTATGACCTTGGCAGGAATAGGGTGGTTTACATTTATACGGCACTAGGGTATTATTATTTAAGTAGGCCCGCCAAATGGAAGGAGTGGACAAGCTTGAGAGAGATATATTTTGACAATGCGGCTACAACAAGGCCCTTTGAACAGGTGGTACAGGTGATGGTAAGGTGCCTTACCGAGGAATACGGCAACCCGTCGTCGCTGCACAGAAAAGGAATACAGGCGGAGAACATCCTGAAGGAGAGCAGGAATGCGGTGGCTGAAGCGCTTAAAGCTGACCCTTCCGAAATACTCTTTACTTCCGGCGGTACCGAGGCCAACAACACCGCAATAAGGGGAATCGCCCGCAGTTATTCTAACAGGGGCAGACATATAATTTCCACCAGGGCGGAGCACCCGTCGGTGCAAATGACACTGGAGGATTTGAAAAAGGACGGTTTTGAAGTATCCTATATAGACGTGGACTGTTACGGCGTGGTGGACCTGGATAAACTGGCGCAGGCCGTCCAAAAAGACACAATACTGGTTACGCTTATGGCAGTAAACAATGAAACGGGATGCATACAGCCCCTTGAACTTATAGGCAAGCTAGTCAGGGAGAAAAACCCCCTTACCTTTTTCCACGCCGACTGCATACAGGCCTTTATGAAAATACCCCTTGACGTGGGCAAAACGGGACCGCAGCTTATTTCAATAAGCGCCCATAAATTCCATGGACCGAAAGGCATAGGAGCGCTGTACTGCAAAAAGGGCATAAATCTGCGTCCATGGCAGACCGGAGGGGGACAGGAGATGGGCTTGCGTTCGGGGACCGAAAACCTGCCCGGGATTGCAGGAATGGGAAAGGCCGTCGAAGTTTTCAGCAGCCATTTTAGCGAATACACTGCAAAAATGGCAGAGCTTAAACAAAGAATCAGGGAGGG
>CZCB01003455.1_pt1 | contig 14513 bp, 16 predicted proteins | sample 591991 | NCBI WGS metagenome assembly CZCB01 (sample SAMEA3556809, study PRJEB10932) | anaerobic digester metagenome | reverse complement strand
CAACAGAGATTTGTCAAGGTACGGAGATTAGTTCAACTTGTTATTGCAATTCAGGAAAATAAAAAAACACAAAAAAAGTGTAAAAATAATCACCTATTAATCCAATTAGTATAATAAATCAATTTTTAAAATGTTTATTCACAAATATTACATTTTTTTATTAATAATACTAAGTGCCTTTTAATGATTTTAATTAAGCAAAAAATATTATATAATTTTGAATGAATTTTAGATTTTCCTCAAGGAGGTTAAACCGTAAATGGTTAAAGTTTGGTTTTTAGCTCTGAGACCCTGGTCTTTTACTGCTTCCGCAATACCTGTAACTTTGGGGGCTATTTTAGCCTATACTTTTGAGGGTACTTTTAGTTTTGGTCTTTATCTTTTAACCCTATTTGGCGGAACTCTTTTGCATAGCGGAACAAATCTGATTAATACCTATGGGGATTTTATTGCAGGGGTTGATACCATAGAATCTGCAGAAACATGCCCTCAATTAGTAAGAAATATCTTAAAACCAGAACAAATGAAAAATGCTGGTATTATAGCTTTTGGTATGGCAGCTCTCCTGGGAATCTATTTTGTTTATTTAAGAGGGTGGCCTATGTTGTTTTTAGGTCTTATCGGTATTTTAGGGGGTTATACTTATACTGCCGGACCATTACCTTATAAGTACCAAGGTTTGGGCTCTTTATTGGTTTTTTTCTTAATGGGCCCTTTAATGGTCCTAGGAAGCCATTATGTTCAAACAGGTGTCTTTAATGAAAATGTTATCTGGGCTTCCCTTCCGGTAGGTTTTCTTGTTTCCGGAATACTTCACGCCAATGACCTAAGAGATATTGATTATGACCAAAGAGCAGGGATAAAAACATTAGCTTTAATTTTAGGTGAAAAGTTGGCCTTTCCATTTTATTATCTTTTAAATATAGCTGCTTTTGCTTCTCTATTATTTTTAATCATCTTTAATATACTGCCAGTATCATCTATTTTACCTTTTTTATTAATTCCTAAACTAGGTAAGATTTTGAAAAATGCTCATATTTCCAGATTGGGTAATAAAGATACCTTAACTTTTTTAGAGGCTAATTCGGCTAAATTCCATTTTCAATTTGGCTCTATGTTTATTGCAGGTCTATTAATTAACATCATAATTTAGGAGGAAATCATGTCACATAAAAAAATTAAAGATTTTCAGGTAATTATAACTATACTCTTGGCCCTTTTTTTTTGGTATCTTACTTTTTCAGTACAATTATTAAATTTCTGGGTATCAATGAGTATAGCCGCAACAACTTTAAGTATCTTGGCTATTTATTGGGGTGGATTCCCTTTAAGCAAAAAGGATATTACCTGGAGAGGTTTATTTATTGGAGTCGGCTCTGCTATAATTTTGTACTTTATCTTTTGGCTGGGTAATATTTTTTCCCAACTATTATTTAATTTCGCTGGTTCACAAATCTCATCAATTTATCATATCAGGACACAAAGTGATATTTTAATCATTAGCCTGGTACTGCTATTTATTACCAGTCCAGGAGAAGAGATTTTTTGGAGAAATTTCTTACAAAAATGGGCTATGGAGAAATTCGGAGAATTTCCAGGTTGGTTATTAGGGAGTTTAATTTATGCGGGAGTTCATATTTCTTCGGGGAATTTTATGCTTACCATGGCTGCCTTGGTAGCGGGGTTATTTTGGGGTTTTATTTATATGTATGAAAAGAACCTCTTTCCTTTAATTATCTCCCATGCTTTATGGACTGTAGGTATTTTTATTTTATTTCCCGTAATGTAAAAACTCTCCTTCTACTCCTCCCAGAGTATAAAATAAGTATAAATTTAATAATACCAGTAAAGGTAACCCGAATCTAAATAAATTATGTTTAGTTTTGTGCCTAAATACTTGCATTCCGCAATAACCTCCAATAGCTCCACCTGCTAAGGCCAAGAATAAGAGTGTTTTTTCTTTTATCCTCCAACGGTTTCTTTTGGCCTGCATTTTGTCATAACCCATTAGTAAGAAACTAAATATATTTATGCTGATAAAAAATAACAATTTAAACTTTTCCACAGCCTGTCCTCTTTCCTTTAATTTTTATGATTATTTATTATAACATAAACAATAAAAAACCTGCTTGGCAGGTTTTTTATTGTATCACTCACCTAAATATGCTTTTTTCACTTGCTCATTGTTCAATAATTCCTGGCCTGTTCCCTCTAAAGTAATGGTACCGGTTTCTAAAACATAACCATAATCAGCAATTTTTAAAGCGGCCATTGCATTTTGTTCAATTAGTAGAATAGTCATTCCTTCCTGATGAATCATTTTAATAATTTCAAAAACATCTTGTACTATCAAAGGAGCCAGCCCCAGGGAAGGCTCATCCATCATTAGTAATTTGGGTTTGGACATTAAGGCTCTACCAATAGCTAACATTTGCTGTTCCCCACCGGATAAAGTCCCGGCTAGCTGCCATTCTCTTTCTTTTAAACGGGGAAAAAACTCATATACATGATTTATATCATCTTTTATGGCTTTTTTGTCGTTTCTCAAGTAAGCCCCTAATTTAAGGTTTTCTAATACGGTTAAATCCGGAAAAACTCTACGGCCTTCCGGAACTAGGGTAATACCTCTTTTAACCACTTCAGTTGTTTTTAATTTACTTATATCTTCATTATTAAAAATAATTTCACCTTCACTGGCGGAAACCAGGCGTGAGATAGCTCTTAATGTTGTACTTTTACCTGCTCCGTTAGCTCCAATCAGGGTGATTATTTTATTTTCCGGTACTTCCAAACTAATACCCTTTAACGCATGTATTCCTCCATAGTAAACATGTAAATTATTTATTTTAAGCAATATGTTCGACCCCCAAATATGCAGCGATCACTCTTTCGTTGGACTGTATTTCCTTAGGAGTTCCTTCAGCAATTGTTACACCGTAATCTAAAACAAGTATTCGTTGGCAAACTCCCATAATTACCGGCATATGATGCTCAATCATAAAAATAGTTAAATCGAATTTATCTCTAAGTTCCTGAATTAAATACATCAGTTCTTTAGACTCTTGGGGATTCATCCCGGCAGCAGGTTCGTCCAGTAGTAACAATTTAGGCTGGGTAGCCAGAGCTCGGGCAATTTCCAACCTTCTCTGCAACCCATAAGGTAGACTGGATGCCTTTTCGTTTTTATATTGAGTAAGCTTTAACTGGTCTAAAAGCTGCAAAGATCTTTCGTACATAATTTTTTCTTCTTTTTGGTACCAGGGAAGCCTAAAGGTAGCTGAAAAAATATTCGATTGCAGATTGAGATGATTGGCAATTAGCACATTTTCCAAAACTGTTAAATCTTTGAAGAGTCTTATATTCTGAAAAGTTCTGGCAATACCTAGTTTGGTTATTTGATCTGGTCGGGATTTAGTAATGTCTCGTCCTTCAAAAAAAACTTTGCCTTGCGTTGGCACATACTCACCGGCAATAACGTTAAAACAAGTGGTTTTCCCTGCACCATTAGGACCGATAAGACCCACAATCTCATTTTTGTCTATGTTAAGATTAAAATTGGCAACTGCTTTAAGACCACCAAATTGCATTGTTATGCCTTTTACTTCTAACAAATTCATTTTCTAACCTCCCTGGGCTGCATGTGAAATCTTTGGAACATTTTAGTTATTTTATTCCAGGAAAGCTCCTCATTACCCATTAAACCTCTGGGATAGAACAGAACTACTAATAACAGTAATGTGGAGAAAACTACCATTCTTAAACCCGGTATTTCTGGCAAACCCATAAATCCTTGGTCCAGAAAACGCAACCATTCCATTAAAATAGTGACAACAACAGCTGAGATTACAGAACCAGAAATACTGCCCATTCCTCCTAAAACTACGATTAGAAGAATATTAAAAGTCAAAGTAAAGCGGAACATTAGCGGATCGATTGTAGTCATCAAACTGGCTAGAAGGGCCCCTCCTATTCCAGCAAAAAAGGAGCTAATTACCATAGCCCAAACTTTATGTTTAAAAATATTTACTCCCATAGCTTCCGCGGCTTTTTCGTCTTCCCGTATGGCTTTAAGGGCTCTTCCGTAACTGGAACTTACCAGCAAAAAATGGAAAATAACGGTTATAATTACTGCCGTCCAAACCCACCAGGTAAAGGCATTTTTCATTTCAATAAACAAGAAGGATTTAGGCATGGGAATGGCCTTTAGCCCCAAAGAACCGTTGGTTATGCTCTGAGTATTTGTAAAAACAGTTCTAATAATTTCCCCAAACCCTAAAGTAGCAATTGCCAGATAGTCACCCCGTAGTCTAAGTACTGGCGCACCGATTAAAAGTCCAGCCAATCCGGCTAATAATCCACCCATAATAACTGCAGGTAAAAAGGGCCAGTGCACAGAACTTAAAAAAGGAACTATTGGTTCTAAAAAGAAATTCATGCTTTTCAAATCAGAATCCATAACCAAAAGTGTATAAGTATAAGCTCCCACGGCGATAAAACCGGCATGTCCTAAAGCCAATTGCCCGGTAAAACCGTTTATTAAATTCATACTAACTGCAAAAATAACATAAATTCCGGCTAAGTTTAGAATTCTTAGTTTAAAATTACCTAACGTATTCTGCAAAAGTATCAAGATTACAATTACTATTCCAATTATGATTAAACTTGTAATTATTTTTCTTTTCATGATGTCACACCTTTTCCGCGATTTTTTCGCCCAATATACCTGTAGGTTTAACCAGAAGAATAAGGATTAATAAAATAAAGGCAAAAGCATCTCGATAGCCGGAAAGGTCTGGTAAAAAGGCAACCAGTAAAATCTCTGTCAAACCTAAAATAAAACCACCTACAACCGCACCGGTAATATTACCGATTCCACCTAAAACAGCTGCAATAAAACACTTTAAACCAGGCATTAAACCCATAGTGGGAGTTAATTGAGGGAATTTCATACTCCACATAATTCCGCCTATGGCTGCAAGAGCAGAGCCTATTCCAAAAGTAACGGAAATTATTTTATTAACATCAATGCCCATTAGACTGGATGTATCATAATCTTTGGCCACAGCCCGCATGGCCATTCCTATTTTTGTGTTATTTATTACATAAACCAATAAAATTAGCAAAACTACCGTTATAGTTGGAATGAAAAAAGTCAGACTAACAATATTAACGCCTTTAATAGTATATACTTGCGAAAATAGTGTCGGAACTTGAAACGCTTTAGGTCGACCGGTGAAGAGCACTATCCCCAAATTTTGGAGAAAAAATGAAACTCCAATAGCCGAGATTAGGATGGTAACTCTGGGTGAGCTTCTTAAAGGCTTATACGCTAAGCGCTCCACTAAGATACCTACTATAGTTGTTATGATAATGGCTATAAAAAAAGAAATATACCAGGGCATAGAGAAAATAAAAACCGTATAGAAAGCTATATAAGCTGCTACCATTATCATTTCACCATGGGCAAAATTAATTAAACGAAGAATCCCATATACCATGGTATAACCAATAGCTATTAATGCATACAAACTTCCTAGAGATATTCCATTGGCAAAATTTTGAAGAAATTCTTGTAAAGTCATTACTGTCCCCTCTATTCTCGATTTAGAAAGATTTTTGTAAAAGGGAGGAGTGAAGGTGCTTCCTTCGCTCCTCCTCTTATGTTTAATTATTTGGGCTGATTGTATCTAGGTATACAAATTTGTTGTCTTTAACAACTTTCATAACTACATCTTTTACTGCATCACCATTTTCATCAAAACTAATATAACCGGTAGCACCTTCAAAGTCCTTAGTTTCAGCAAGGGCATCTCTAATAGCAACGGGATCAGCTGAACCTGCTCTTTCAATAGCGTCCAGAATTACAAGGTAAGCATCATAAGCTAAAGCAGTAACAGCTGCAGGTTCATCAAATTGACCATGCTCTGCATAAGCATCAAGAAATACCTTAGATTCTTCGGTAATAGGGAAATCCTGGGAGAAGAAAGTGGAAATAACCACACCTTCTACAGCTTCTCCACCAATTTGTAAAAATTCAGGTGTTTCCCAAGTGTCTCCGCCTAAGAAAGGAGTATCAATTCCCTGTTCTCTGGCTTGTTTAATTATTAAAGCAGACTCGGTATAGTTTCCTGGTGCAAAAATAACATCAGGGTTTTCTTTGGCTACAGCTTGAATTTGGGCGGAAAATTCCTGGTCACCTGTTTGATAGTTAACTTCGGCTACGATAGCATTTTCGTCTCCGGTATACTTAATAAAAGCATCAGAGAAAAATTTAGCTAAACCTACTGCATAATCATTGGAAACTTCTTTTATAATCGCAACTTTTTTAGCCCCTAACTTTTCGGCAGCATATCTAGCCAGAACATCGCCTTGGAAGGGATCAAGGAAACATACGCGAAAGTAATAATCATTACCTAAAGTTACAAGGGGGTTGGTTGCAGAAGCGGCTACCGCTGGAACCTGAGCATCTTTTACAATAGAACCGGCGGCCATAGAAAGAGAACTTCCCCAACTACCTATAATGGCATTCACTTTTTCTTGTTCTACAAGACGAATGGCAGCATTGGCAGCTTCAACTTTATCTGATTTACTCCTTCTTCTTCCATTGCTCCCCCTGCACCATTAGCACCAGTGATAGGCTCAAAAATTCCAATCTTGATTACTTCTTCATCAACTTGTTGGCTATTTTCTTGGGCTTGTTCTTGTGGTTTTTCTTTATCTCCACTACAAGCTGAAAATACTAATAATGACATGATGTGACCTACCCCTCCCATATGTCCACCTGATGTGGATTAATATCTACATACAGTAGACTACCATTTTCTTAAAAGTAAAGCAATAGAAATTTTGATTATATATTAAAAATTATCCAGATTATTTAGTTAAATTATTTAGTTAAATTATTTTTGTTAGTAAAAAAATGCACCCTAAGGTGCATTTTTTAAACAACATGTTTTTCAGCCCACTGCCAACCGATTTCCATTGCTTTTATATTCAATTCTTCTGTGCCTTTGGGAATCCTATTTAAAACAGCTTCTTTCAAATATTCAAAGTCTACAACTTTAGTTAAGCCAACTACAGCGGACAGGGCCAAGATATTTGCCGTTAAGATATTTCCTACATCTTCCTTGGCAAGTTTCGTAATTGGAATTTCAACGACTCTTGCCTTCTCGTTATTAAAATCAGAAATTAAACTTGAGTCAATTATAATTAAACCATTTTCTTTTATTTCCGATCCATATTTATTAGCTGGCTGAGGTGACATGGCCAGTAATACATTAGGAATTACAACCTTAGGATAGTTAATTTGTTTTTCATCAATGATAACTTCAGCTTTACTGGCACCACCACGTGCTTCGGGACCATAACTTTGAGATTGTACAACCTCTTTTCCTGCTAACACGGCGGCTTCTGCTAAAATAATTCCGGCAGTAATTAAACCTTGTCCCCCTGTTCCACTTAACCTAAATTCCCATCTTTTACTCATTGTTCCGCCTCCTTTCGGAGTTTGGCAATTAATTTATCATATTCCTCGGTAAATTCTGGGGCAGGCTTATTATGCAGTTCTCCAATTAGGAATTTTCCTTCTAATTTTTCCGGCGGAAGTTTTTGAGCAGCTTTTACATTAATAGCCGCTGTTTTTTGTAACTCCAACATTTTAGCGGCATTACCTAATTTATTTCTCCGACCAAAAGATGTTGGACACATACTAATTGCTTCAATTAATGAGAATCCTTTATTATTAATACCGGCGATTATTAAATCTTTTAGTAATTTATCATGATAAGCCGTTCCCCTTCCCACATAACTAGCTCCGGCTGCTATGGCTAATGTAGGAATGTCGAAATTCCTTTCTACGTTACCATAGGGAGAAGTAGTTGCTTTACTTCCGGTAGGAGTTAAGGGAGAGTATTGGCCACCGGTCATACCGTAAATATTATTGTTAAAGAGTATAACATTTAGATCAATATTTCTCCTTGCAGCATGAATAAAGTGGTTACCACCAATTGCAGTGGCGTCACCGTCACCGGTTATTACAAAAACATTTAGTTCTGGATTGGCTAATTTAATTCCTGTGGCAAAAGCTAAAGCACGACCGTGAATAGTATGACAGGTATCAAAGTTCATATATCCCGGAGCTCTGGAAGAACAACCTATTCCGGAGACAATAACGGTTTTATCCATATCAATCCCAGATTCTTTAATAGCTTCAGCAATTGCTCTCATAATTATTCCGTGACCACAGCCTGGACACCAAATATGAGGCAATTTCTCCATTCTGAAAAGTTCTTGTAAGTCCGGTCGCATCTATAACACCTCCCTGACTTTAGCAATTATTTCATCGGGAGTAATCGGTTCGCTATTTGCTTTAAATAAACCGCTGGTTTTACATTTATCTTTACAAATCCGTTCAACTTCCAAATATAATTGACCATAATTCATTTCCGGAACAATTACCCCTTTAACATTTGCAGCTAACCTAGCTAAAGCTTCTTCAGGGAAGGGCCAAATAGTTATGGGCCTGAATAAACCGACTTTAATCCCTGCTTCCCGTAACTTTTCTACGGCATCCAGAGCTGATCTGGCTGTACTACCATATGCTACTATTAATACTTCAGCATCATCTGTACTCTCTTCTTGCCAGAGTAAAATTTCTTCTTTATATTTATCTAATTTGGACATTAATCTATTCATAAGTTTTTCCACTAAGGCAGGCTTAGTGGTAGGAAAGCCAGTTTCATCATGGTGTAAACCGGTTACATGCCATTTATAACCTGTTCCATAATCAGCCATTTCCGGAATAAGACTTTCATCGGTACGATAGGGTTTATAATCACCGGGCTTAGTGGAGGGGCGTTTTCTGTCCACAATTTCGATATCTTCTTTATTCGGTAAAATAACTTTTTCCCGCATATGACCAATTATTTCATCTAAGAGGACATAAACCGGTGTTCTAAATTTTTCAGCAAAATTTACAGCTTTAACTGTTAAATCAAAACATTCTTTAACAGTGGCTGGACATAAAGCTATGATAGGATGGTCACCGTGAGTACCCCAACGGGCTTGCATTATGTCACCCTGGGCAGTTGAAGTAGGACCACCCGTACTTGGTCCCAATCTCTGTACGTTAACAATAACACAGGGAATTTCCGCCATACTTGCATAACCGATAGCTTCCTGTTTTAAAGATATACCTGGACCACTACTGGCAGTTAAAACTTTTTTACCAGTCAGAGAAGCTCCTAAAATGCAGGCCATACTGCCAATCTCATCTTCCATTTGAATAAACTTGCCGCCAATTTTCGGAAGTTCTTCCGACATTATTTCAGCAATTTCTGTGGAAGGAGTGATGGGATAACCGGCAAAAAATGTAACTCCTGCCGCAATTGCACCTTCAGCACAAGCCTGATTACCCTGGATAAGTCTTGCCTTGTTTACGGTCATTTTTTATCCCTCCTCACAAAAATTACATAATCGGGACAGTGCGCTTCACATATTCCGCACTTAGTACACTTGTCGGGATCGGACATATAAACCTTACCTAGCTTGTCACCTGCAAGAGCCTTTCTAGGACAGATGGCATAACAAATACCGCAGGCTTTACAATGTTTAAGGTTAATGTCCAGTGGCAATTCACCCAACACCTACACCTCCTATAATTTTCTTTGTATTAGCCATATAGCCATACAAAGTTGATATTAAATAAACTCGTAATTCTATTCTATACTAAAATGATAAATTCCTGCAAAATATTTTAAAGTTGTTTAAATATTAAAAAAAAGGTAAATATTAAAATAAGTGTTAGATATTTTTAAAGTGAAAAATGATTATATCCTTTTTTCGTTAAGCTAATTACTTTTTTGTTAATGTCTAAATAAACACCCTTTTCTTCAATAACTTCACCAATTATATATAAAGGTTTATTTAATTTTTTTTCAAATATATCCTGTAAACCCTCTTTTGCCTCAGGACTTATAGTTCCTATAAGTTGAAAATCTTCACCGCCTGCTAAAGCCCAATCTAAAGGGTCTTTATTTATTAATTTCCCCAACAATTCTGCTTCCGGAGAAATAGGTATTTTATGAGCGTATAATTTAATCCCCAACTGACTGGCTTCCGCAATTTCGTTAGCCTCACTGGCTAATCCATCACTGATATCATTGAGTGCATGGACTCCCGGCAATAAATTTAATACTTTAATTTCTTCCAAACAAGGTTCAGGTAATAAGTGTTTTTGCAAGAGTTTTGCTTCTACGTAATGGGGAATAAAATCATACTCATTTAAGATCAACTCCAATCCTGCAGCTGAATCACCTAAAGGACCAGTTACAAAAATAAAGTCACCTTTTCGAGCATGTGAGCGTAAATGTAAGTGTTCTTTTTTTACCTGCCCCAAAACACTAACATTAATAAAGAATTTTTGGGGGCTGGAAACTGTATCTCCGCCAATAATATTTACTCCATACTTTTGGCAAATATTTTTAATCCCGGAGTATAACTGGTCAATTTCCTCTAACTTTATGTCAGGAGGAATGCCCAGAGAAATTAAAATAGCAGTAGGCCACCCCCCCATAGCGGCAATATCACTAAAATTAACAGCAACTGATTTATAACCGATTTGAAAAGGTGTACTTTTCCCTTTTATAAAATGAATATCTTCAACCAACGTATCACAAGCCGCTAAAAGGTAATTTTCCTCATTCCAGGGTAAAACGGCAGTATCATCACCAATCCCTATAATTAAATTATTATCATTAAATATTGAATTGCTGGTTAAACGCGTTATTAACCCGAATTCTCCAATATCTTTTAAATTCATCCAGATTAACCCTTTCTTATTTTTGCTCTTTTTTCAATTATTTCTACCTTTAAATTTTTAAATTCGTCCAATAAAGCCTGTTTACCTGTACATAAAGTAATATTTGCACATTCACCGATGGTTACAGTATTTGTAATATGATGAACTTAAGGTTTTCCTAAGGTCATCTAATTACTTATAGATCATAAATCATTAATTTCATCAACTTTTTCCGGAAGATAATAGAAATGTCTTACCGGCCCGCTTCCCTGTCCTATCTGCAAATCTTTTCCGTATTTCAAAGCCTTACTTAAATATTTTTTTGCCGCAGCAACTGCTTCCTCCACCTGATAGCCATTGGCTAAATATGTAGCAATCGCTGCTGATAAAGTACAGCCGGTACCATGAGTATTTGGGGTAGATATTCGTTCTGCCGTAAATTCTTTAAAATTAAGTCCGTCATACAATATATCAATAGCTTTACCGGGTAAATGTCCACCCTTAACTAATACATATTGAGGCCCTAAATCATAAATTATTTTCGCAGCTTCCTTCATTTCTTCTAGATCTGTTACCGGTTTTTCAGCTAACACACTTGCTTCCCTCATATTCGGCGTAACCAGGTAAGCCAAGGGTAGTAAAGTATTTTTAAGACTATTAATTGCTTCTTTTTCTAAAAGAAGATCTCCACTGGTCGCTACCATTACTGGGTCCACTACTAACTTTTCCAATTTATATTCTTTGACTTTTTCAGCTACAGCGACGATAATTTCTGAATTAGCCAGCATCCCCGTTTTCGCAGCACTTATTTTCAAATCTGACAATACTGAATCCATTTGCTTGGCAATAAATTCACCGGGAAGATTGAAAACCCCTTGTACTCCTAAGGTGTTTTGAGCAGTTACGGAGGTTAGGACACTTGCTGCATAGCCCCCTAAAGCGGAAATTGTTTTTATATCAGCTTGTATCCCTGCACCTCCCCCGGAATCAGAACCGGCAATAGTTAATACTTGAAACATTTATCTCACTCCTTTAAAAAAATAAAACACAAACGGAAAGTTTGTGTTAATCAATAACTGCTACTTTCCTCCGCTGGCATTACCCAGTTCAGGTTCAAGGGTCAAAGGCCTAAAGCCTTACTCTCAGCTCGCTTGAGCTCCCCTAGTAGAATTTTTAAGTTGAAATTTTACTCTTAATAATAATTATAACTATCTTCTTACAAAAAACAACAAAAGATTTTCAGAGATAAGTTCTGAAAGTCTTTTGATTGACTCCAAAGGTTAGGCTGTGGCAGTTGCGTTTTTCTCACGTCTCTTCCGTTGCTTTTGTAATAACCAGACTATAGCCAGTAAACTGAAACCAAAAATATCCGTTGTAGTACCTGGGTCTATTAGAGAAATGCCTGCTAAAAAGAGAAGTATACGTTCATACCAACGCCCTCGTGTAACAAAGTAACCTGTTGTCGAACCGCCAATTCCGACCATTCCAAGAAGAGCAGTAATAACAGCCTTAATAACCAATATAATAAAGACAAAAGTAGATACACCTTCAGGTCTGACTAAAATTAATACCGGGGACATAGCAAAAATATATGGAACCAGATAGGCAGCCATGCCAAGCTTAAAAGCTTCTACACCTGTTTTTAAGGGATCGGAACCGGCAATTCCAGATCCTGCGAAAGCAGCTAAAGCAACAGGTGGAGTAATGTCAGCCACTATACCAAAATAAAAAACAAATAAATGAGCAGCTAAAGGTTCCACACCTAATTGTATTAAAGCAGGAGCAGAAACAGTAGCCTGGATGATATAGTTAGCAGTAGTTGGTACACCCATACCTAAGATTAAGGAACAAAGCATAGTGAAAAGCATAGTTAAATAGATATTTCCTTGAGCTAAAGTAACAATACCTCCCGCCATTTTTAAACCCAAACCTGTTAAAGTAATAATCCCAACGATAATACCTGCAGTAGCACAAGCTGCTACCACCGGTAGAGCAGATCTTGCTCCTTCGGCAAGTCCCTCAATAATTTCTCTTAAAGACATCCGCGTGTCTTTGGAAAATGCAGCAGCTACTACACAGAGAATAATAGCGTAAAAGGCAGCAATCATAGGCGTATATCCTTTAACCAACAAATAAATTATACCTACTATCGGCGTAACTAAAAACCATTTTTTAATAAACAAATCTTTCCACTTTGGTAATTTTTCTTTGGGAATTCCTTCTAGACCGGTTTTTTTAGCTTCCAAGTGAACAGTTATGAAAATTCCGGAGAAATAAAGCAAAGCCGGAATACAAGCGGCAATAGCAATGGTAACATAGGGGACATTTATAAACTCCGTCATAATGAAAGCTGCTGCACCCATTATCGGCGGCATTAGTTGTCCACCGGTAGACGCTGCAGCTTCTACAGCTCCGGCAAACTCTTTACGATAACCTACACTTTTCATTAATGGTATTGTTATGGAACCGGTACCGACTGTATTAGCCACTGAACTACCGGAAACAGTACCCTGGGTTGCACTGGCAATTACCGCTGCTTTTGCCGGACCTCCTGTAGCCCAACCGGTAATTCCAATAGCAATATCCGTTAACCAATCACCAATACCACTTTTCTTCAAAAAAGTAGCAAATAACATGAACAGAAAGATAAAAGTTGAAGACACCTGAATAGGTATTCCTAAAATACCTTCTGTACCAATCCATTGGAAAACAGCTATTCTTTTTATGCTCAACCCGGGATGGGCCATAAAGCTTGGGAAATATTTCCCAAAGTAGGCATATAATAAAAAGAATGTGGCTAAAGTAATCATTACCGGTCCGGCTAATCTTCTCGTAGCTTCAATTACCAGTAATACGGCGATTATACCTACTATCATATCCATAGTAGTATATAACCCTGCACGCCAAACCAGTTCCTCATAATAAATTACGTGGTAAGCTGCTACAGCAAAACCTAAAAAAGATAAAACATAATCGTACCAGGGAATTCTATTACTTTTTGAACCTTTTTTAGCCGGATAGAGTAAAAAAATTAAAACCAAGGCTGCCCCAACATGAGGTGCTCTTTGTAAAGTAGAAGGAAAAACACCAAAAGCTGCTGTATATAGTTGGGCTAATGACCAGATAACAGCAACGATAAAAACAAACTTGGCAACAGGCCCCTCTAATCTACGGAAAGCATGCTCCCGATCGTATTTTGCTAAAATTTCTTGTGCCTGACCTTCATCTAATTCTTGTATACCTTTTGTTAAGTCAATTTCTTTTTGCTTTTCTGCCATATCTTAACCTCCTCAATAAGAAATGACCATGAATCTTTTTAAAAAACTCACCAAGCGTTCCCTTTGAAAACAAGAAGATGAAAAAATTACCAAGGTTTTCTGGATAAAGTAGGAAGGCCGAGGACTTATTAGCCCCCCGGCCTACACCCCCTATTTATTAATCAATAGGTTTAATTTCATCGGGTACTTCAATACCTTTTTCAACAAAATATTTATAGGCACCCGGGTGTAATGGTGTGGTAATACCCATTAAAGCAGTTTCCAAGTTGCCCGCAGCCATTTCATCGGCCAGCCATTGAGCTGCAGCGTGAGCCTGAGCTACTTCAGCTGTATTTTCATACCATATTTTGGTAATATCATAAACCAAGTCTTCCTGTAAATCTGTTGCTACGTATAAAGCAGCTTGACAGTTAACAGTATATTTATCTTCCTCATTT
>CZCB01009131.1_pt1 | contig 14521 bp, 15 predicted proteins | sample 591991 | NCBI WGS metagenome assembly CZCB01 (sample SAMEA3556809, study PRJEB10932) | anaerobic digester metagenome | reverse complement strand
TGGATCCCGTTGATATAATGTTAAAGAATGTCAGGCATAAAGGTGATGTGCTTCCCAACGGTGACCGGTTAGACAGTTGCGGCTTAACGGAGTGTATTGAGGGCGCCGCCAAGGCCATTGATTGGCAAAACAAGCGAAGGCAATTCAAGCCCAGCGAAGATAACGGGCGCTACAGGCGCGGCGTAGGGATATCGCTTTGTGCCATGTTCAGCGGCGCTATGTACTATCCATTCGCCTCGGCGGCGGTCGTGACATTACATGACGACGGCTCGGCCACTTTATTTATCGGGGCCCAGGATATAGGGCAGGGCAGCTATACCACCCTGTCACAGGTGTTGGCCGAAGAGCTGGGAATCAGCGTCGAGGATATCCGTGTGGTGGCCGGGGACACTGATCTTTGTCCCATAGATATCGGCAGTTTTTTAAGCGGCACCGCTCTGGTAACCGGCAGTGCAGTCAAACTGGCTGCAGCGGATGCCAAGCGACAGCTCCTGGAAGGCGCCGCCGGTTTGCTGGGAACAGACGATATTGACCGGCTGACTACCGGTGACAAAAAGGTCTTTTTCAAAGATAACCCGGAACAATCGATTTCTTTTCAACAGGCCATTCAGGCCAGCATATTGAAAAGGGGCGGCAACCCCATTATCGGGCGAGGTTCTTATAAGGGATATCCCCGGACAGACCGCTATCCCAGTCTCGCCAAGGGAAAAGGATTATTTACAGGCGCCTACGGATTTGCCGCTCAGGCAGCGGAGGTGGAGGTCGATACTTTAACAGGAAAGGTTACACTGTTAAAAGCCGTTACTTTCCATGATTGCGGTTTCCCCCTTAACAAAACCATTGTCGAAGGGCAGGTGCAAGGCTGCGTTTCCATGGGGGCGGGCCAGGCTCTCTCTGAAGAGCTAGTTTTGGAAAACGGTCAGCTTTTCAACCCCTCTTTTCTTACTTACCAAATTCCCATCTCCCTCGATACTCCCGAATCTGTAGAGGAAATAGTGTCCACGATTGAACCCAGCGGCCCCTTTGGCGCGAAGGAGGTAGGCGAAGGGGTTGTCGCAGGAATTTTAGGAGCTATTGGGAATGCTGTTCACGATGCCATAGGAGTGCGTATCTACAGCTTGCCTATCACCCCCGAAAAAGTATTGCGGGCCTTGGGCAAAATATAACGACGGCTCACCAGTACAACTTGAAGGGCAAGTTGCGGGTAGGCCATGTGCCCAACACGTACGATACGAATAAAAAAGGAAAGTTGGCAGGACCGGTCCAAAAACCGGTTCTTTTTTTGTTTTTTTACCGTGTTTTGAGATTTTCTATAAGCGGAGTAAATCTTATTTGTAAAATCTATTAGACAGCAGTGAAACTTTCATATAAAGTAAGGTACTGCTGACCAGCTTTTGGTGAGGTGTAGACAGTGACAACAGTTAGCAGCCCAGAAAAAAGCAGCCACCATGGAGAAAAAAAGAACCCCGGCCCTTTCCCCCCCAAAGGCCTCCCTTTTATCAGGCTGCAGAATATCAAAAAAAGATTTGGCCCTGTAATTGCTTTGGACGGCATTGACCTGGCTATATATCCTGGCGAAGTCACGGCTTTAGTCGGTGATAACGGAGCAGGTAAATCCACTCTGATTAAGATTATCTCCGGCGTTTTAAAACCGGACGAAGGCGAACTGTCTTTAAATGGAAAGGTTTATAAGCACCTGACGCCCTCGCGAGCCATAGAGCTGGGCATATCCACTGTTTACCAGGATCTGGCGCTGGTAGATTGTCTCGACGTGGCCAGCAACATTTTTCTGGGCAGAGAACCTTTAAAGGCCGCTTTTTTTGTTGACAAAAAAAGAATGAATAAAGAGAGTGAAGAGCTTTTAAGGCGGTTGAACGTCTCAATTCCTTCTGTCACCACTCCCGTAGAATTTTTGTCCGGAGGCCAAAGGCAGGGTGTTGCCGTAGCAAGGAGCATCAAGCTGCAGGGTAGGATGCTTATTTTTGATGAGCCCACCGCTGCCATGGGAGTAAGCGAATCGGCCAAGGTCCTGGAGCTTATCCGCAGCCTGGGGGACGAAGGTTTTGCCGTGCTTGTGATCAGTCACAACCTTCACCATGTTTTTGCCATTGCGGATCGTATTTGTGTGCTCAGAAACGGGCGGCTGATAAAGAACATCCGTAAGGAAGATACCGACCTGGAAGAAGTGGTTGGTTTTATCGTCGACTCCAACCAGGGCAGGAGTAAAGGCACAGAAGCAAAGACGCGCCAATAATTAGGGAAAAAGGGATATGGAAAAGAGCAAAGACAAGATAATCAAGATATCGGCAAAAAACAGTTTACCTCAGCTCCTCTTAATTTTTGTGCTTTTGGGCATGGCGCTCTTTTTAAGCCTTGCCTCCCCCTTTTTCCTTACCTGGGAAAACCTCCGCAATATTTTAGATCACAGCTCCCTTTACATTATCCTGGCGCTGGGGATGACCTTCGTCATTGCTTCCGGCGGTATTGATCTCTCCGTGGGAGCGGTGGTTGCTTTAAGCGGGGTTTGTATGGCTGTAGCCATGAAAGGAGGACTGGGAGTCGGAGCTTCCATTCTTATCGGCCTGGCTGTTGGCGCAGCAACGGGTACGCTCAACGGTGCCGTTATATCTTTTCTCAAGATTAACCCTTTTATAGTTACCCTGGGGTTTATGTCTCTCTGGCGGGGCCTTTCGCTAATTATCACTGGCGGAATCCCCATTTACGGATTTCCCCGGGGTTTTACCTGGTGGGGGAGCGGGCATGTCGGCCCGTTAAATCCGCCTATTTTACTGGCGGCATTACTGGGGCTGATTGCTGCAGTACTCTTAAACATGAGCAGGTTCGGTTATTATACCCTGGCCCTGGGGGGGAACGAAGAAGCTCTGCGCCGCACCGGTGTATCGATACATCTCTATAAAAATTTGGTTTACATGCTTTGCGGGGTGACAGCAGCTTTAGGGGGGCTGGTGGTTACCGCCAGGCTGAATACCGCCGAACCGCTGGCAGGCTGGATGCTGGAGCTGGACTCCATCGCGGCCGTGGTGCTGGGGGGGACCAGTATGAATGGCGGCAGGGGGAGTATCGCAGGGACATTAATCGCCTGCCTGCTCCTTGGAACATTGCGCAACGGCCTTGTTATTCTCAGCATACCGTCGTATTACCAGCAGCTTCTTATCGGCCTAATCATTCTCGCGGCCGTTATTTTCGCGGAAGTCAGGTCAAGGAAAAAGATATCCGGCAGCAAGCCGAACTCAAGGTGATATTTGGTCAGGGGGTCTTGCCTTGGGAAAAAAGAAAACTTTAATTTACCCCTAACTAAGGCTTTAAAAAAAGAAAACGGAGGTATTGTATGATGAAAGTAAAGATGCAGAGAACGCTTGCATGTATATTGCTGTTTATCCTGATTGCCGTTACAGCCGGTTGCAGCTCTCCGGCTTCTTCACCTCCTGAAGAAGAAATAAACGGCACTGGTGCGGCAGGGGAAGTAGATGAATCCGACAAGGAAGCTGATACAGAAGCGGAAGCTACTGAAGCCACTGAGGTGAGCCCTAAAGCTCGTGAGATCGAACAAGTATTAATGGGGCAACTTGCACCTTTGCCTGAATTTAATAACAACGAAAAAATTGGGGTGTTGATCATTACCCTGGCCAATCCTTTTTGGGTTTCCATGAAAGAAGGCTATGAAGAAGCGGGCGCAGAATTGGGGGTTGATGTTACGGTCATGGCCGCCCCTACGGAGGGTGATACAAAATCGCAGCTTGAGACGCTGGAGGCCATGGTGGCCAGAGATTACGACGCTATTATCGCCTCACCCATTGAACCTTTCAACTTGGTGCCGGGAGTCGTGAAAGCAAACAAAAAAGGTATCAAGGTTATTAACCTGGGCCCCCCCATCAGCACTGAGGCACTGGAAGAAGAAGGCGGTTGGCTGGACGGCAGGATAACCGTCAATTATGAAGATCAGGGTGCCATGGCTGCAGAATACATTGTGGAAAAATTGGGCCCTGATGGAGGTAAAGTGGCCATTATCCAGGGCATCCCGGGAGCAGGCCAGAGCGAAGGAAGGACTTTAGGCGCCCAGAGGGTCTTTGAGGAGGCTCCAAATGTGGAGATTGTCAGCATCCAGCCCGGCAACTGGGATCGTAATACCGCTTATAATATTGCCTCCAATATCCTGCAGGCTCATCCGGATATTAAGGGGATTTTCTGCTGCAATGATGTTATGGCCCTTGCGGCGGCGGACGCCCTGGAGGCTGCCGGGAAACGGGAAGGAGTAGTTATTCTCGGAGTGGATTTTATTTCCGAAGCCCATGAGGCCATCAAAGAAGGTAAACTGGACGGCAGCATAGCTTATTCCGTAAAGATCTACACAAAGGCGGCCTTGATTTTGGCTTTGAAAACGATACAAGGCCACGATATTCCCGAGGAAGTCTTTTCTCCGTTGGCCCTGGTAAGTAAAGAGAATGTAGCTGAATTTGAAGGATGGGAATAAATAGAGGCGACAGGAAGGGATTTAATGGATATAATAAGCGGCTTGACCAGTATTGCCTCGTCTGAGGGTGTGGCGTTGCTTGGAGTGGCCCCGGTAGAACGCTTTAATGGCGCTCCTGCCGGGCGCCATCCCCGGGACTTTCTGGATAAGGCCAGAAATGTAGTGGTCATCGGGATTCCTATCCCCAAACATCAGGATTTGAGATTATTAATACCAGGCTGGAGCAGGTTTCTTTGCGCATGACCCTTTTTTTCGAGGAGTTGGGCTATAGAACGTTATATTTTACACCCACTTTCGGAAGGCATTACGACGGTTATTATGAAAAGTATTGGGCGGCTCTTTTTTCGCACCGTCATGCCGCGGTGCGCGCCGGGCTGGGCGAATTCGGGCTAAATAACCTTGTGGTCAATCCAAAATATGGCCCGAGGGTGCGCTTTAATAGTATCATAACATCTGCTGAACTCCCTGCTACGCCTCTTCTGCAGGAAAAAACCTGTTTGGGAAGCTCCTGCGGCATTTGCCTGGAAGGATGCCCCGGTAGAGCCACCGTGGCCGGGGACGAGATACATGACATCAGGGAGAAAAATTCAGGGAAGGGCATCGTCTGGCTTAACCCTGTTAGCAGGACCGACCACGTTCTTTGCCGCCAAAGCCAGGAAAAAGAGTTCTGCCGGGGGCGTTGTCTGGCGGTATGCCCTGTAGGGACGCTTAAAACGTAGCGCATTCGGAGGTGTTGAAGGATTAGCTTAAATGGGTTTTTTGATTTTTCTTTTCGTACCAAGTCTCCTATCTTAGTAGAGACGGCTCTTTTAGGGCGCGGGCTTTCTTTCCTTAAGAATGAACTTCTGCTCTATCTTTGGCCAAATTATGAAAACGTAGTGCTGTTATGGCTGGAAGAGGGCAAATTGCGGGGAGGATTATTGCACCATTTTTTAGAGGTCAGAGGAAAAAACTGGCCGCGCCTCAACAGCAGAGAGCTGGCTGAATCAAAAGGAAGCGCTATCAGCGGTTTTTTGACTGCCTCGGCGCTGCTGCGCATAGCGGCGGCCTTGCCGGGAGAGCGGCGGCGGATCATTGTTACAGCAGGAATGGGAGGTATACGGGGAGGCAACATTTCCGTCGACCTGCATGAGCTTTTGTACAGCCCGGACCTGCTTTTGGCCTCTGCTTTTAAAGATTCCCAGGAGCTTGAGACAAGCCTGGATTTTTTAAGAGAAAGAGGGGTGCGCCTTCTGGGGTGGCAGTGTGAGCGTCTTGACGGTTTCCTTTTCCGTGAAGATTCTCATGCCCTTGACAGCTCTTTAAAAACAGAAAAAGAGGCACAGCAGCTATTCTCCCGGGAGGACGGTAAAAGCGTCGTGCTTTTTAATCCGTTGCCTCCTTCTGTCCGCATAAAAGAGCGGGAAATGCTGGCGGAAGCTATAAAACGGGGAGAAGAAGCCCACCGGGCGGGAGTTGATTTTCATCCGGTTGTCAATGAGGCCCTTGATCGAGCCAGCAGCGGCCGCGCCTCCCTGTTACAACTCTTGGCTCTTATTGCCAATATTTTGCTGGCTTTCCGTTTGAACGCCGAGTGGGAAGAAATCTAAAACTTTAGACCCCGCTGCCGATCCTTGGAAGCAGGCGATTTGCTGTTTTCGTATCCTAAAAGTTAGTGGGTGAGACAAGTATGAGAAAAAAAGTTCTTGGCTTGGGTGCGGCTGCCATGGATATCGTGCTCCAGTGCGAATCTCTTCCCCGGGAGGACGGCTTTGCCTTTATCCGACGGGAGCAGTTGATGCCCGGGGGGAGTTGTGCCAATGTGCTTGTAACCCTGGTCCGTTTGGGTACGAACGCCTCCCTGGTGGCTGCTTTGGGCGACGATCATTACGGTATTATGTTTAAAGATGAGCTGGCACAAACCGGTGTCGGTACAGAAAACATCAAAATCAGAAAAAACGGGACTTCGCTCCATACCTTTGTAACAGTGGATAGCAGAGGGGCGCGCTCCATCTTTGTAAATCCGGGGGACTGCCTTCTCTCTTTGAGCCCGGAGGAAGTTGAAGTATCAATGTTGGAGGGGGTGGGTGTTTTTTATACCGATATGTTTCCCGGTCATGCGGCCTTGAAGCTTGCCCGCTTTGCTTTGGAACGGGATATACCTGTAGTCTTTGCCCTGGAGTGTCCTCCTTCTTTTATGGAGCAGTGCGGCATCGGCAAGGAGGAGATAGAGCAAATGCTTTCTTTGTGCACCCTTTTCTGTACCGGTAGAGAGGCATTACAGGAGCTGGCCGGCCAAAGCGATCCCGAAAAGGCCGCCCGCCACATATATCGCCTTTTCCGGCCGCCTTTAGGCCTGGTTGTCACCTCGGGAGAGAAAGGAGCCCTTTGGCTTACAGATGAGCAAACAATCCACATGCCGATTTTCCCGGTTGAGACGGTAGATACTACCGGTGCCGGCGATGCCTTTGCCGGCGGGTTGATTCATGCCTATTTTTTCCGCGGCCAGGGGCGGGAGGACTCCCTGCAATTTGCCTCTGCTTGCGCCGCTATCAAATGCTCTCAATTTGGACCCAGGATGCAGGCCAAAGAGGCACAGGTAAGAGAATTCCTTCAAAAACATACATTAAACAAAAAAATCCTTTTTGGATTACGGTAAAGGAGGGATATGAGGAGGCTGCCCGGGAATTTGGCGTCCATGTTGATGTGCTTTCCGCACCCAAGTAAGACGACGTCAATTCCCAGCTGGAAGCAATGCAAACCATATTGGCCAAGGATTATCACGCCATAGCTGTTTCTCCAATTACTCCTTATAATTTGGTTCCTGGCGTTGCAGAGGCTACGCAGAAAGGCATCCCGGTTGTGGCGGTGGGGACCAGCATGGATGTCCAAGCGGCTGAAGAAGCCGGTGCCCGCATTGAGGCTTTCATTACATCCGATTTTGCTAAGCAAGGGGAGCTCGGGGCGCAGTTTATTATTGAGAAAATTGGTTCCGGTAAGGTAGCCATCATTGAAGGATTGCCGGGAGCAGCACAGGGCGAAGCACGAAAAGACGGGGCACGCCGTGCTTTTGAAAGTAATAACAATATTGAGCTTGTCTCTGTTCAGCCGGGCAACTGGGATCGTAAAACGGCTTACGATATAACAGCCGATCTCATCCAGGCACATCCTGAGCTCAAGGGGATCTTCTGTGCCAACGATGTTATGGCGCTGGGAGCAGTAGAAGCCCTCCAAGCTGCCGCTAAAAAAGAGCAAGTGGTTGTTGTAGGTGTTGACTTCATTGAGGAGGCCGGAGAATCCATTAGACGGGGCGAGTTTGACGCAACAGTAGCAATGTCACCATTTCTTTTTGGAAAAGGTGGATTAATTCTGGCTTTGAAAGTGCTGGAAGGACATGAACTGCAGGATGATATCTATTGGTCACCGCTGGGTCTTGTTCACGGAGAGAATCTCGAAGCCTTTAGCGGATGGAGATAAAAAAGGAAGGGTTTTAATGCATGATAAATGAAGAAGGAGAAACTATGCTGGAAAAACTGCTTGCTGAGTATGCGTGGATGCGTGAGCAGACAGTGATGGAACTTTTTCAGGACCGGGAGGCCAAGAAAAAAAAGGTCGTGGGAATTTACTGCACTTACTGTCCCAAAGAACTGATTCTAGCAGCAGGGGCCGTTCCTGTAGGCCTTTGCGGCACAAGGGATGAGACAATCAGCGCTGCGGAGGAGCACCTTCCCCGTAACCTCTGCCCTTTAATTAAATCGTCCTATGGCTTTGCGATAACAGGGAAATGTCCGTTCTTTTATTTTTCCGACCTGATTGTTGGCGAAACTACCTGTGACGGCAAAAAAAAGATGTTTGAATTGATGCATTCGCTTAAGCCTGTTTATGTTATGCAGTTGCCCCACCTGCGGGATGCTGAGATGGGATTTGAGCTTTGGGTGGCGGAGATACGCCGCCTGGGTGCCCGTCTGGAGCAGGAGTTTGGCGTAGAAATTAGTGATGAAGGGATCTGGGAAGCCGTGGAAATCATCGACCGTGAGCGGCGGATGGTTAAGGCAATTTACGACCTCAACCGGCAAGATCCTCCGCCCTTAAGCGGTCTCGATTTGATTAATATTACTTGGTCCAAAGGCTTCAGCAGCGACAGGAATGAAGTGTTCCGGCTCCTTGCCGAGGTTTATGAAACCCTGAAGAGGGGAAATTATCCGTGCCGTAAACCCGGGCCGCGCATACTGCTTACCGGTTGCCCCGTGGGCATTGGCAGCGAAAAAGTAGTCCGTCTTGTTGAAGAACAAGGTGGGCATGTGGTGGCTATGGAGAATTGTTCCGGCTATAAACGCCTTGAACTACAGGTCGATACGAGTATCGGTGATCCTTACGAAGCCCTTGCACATAAGTACTACAATATTCCCTGCTCATGTATGAGCCCCAATACCTACCGTCTGGAACTGCTGGAGCGTATGATTAACGATTTTCGCATCGACGGGATCATTGAGCTGACCTGGCAGGCCTGCCACACTTATAATGTGGAGACATTTGCCATAAGTCGCCTGGTCAAACAAATGGGGCTTCCCTACTTGCACCTGGAAAGCGATTACTCCAATAGCGACCTGGGGAATCTGCAGGTGCGTATTGGAGCCCTCTTGGAATTGATTAAAGTTTGAATGGCTTTTGGTGGTTTGGTGTTGGGTAATGGTCGGCAGATTATTTTATTTAAAGAACAGCTTAAGAAAGGAAGCTTTTGGATATGGACCGAATAATGGGGCATTCTCTTGACAATCTAAGAGCAGAGCCCATGACTCCTCGTGAACGTATGGCTGCATTTGCCTCCGGCGGCGAGTTGGACCGCCTTCCTTTTATTTTACATATTGGAGAGTATGCCTCCCGTCATATTGGCGTGAGTGTGGCTCGCTACAGCCATGAACCGGCTTTGATGGCGGAGGCACAGTGTGCTGTTTTTCGCGAGTACGGTCCAGATTCTATTGGAGTGGGCCCGGGCCTTTTAGGTATCGCTGAGGCCATGGGCGCTGATTTAAAATTTCCGGAGGACGGGATGCCTTATATAGGCGGAGCGGTTATTCATCATGAATCCGATCTTGACCGCATTAATCCTGCAGACCCTTACCGGGATGGTCGCCTTCCCCTTTTTCTGGAAGCCCTAAAAATAATTGACGACAGGATCGGACGACAGGTGCCGGTTAGCAGCTCCATAGGAGGACCGCTTACTGCTGCTGCTGCTCTGCGGGGAACAGAAAACCTCCTTAAAGATTTTTACCGGCGCCCGGAGTGGGTACACCGTTTGCTCATGATTGTTACAGAGAGTGCATTGAACTACATTGATGCCGTAGCTGCGTTAGGATTAAAGACAGGTATCTCTGAGCCGATGGCTTCCAGCAGCCTGATCAGCCCGGCTCATTTTGAAGAATTTGTAGTGCCGTATTTGAAGTTGTATACGGAAAGGATTAAAAAACACTACGGCAGAGGGCCACACCTGCATATTTGCGGTGACACCAAAAGAATCTGGCAAAAAATGGCGGAGACTGGGGCAACAACTATAAGCCTTGATGAAATAGTTAACTTGGAAGAAGTTAAAAAGGCTGTAGGTGACAGGGTAGCCATTGCCGGGAATGTGAGTATCGAAACGATGTTGCTGGGAAATTCCTTTCAAGTAGAAAAAGAGGTAAGAGAATGTTTGCGTAAAGCTTATGACAACCCATGCGGTTTTATCGTTGCTCCCGGATGTGCTTTGCCGCTTCATACTCCCAGAGAAAATGTACACTCTTTCGCAGCAGCAGTACGCCGCTATGCCCGCTACCCTATTGATCCTTTCCTTTTATAAAATACAGCACTTAAAAAAACGAGCTATGGCAAATAAATGTGTTTAGAAATAAATTTTAGGAATTTAAGATTAAACGTAATTGAAATGAAATGCTTTTTTTTTCTCAAGTTCTTAAACTTTTTTGGTGGAGGCATACTAAAAATTGTATGGAAAAAGAGAAAAAGAACTATTTCAGGAATTGAAAAATGGAGTTTTTGTTGAGGAGCAACTGCGCACCAATGCTGATTTGGTTTGTCTATCTGCAATGATGACCAGTAGTATGCTGCTAATGAAGGATATTATTGCTAAAATCAAGGAGAAAAACAAAGATGTTATGATTATGGTGGGTGGCGCTCCGTTAACACCGGCTATAGCTGAAAAATTCGGCGCTGACGGTTTCGCCGAAAATGCCGTTAAAGCACAAAAGAAAGCCGTTGAGTTATTAAGCATTTTTAGAAACAGGTTTTAAGCTAAGACAAGTAAATGTAATTTTCAAGGAAAGCAATTATGAGTAAGGGTAAATATTTTGCGGGACTTTATTGAGTTGGAGGTTGTCAAGAATAGTCTGCAACCTTTTTTCTATCGTGGTATAATTTAGTTATGGGAAAGGAAGTTTTAAGATAGAAGCACCAGATGTTAAAGAAGTTTGAAGGAGAGCTTTGTCGAGTGGACACTATCTTAGGATTAAGGAGGTCAAAGCATGAAGCAATATGTCGTTACGCCCGCAGCGGGCAAGCGTCTAATTGGCAAAGGTATGGCGATGCACCCGGAAATACAGAAAACTCTTCATGGCGGTGGGACCATTGCTGTCGCGGCGGGGACAACAAACGGCTATGTGGCCGAGGAGATACTTAAGGTAATCGGCGGCGCTGAAGAGTTTCGGCGAAACCGTTTTTTCCGGGGTATTACTTTGCCGCCTTCTTTTTCTGTCACTGAAACGGGGCAACTGCCGGGTGACGGCACATTTCCCGATGACGTAATTATTTCCGGCGGTGTCTGGCAAAAGGGTAAGACCATTGCTGATATTGTGGACAGCTTGAAAGAAGGCGACATTATTGACATTATTGTAAAAGGCGCCAACGCTCTCGATCTGAACCGCAAACGGGCGGCTATTTATATCGGCCATCCTAAAGGCGGGACGATTGCCACTGCACTGCAGGCTGTAGTCGGCCGCCGCGTGCGCTTAATTTTAGCTGTAGGCCTGGAAAAGCGCATCTTTGGTGACCTGGATGAGGTGGCAAGAAAGATAAATTCGCCGGGAGTGGAAGGGCCACGCCTTTTACCCGCACCGGGGGAGGTATTTACAGAGCTTGACGCCCTTGAGTTGTTGACCGGCGCGAAGGCGGAGCTTGTTGCAGCAGGCGGTGTTTGCGGGGCCGAGGGGAGTGTCTGGCTGGCGGTGGACGGTGAAGCGGCACAGTTGGAGGCCGCCGAAAATCTATTGGAGTCCATTTTGAAGGAACCGCTCTTTTCTTTGAAGGAAGCGCTCTAGCTTTTTGAGAAAAGTTTAACTTGCCCATGGACATTCTTCACCCCCGCTGGCCTATCACCCCCGAAAAAGTATTGCGGGTTTTGGGCAAAATATAACTATGGTTTACCAGTTAAAGGAGGATTTGGCGTTGATACGTAAAGAGATTGACAACAGGGGTTTGGCTTGCCCCCAACCGGTGCTTAACACCAAAAAAGCCCTGGAGGAGCTCGCCAGGGAAGGCCATACAGACTTTATCCTTACGGTTATCGTCGACAACGAAGCTGCCAGGGAGAACGTCAGCCGCTTTGCCCGGACAGCCGGGTGCCTGGTAAGCGCCGTAGAAAAAGAAGGCTGCTATCATATTATTGTTCAGGGAGGCGAAAAAAAAGAAGGCAAAACAGATGTCGGAGAGCCTCTTAAGGAAGAAGCAGGCAGCACAAAAGAGGAGCAAAGCTGCTGCCTGGGGGAAGGGAGCCAAACATCAGGGGAAACAGTCATGTTCATTACTTCCTCTACTCTGGGACAGGGTAGCGAGGAACTGGGAAAAATTTTGATGCGCAGCTTCATTTTTACCCTTAAAGAGATTTCTCCAAGGCCTTCCAAGTTGTTTTTCCTTAACAGCGGCGTATTTTTAACGACAGAAGGAAGCCCTGTGCTGGAGGAGTTGAGCCAGCTTGCGGCCGAAGGGGTTGAGATTTTCTCCTGCGGTACCTGCCTGGACTATTACAACTTGAAGGACAAGTTGCGGGTAGGCCAGGTGACCAACATGTACGACTCAGTGGAGAGCATGCAGTCGGCTACCAAATGTATTGTGGTTTAAAAATAAAAAATTCCAGGAAAGGAAGTTTCAAGATAAAAGCCCCAGAAGTTTAACTTGAAGATTTTAGGTAAATCGGGCTAAAATTAAAACAGTGGACGGGGGGAGTTTATATGCCGGTGCTGGACGCTCATGCCCACTGCGGGTTGACATTGCCCATGGACAATCTTCAACCCCGTTGGCGTGAAGCAAATATTGACGGGGGTGTGCTCTTTTCTCCCGTCGAAGAAATATATGACCGCTATGCTTCGGACTTCGTCGACGGTGAATTTTACCGCCGTTCCCGTGAGAAAGTCCATTCCTATCTGGAATCACTTATCTCGGAGCATATCTTTGCCTACTGGTTTGTCTGGAATGACTTCTCCCCTCCCGGGAAACTTTTTTCCGGGATAAAATGGCACCGTCACTCCAACGAGCCATGCTATCAATACGACACTGATGCCTGCCGCAAGATTATTGAACATATCTGCAATTTGCGCCTGCCCGTTGTTGTCGAGGAGGAATTTCATAACACGTTGATGCTTGTAAAGATAATTAACAAGCGCACCGTCGTGATTATCCCCCATTTGGGATGGCTAAACGGCGGCTACGAGTGTTTAAAAGAAGCCGGCCTCTTTGAAAACCCGGCGGTTTTTGTAGATACCGCGCTGGCAAGCCCGGCTGATATTAAAGATTTTGCCTCGAACTACGGCGTCCGGCGTATTTTATTCGGCAGCGATTTTCCTTTTGGTGAACCGCTGTATGAACGCTACAAAATCGAAAACATTTTCGCGGCGAAAGAACGCAAAAAAATCCTGGGGGAAAACCTCCTGGATCTCCTGGGACAATAGCCTTTATTTTTTAAGACAATGGACAATCCTGCAAAATCCGGGTGCTTAACAACGTCGTCGTCCATGCCGGCTGTAACCAGGGCGTACAGGCCGTCCCGGAGGGCAAAGCATTCGAGAGTTTTTTGTTCCGGGTCAACTCCCCAGAAATAATCTTCCAGGAGCCGCTGAAGCCGGCGGGACACCCGCTGGTGCATGACATTGGGGGAAGGCTCCTTAACCAGCACGCCTTCCAGCACTTCATAGCGGTAACCCGGCTCCTAGGGTATTTTATTTTCCCTTGTATATCTCCAGATTGTCTCCACAGAAAGATCCAACTCTTTTGCCAGAGCCTGGGCGGTTATCAGTTCTTTATCTGGAGCCATCAATACCACCTCTACTCCAATTTATAGGCCTTATATACCAAATTGTAAAGTAAAGTCAACTAAAGTAGACTATAATTAACATTTACGCACCAATAAAAACTCTTTGCAGGCATGTAAAAGACCATTTACTTTAATATTTTAATCTGGTAAAATTAAAAAGTATGGTTCAAATATAAATTAACCAAAGTATAGAAAACGGGGGGTACAAGCATGGGTAAAAAACTATTTTTATTGCTGTTGGCGCTAATACTGGTGCTCAGCATGACGGCATGTTCATCAACTAACGAACAACCGGGGGCAACTGAGCCCGGTGAGTCAACAGAGACAACTGAACCTGAAGAGTCAACGGAAGCAACAGGTTCAAGTGAGTCCGGCAGCGTGGAAACAGTGGTGCCGGGAAAATTTACAGTGGGCTTTGACCAGAACTTCCCTCCCATGGGGTTTGTCGGGGATGACGGGGAGTTTACCGGATTTGACCTGGAGTTAGCGGCCGAAGTTGCCGACCGTTTGGGATTGGAGCTGGCGCTGCAGCCCATTGCCTGGGATGCCAAGGACATGGAGCTTTCCACCAAAAACATTGACTGTATCTGGAACGGCTTTACGATTAACGGGCGTGAGGATAAATATACCTGGACCGAGCCATACATGTCCAACAACCAGGTGTTTGTGGTAAGAGCAGACTCCGGCATTACTTCTTTGGCCGATTTGGCCGGTAAAACAGTAATTGTGCAGGTGGATTCCAGCGCCGAGGCAGC